>ENA-OQDT01001038-OQDT01001038.1-human-gut-metagenome-genome-assembly--contig:-NODE-1038-length-17127-cov-3.062588_pt1 | contig 17127 bp, 16 predicted proteins | sample MGYA00242786_ERZ504617 | MGnify/ENA primary metagenome ERZ504617 (study PRJEB26092, sample SAMD00036337) | human gut metagenome | host: Homo sapiens | study: EMG produced TPA metagenomics assembly of...
GGTGCGATCGGACATATCGGAGGACAATTTTTTACGATATGGAAGGAAATGAAGTCATAACACCGTTTGTTAATAAGATGATCGGTCTTGGTATTGAGGATATCAAGAATACAGAAAATGTGATCTGCGTTGCAGGACTTGAGATGAAAGCAGAGGCGATTCTTGGAGCTGTGAGAGGCGGATATATTAATACACTGATCACAGATGAAGAGGCAGCGAAGGCAGTGCTTGCATTATGTAAATAATATTTATATTAAGATGAGAGTGTCAAAAGTATTAATAAAAAAAGTACTGTAAAATAAGTTTTTAGTCAGACTTATTTTACAGTCTTTTTTATTACAATTATCCTTCACATAAAAATACCTTATTATCTCTGGTTTTATTTTATGAAAAAGACTATTTGAGAAATAGTAACCGATAGTCACATGTTAATTATGGAGTTTTGATGAAAAAACGTGACTCTAAGACACTATTTCATAAGAAAAAAACATTATAAAATAATGTAAATGTCAAAAGTATAAATTACGTTTGTATTTGCATAAATGCAATCTTATGGAAAAGGAGAGTGGTATTATGAAAAAGTTGAAAAAAGACAAGAAGATAACATATAAAATGATATCGGTATGTTTAAGTCTTGTTATGATGATCACAAGTTTTTTACCAATGACAGTGCAGGCAGCAGGCAAAAATGAGATCATAAACGCGTTAAGTGATATTCCAGCAATATTGGAAGATAAAGATACGCAGGCACTCGGCAGTGGCAAGATTTATTATCGAAAAGCTGATATTAATATTGCAGATGGAACGAACACAAGTAATTATCAGAAAGCATTGCAGACATCATTTCAAGATGAGCAATACAAGATGAACACATCGACAAGTTCGTTAGTCAATGACTGGGAGTATTTGGGAGCTTGCCTTTTTGAAAGAGCCAGGGCGAATGATACACCAACGAAATATATAAAGAATCTAACAGTTTATGGAAAAAAAGATCTTCCAGAAGGTAGGGTAGATAACTATCTTTTTTTAGTACCAAACATATTTGAAGGTACAGATAACAGTCTGAAAAATGCACAGAAAAAAGCAATAGATCAAATAAACAACTATGAAGTTATGAATGGGAAAAAGATGCAAGTGTTTGTAACAGCAAAAGAAGCATCCCAATTATCAAATAGTAACGAAGAAGGTCCTGTTTAATTATAAAACGATACTTTTGCCTGTTTTTGATGCCTATTTAACAGTTCAATTTCGAGCAATGACGATGTACTTCCATAATTTCAAGGTTTCACCAATCTATCCAATGAATGAAGGAAGTTATCATCGTGAGATCAGTGATGAACAAGAAAAAAGTCCAATGTATACGGCAGGCTACAATAATGACAGTGGAACGACAGTTTCTGGAACGCAGTCATTAACAAATGCGGTAAACTATACAGTTACAAATGCAGTAAATGGATCTAAATCATATACGTATGAAGAATCAGTGTCCGTAGAATATAAGAAAGCATTAGGTGTATTTGGAGAAATTACAGGGACTATTGGGTTTAATACATCACAGGCAATTGAAAATGGATGGTCTAATGAGAAAAGTGAAAGTAAGACAACAGAAACATCGTCCGAAGCAACAATAACATTACCACCATATACGGCAGCCTATATCAGGCAACAACAGAAAAAACAGAAGGCAGTGACTTATTATAAATGTCCAGTACTGATCAATTATGATGTAACGATCGTAGGCTACAATGCTGCAGCAACATATGTGCTAGGAACATTCAGTGGAAGTAATGCAAGAGCTTCCTTAAAAAACAGAGCAGTTCTTCATCCTACAGATACAGATAAAGACGGAATCAGTTGGACAAATATTAAGAATGATCAAACAGCAGACAAAGCGATCAACCGCATTAGCCGGAATGTTTTAATGTGTACAGCAGGTGGTTCTTATACAGAAGATCTATTGACAACAGAGAGTAAAGTTGATGAACTGATTCCAACAAGACCACTTGCAAAAGTTGCGGCAGATCGAAATGAGCAGAAGATTAATGAAAGAGAGAGTTTTTCTCTAAAACAGATTAAATTAGAGGGATGGAATGCAAACGAAGCACCATATTACGGTTTCCAAAGTAAATATGGTACTTGGAAAATAACAGATGCCAGTGGAGATTCAATAGAAAATGGAGATATTACATTAAGTGGTGGAAAAGGTGCGCAGAAAGTCACAGCACAAAAAGAAGGAACTTACTATCTCACATATTTTATTGATGAAGACCAATATCATACAATAACCAACATGAACCATTATGCAACAAACCAGACCGTCACAAGACCCAACGGTTAAATTTTACCGTAGAAAAAGTGCCAGTAAATAATAACACGTCAGATACAAAAAAATGATGATCAAACGAACAATACAGGCAGGAATGATCAGCAGATCAAAAATATCACGATCAGTGCGATCTCTGACAAGATCGCTCCGGGCAAAAAGATCAAATTGACAACTAATCTGCCAAAAGACAAAGTAAAATGGATGACAAACAATTCTAAACTTGCCACAGTAGATAAAAATGGAGTCATAAAGATCAACAAAAAATGCAGCAGGCAAAAAGGTTATCATCACAGCAATAGCAACAGATGGAAGCGGTAAAAGGAAAACATTTGTGATCCGGGTTAATGAAAGGTGAAGTAAAGAAGATCACGATCAAAGGAAAGAAGAGTGTTAAGGCAGGAAAGACAGTAAAATTAAAAGCTGTAGTCAAAGCAAGCAAAGGAGCCAATAAAAAACTTCGTTGGACATCAAACAACACAAGATATGCAACCGTTACATCAAGTGGTAAAGTAAAGACAAAGAAAGCGGGAAAGAAAAAGACTATAAAGATCACAGCGATGGCAATAGATGGAAGTAATAAAAAAGCAACGATCAAGATCAAGTTAAAATAAGATCATAAAAAACAACGACGTAAGTATTATATTCAAAAGAATAAGATGCTTACGTCGTTTGCTTGAGGATTTTATTAGAATTTCCTATGCAATAAAATTTATTAATTTGAAATTTCCTGATAAGTATTCAGATCGTTAGGTAAGGTCACAGTCACAGATTTTCCAGGATCATGATAAGTCAGGTTCATTTTTAAAGTGATCGAACCTGTCTCATTGTCACCGCTTTCCATAACCATCTGGATGGATTCTTTCACAGGAAGATCTTTGTCATTCAATGTTTTTGTACCGGTCAAAGAAGAAATCTTAATGGAATTACTTCCACCAGTTACAGTTGTCATCTGGGAGGTAACATCTTTGACGTATTGATTCAATCCATCATTATTGATACTGTATTTAAGAATGGTATTTCCATCCTTTTCACTAAGTTTCAGATCTTTGTAATATTTTGCAGGCAAAGAAGTCTGACCTGTGGTTGACTGAATCTGTTTTTGAAGACCTGCGATATCCATTTTTATTTTCTGCTTTGTTCCATTGGTGTTCATGTAATAATAACCATCAGAATAATACATATTCATATCCATAGTCTGCCCAAGCATGTTTAAGGTAGAAGTCATAGACATTTTTAACTGATCTTTATCAACAGTCTGTAGTTTTGTGTCAAAATTCATCTTGATCGTAACGTTTGAGGATGAAGAAGCCTCACTATTTGCAATCTTATAAGAAGCTTCTCCACTGAAATCAGCATCTTTTAATTTGGAACTTTGTTTAAGACTTGATTCCAAAACTTCTTTCGCAGTACGTTTCTTCTGACAGCCGCTGATCGAAAAAAGCAGCATACAGGAAAGAAGCAATGCAGTCACTTTTTTTATTCTAATTTTCATAATGAATCCCTCCATGAAAGAGTTAGTAGTTATTAAGTTTAGTTTACCATATAATCATAATTTTGTGTTAAACTAAAAATAAGAATAGGAACGGAGGTACTTGAAATGAAAAAAACAGTATACCTGACATCAAAACAAGATGGATTAAAACTACATGTACTGCTTATGGAACCAGAACAATCTCCAAAGGGAATCGTACAGATCTGCCACGGTATGGCAGAACATAAAGAACGCTATGAGCCTTTTATGCAAATGTTGTGTAACAATGGCTATATCAGTGTGATCCATGATCACAGAGGTCATGGTAAGAGTGTCAAAGATGCGGTAGACCTTGGATATTTTTATGATGACAGTGGAAAAGCGATCATAGAAGATGCTCATCAGGTAACAACATGGATGAAAGAACGATATGGGGGAGAACTTCCATATCATTTGTTCGGACATAGTATGGGATCCTTGGTGGTTCGTTGTTATCTGAAAAAATATGATGATGAGCTGGACTCTCTGATCGTATGTGGAAGTCCAAGTGAAAATAAAGCAGCAAAGGCAGCAGGATTTCTTGCAAAAACTGCTTGTAAAATGGGAGCACACAAAAAAGGAAAGTTCTTCCAGAAGATGGCACTTGGCTTATATGGAAAGGCATTAGGAGAAGATGAATCCGAAAATGGCTGGATCAGTTATAACAAAGAAAATGTAAAAGCTTATGATGAAAATCCATTGGATGGATTCGTATTTAGTAATAATGGATTTTTAAATCTGTTTTTACTAATGGATGAAACTTACAACAAAAAAGGATGGAAGGTAAAACATCCGTCACTTCCGATCTTGTTTATCGCAGGAGCAGATGATCCATGCATTGGTTCAAAGAAACAGTATGCACAGGCAATGACAACTTTAAAAAAGCGAGGGTATAATCAGGTACGTGGAATGTTATTTTTAAATCGGAGACATGAGATCTTAAATGAAGATGATGTAGAGAAAGTTTATGATGCGGTATTGCATTTCTTAGAACAGCATTCCAAAAAGAGATGACTGATAGTAACTAGGGAGATAAGAAAGAGCGTGATAAACTAGAAGCAAGATCATGAAAGGGGAGGAAAGTTCGTGGGAAAATGGTTTCGTCAGATATTGCAGGGAGAACATTCACTGTTTCGGTTATCCCTTCCATTTCGGGTAAGATTATTTAATGTGCTTGCATTAGTTGGTGGAATGATCAGTCTGATCAATGGGATTTCATCATATGCGAATAATCAGGATAGTGTGATTCTAGGATTGAATTTTGGGATTGCAGTGTTGTCTTTCGTGTTGTTGTTTTATGCATACAAAAGTGGCAGATATCAGTTTTGTTATGTTGTTACGATCATTACGATCTTTCTTGTGATGTTCCCATATTTATTTTTTAAATCCGGCGGTTACAAAGGAGGGATGGTCTCTTTTTATATTTTTGGAATCTTATTTACAGTCTTTATGTTGGAAGGAAAGGCAATGTTTTTTACAGCATTTACGGAAATGGTCGTATATATAGCAACGATCATGATCGCCTATCAAAATCCGCAGATGGTTGTATGGTTCTCCTCTGAAAAAGAAGTTGTGATGGATCTGTTGATAGGATTTTGTGCATCTAGTATTTCGGTGGCAGCAGTGATGTATCTGCATTTTCGGATGTACAACAAACAACAAGAAATCTTAGAAGAAGCAAGGATCGAAGCACAGTCAGCGAACAAGGCAAAGAGTGCATTTCTTGCTAATATGAGTCATGAGATCCGGACTCCGATCAATGTAATGCTTGGAATGAACGAGATGATTCTTAGAGAAAGTGAAAGCAAAGAAATCCGCCAATATGCAAAAAGCATTGAACGTTCTGGAGGTTATCTGATCTCATTGATCAATAATATTCTGGATATTTCAAGGATCGAATCCGGAAAAATGGAGATTGAAGAAGGAAAATATGAACTCAGGCAGCTACTTGATGAAGTGATGTTGATCGCAGAGAAACAGGCGGAACAAAAGTCGTTAAAAATGAATCCGATATTTGATAAGACCTTGCCAGCATATCTGATCGGTGATGTGATACATATCAAACAGATTCTTTTGAATTTGATCAATAATGCAGTAAAATATACCAAAGAAGGTCAGATTGATATTAAAGTCAGTAAAAATGAAGAAGAAACGAAGCTTATTTTCGAGGTAAAAGACACAGGAATCGGAATCAAAGAAGAAAATTTGTCCGTTTTGTTTGATGCATTTATGAGAGTAGACTCTAAGAAAAATAAGAAGATCAAAGGAACCGGATTAGGACTTGCAATCGCAAAACAGCTGGCAGAACAGATGGACGGTATGATCTGGGTAGAAAGTGTATACGGCAAAGGAAGCAGTTTTTTTGTGCAGCTTCCAATGAAGAAGGTATCTGATGGGAAGATTTCCAATGTTGAATGGAAGGAAACGGATGAACGAAAGAGAAGATCATTTGTTGCACCGCAGGCAAAGATTTTAATTGTAGATGATAATCCGGAAAATCTCATGGTGACAAGATCACTTCTGAAGCGTACAGCTGTGTTTGTGGATACAGCAGCCAGCGGAGAGGAATGTGTCCACAAAGTCAGGCAAAATATATATGATCTGATATTACTTGATTATATGATGCCGCAGATGGATGGGATCGATACGATCAGGGAATTAAAGAAAGATGTACAATTTCATATTCCAGTGATCGCTTTAACTGCTGATGTGACGAAAGGAATTGAACAGACATTTTTAAGAGAAGGATTTTGTGCGTATCTTTCAAAGCCGGTGATGTGGAGCAAATTAGAAGACCTGCTGATGAAATATTTGAGAGATGATCTTGTATTTATTCGTGAGGATCTGAAAGAAGAACAAAAGATCAAAGATGAAGAATTTAAGCAGCTGAAGGGGCAGCTAAAAGAAAATGATATAAAGATTGAAGAGGGGCTTAGACTTCTGGATGGAGACTTTATGCAGTATCGTAAACTGATGGAATTCTTTATGGAGTACCAGGAAGAATATATGAGACAGATGCAGCAGTTGATGACACAAAAGGAAGTGAAAGTCGATGAGATCACAAGGATGATGCACACCTTAAAGAGCAATGCAAAAGCGATAGGTGCGATTCATTTGTATGAGATCGCAAAAGAAATGGAAGATAGAGGGAAACAAAAGGATATGGAATACATCATGTCTGCATATGATCTGCTTAAATTGGAGTGGGGACGAGTATTTAAGGCATCACGGGAATTTATTGAACAGACGAAAAAATATTCTGTTTGATCAGAAAAAAGAGGAAGAAAAAGACAAGCAAAGTAAAGAAGAAATCAAAGAAAAATTAAAAATATTTATCACCAGATATCAGGCGAAAGAAGCGAAAGAACAGATTCAGTATTATCGAAAAGGCAAGATATCCGAGGAAGAAAGAAATATCTTGAAAGAGATGGAAATACGGATCGATCAGCTTGATTTTGATGAAGCAGAAATCCTTATGAAACGATGGGAGGGAATGGAATGAGAGAGAATCATATTTTGATCATAGATGATGATCTTATGCTTCTAAAGACAGCAGAAGAGATTTTATCTGACCAATATAATGTCAGTGTCGCAAAGAGTGGAATACAGGCATTAAATCTGTTAAATAAAAATATCATTCCAGATTTGATCTTATTAGATATTGATATGCCACAGATGGATGGATACGAAACATTAGAAGAAATCAAAAAAATCTCAGGATGTGAACTAATCCCGATCATATTTTTGACTGGATTTTCAGAAATGGATTATGAAGTAAGGGGCTTGAAAGCAGGGGCAGTTGATTATATCGTAAAGCCATTTGCAAAAGAAATCTTACTTGCCAGGGTTGAACGGCATTTGGAACGATATCAGCAGAGACAGCACAAAAAATCCATGGAATTATCAGATTATGCCAAGCAGATCAAAAGCCAGTTAACACCAACAGAATGGAAGATCGCAATAGCGATCGCAGAAGGAATGGAAAACAAGGAAATTGCAGAGTCTTTGCATTATTCTTATGGGTACGTGAAAAATCTTGTGGCAAGGATCTTCTCAAAATTAGAGATTGAAAAACGCCGGGAATTAAAAAAGCTAATGGTCAAGGAATAAAATTTGATTGTATGAGTTGAAGGTCATCGAGTATTTAGAGAAAAATAAAAAAATTTAAGCTGATGGACGCATGTTAAACGTTATTGACTTTCAATTTATGTAGTGGTAGACAGAATGTTTATTATAAATACCAATACAGTAAAACATACACACTCCATAGTGGTTTGAATAGACTTCAGCTGTATGTGACAGAAATAAAAGAAACACAAATATTTGAGTTTCTTTTATTTCTGTCACATACATGATAGACTATGTCAAATCAGTGCATTAAAGTTGCGTATCGTCAGAAGTTTTGTTATAATTATTAATTATTACGAAAAGGAAAGGAAATTATTTACTATGAAGAAAGAGAATAACAAAAAAAGTGCAAGCGCTTTGATCGGTGCGGCATTTCTTATGGCAACTTCGGCAATTGGACCTGGATTTCTGACACAAACTGGTAAATTTACAGATAGTCTGCATGGAAGTTTTGGATTTGTAATTTTAATCTCCGTGATCTTAGCAGCGATCGTGCAGTTAAATGTATGGAGAGTTCTGTGCGTATCTGGAATGCGTGGACAGGATGTGGCGAATAAGGTACTTCCTGGACTTGGATATGTGATCGCATTTTTAGTTGTAGCAGGTGGTCTTGTATTTAATATCGGTAACGTTGGTGGAGGTGCTTTAGGTTTTAATACACTTCTTGGAATTCCTACTACTGTTGGATATTTTATTGCGGGAGCAATTGCGATCATCGTATTTTTATCAAAGAATGCATTAAATGCTATGGATAACCTTACAAAGATCCTTGGTGGGATCATGATCCTTGTCATCTTTATTGTGATCCTGATCGTACAGCCGCCAGTTGGTATGGCAGCAAAAGAAACAATCATGCCAACAGCATCTATGGGAGATATTTTTCCAGCGATTCTTACATTACTTGGAGGAACAGTCGGTGGATATATTACATTTGCAGGTGCACATCGTCTGATCGATTCAGGAATCACTGGAAAAGAGAACTTAAAAGAGATCAATAAGAGTTCTGTTATGGGAATGGGAATTGCAACGATCGTACGTATCTTCTTATTCCTTGCAGTTTTAGGAGTGGTTGTAGCAACAGCAACTTCACCAGCTCATACATTAGATGCAGCGAACCCAACAGCGGATGCATTTTTACAGGGAGCAGGACAGATCGGTTATAGATTCTTTGGACTTGTGATCTTATGCGCAGCGGTCACATCCATCGTTGGATGTGCTTATACATCTGTGTCTTTCCTTAAGACATTCAGCAAAACGATTGAGAAGAATGAGAAATGGTTTATTGTAGGATTTATCGCGATTAGTACTGTATGTATGGCACTTGCTGGACAGCCAGCGGTATTATTAGTACTTGCAGGAGCATTAAATGGATTGATCTTACCGATCACATTAGGAGTTTGCCTGATCGCATCTCAGAAGAAATCTGTTATGGGAGAAGATTATCATCATCCAGTATTATTACTGGTTCTTGGAATCGTGGTAGTTGTTGTTTCAGGATATCTTGGAATTACATCATTAAGCAGCTTAAGTGCATTATTTGCATAAGCAAAATTGTCTGGATAAACAGATAAGTTCAAAACATAGAAGCACAGACTGACCGAAAGGAGTTATGTGAAGAAACATGGAAGAAGTAAAGATTAGTACTGCGGGAGATTCTGCCTTACTCATTGAGTTTGGACAGGAAATTTCCCCAGAGATCAATGCAAGGATCACAGCCTTTGTACATCTTTTAAAAGCGCAGCGTATCGAAGGTGTGCAGGATATGATCCCGGCATTTACCAGTCTCTTGATCAATTATGACCCGAGGGTGGTAAATTACAAAACATTAACAAAAACGTCTACAGAAGTTACTAAAACTGGATGTCAATGAAGAGGCATCGGCATCCAGAGTTTTTGAAATCCCAGTATGTTATGGAGGAGAATACGGACCAGATATTGAAAATATCGCAAAAAATGCTGGTTTAACGGAAGAAGAGGTTATAAAGATTCACACTTCCAAAGACTACTTGATCTACATGCTTGGATTTTTGCCAGGATTTTCATATCTTGGAGGACTCGATGAAAGAATTCATACACCAAGACTGGCGAACCCAAGAATCAGAATTCCGGCAGGAAGTGTTGGGATCGGTGGCTCTCAGACAGGAATTTATCCGCTTGATTCACCAGGAGGATGGCAGTTACTTGGTCTGACACCAGTAAAAACCTATGATCCAGAACGAGAGAATCCAATTCTTTTTGAAGCTGGAGATTATATCCGTTTTGTACCTGTTTCAGAAGAAGAGTATTTAAAGATCAAAGAACAGGTTGAAAATGGAACATATGAATGTATCATTCATACAAAGGAGGTGTAGATTATGGGAATTCGTGTATTAAAAGGCGGAATGATGACAACGGTGCAGGATCTTGGAAGAACAGGATACCAGAGTCAGGGATTTAGTGTATCCGGAGTTATGGATGTTCGTTCTTTTAAGATTGCAAATCTCCTGCTGGATAACCCGGAAAATGAAGCAGTTCTTGAATTTACCTTAATAGGACCAACACTTGAATTTACATCCGAGACGATCATTTCGATCACAGGTGGAGATTTCCGCCCGCAGATCAATGGAAAACCTGCCAAGATGTATACAGCAATTTATATGCATCGTGGAGATATTTTGACATTTGGTGGAGCAAGAACTGGAACAAGAGGATATATTGCATTTTCAAGTTATCTTGATGTGCCAGTAGTCATGGGAAGCCGTTCTACGAATATCAAATGTCAGATCGGTGGATATAAAGGCCGGAAACTAGAAGATGAAGATTATATTGCGTTCAGGGCAAAGCGAAGATATCTGCCATATTATTTATCAAGAAGTCTGGATCTTGATGAATTTGATCAGGAAAAGATAACATTAAGAGTTGTCATGGGACCTCAGGAAAAGATGTTTACGAAAGAGGGCCGAGAAACATTTTTAAATTCAGAATATACAGTAACAAGTGAATTTGACCGCATGGGATGTCGATTAGAAGGACCATTTATCGCATATAAGACAACTTCAGATATCATTTCTGACGGAATCGCCTTTGGATCTGTTCAGGTACCAAGTCATGGAAAACCGATCATCTTATTAGCAGACCGCCAGACAACGGGTGGATATGCGAAGATCGCGACAGTTGTTTCTGTAGATATTCCGAAACTTGTTCAAAGAAAAACAGAACAAAAAGTAAGATTTCAGGCAGTATCCGTAGAGGAAGCCCAGAAGCTGTTAGCAGATGAGATGAAAGAGCTGAATGACTTCAGAAGCCAGATTTATACACCTTGTAAAGAAGTATTAGATTGCAGACTCGTTGCAAAACGAATCAGCACACTATTTAAATAGAAAAGGAGAATGAAACGGTGAATTTAGATAAAATTGAGAAATTAGTAAAGATCATCGAGAATTCCTCTATGCTTGATTTCAGCATTCAGGAAGGCGATGTAAAGATCAAAATGAGCAGAAGAGGAAGTGTTGGAGCGCCTGCTGCACCGATGTCAGTTTCCACACAGGGTGTTGATACAGTAGAAAGTATTGATTCCGAAGATGAATCATACATCACATCTCCGATCGTAGGTACCTTTTATGCGGCTCATCCCAGATGCCAAGGCATTTGTGAAAGTTGGAGACAGAGTCAAGGCAGGACAGACTGTATGTATCCTTGAGGCGATGAAATTAATGAATGAGATCGAAAGTGATTATGACTGTGAGATTGAAGCTGTCTTAGCAAGCAACGAACAGAAAGTTGAATATGGACAGCCATTATTTAAAGTAAAAAAACTTGAAGACTAAAGGAGGCATTGTATGTTTCGAAGTATATTGATCGCGAACCGTGGTGAGATCGCAGTGCGCATTATTCGTGCTTGTCGTAATATGGGGATCAAGAGTATCGCGGTTTATTCAAAAGAAGATAAAGACAGTCTTCATGTACAATTAGCAGATCGAAGAGTATGTATCGGAGAAGGACCTGCAAAAAACAGCTACTTAAACATGGAACGTATCATTTCTGCAGCAAAGAATACGGACGCAGATGCGATCCATCCAGGGTTTGGTTTCTTATCTGAGAATGCTGATTTCGTTCGCTTATGTAAAGAAAATGGTATTGCATTTATCGGACCGAGTGCAGAAGTTATTGACAGCATGGGAAATAAATCAAACGCAAGAAAAACAATGATGGAAGCAGGAGTTCCAGTTGTTCCAGGAACCAAAGAACCTGTCTATGATGCAGCTACAGGGGAGAAATTAGCAGATGAGATCGGTTATCCAGTTATGATAAAAGCATCTTCAGGTGGTGGTGGAAAAGGAATGCGAGTTTCCAGATCCAAAGAAGATTTTGAATTCAATTTCAATACTGCGCAGAGAGAATCTGCCAATGCATTTGGTGATGATACGATGTACATTGAGAAATTCATCGAGAATCCAAGACATGTGGAGATTCAGATCATGGCAGATGGACATGGGAATGTCGTAGCCTTGGGAGAACGTGATTGTTCTGTTCAGAGAAACCACCAGAAACTGATCGAAGAATCACCATCCCCAGCGATCACGGAAAAGATCAGAAAATCTATGAATCACGATGCGATCCTTGCAGCGAAAGCAGTAGGGTATACCAATGCTGGAACCATAGAATTTATCCTTGATCCAAAAGGAACCTATTATTTCATGGAAATGAACACACGTATTCAGGTAGAACATGGGGTCACAGAGATGGTTACGGGAACAGATCTGATCATTGAACAGATCCGAGTGGCTATGGGAATGGAATTAAGTTTTACACAGGAAGATGTGGAGATCAATGGACATGCGATCGAATGTCGTATCAATGCAGAGATTCCAGAGAAAAACTTTATGCCAAGTCCAGGTGTGATCAAACATTTGCATTTGCCAGCTGGAAATGGAGTTCGTGTAGATACCGCAATTTATACAGGGTACTGTATTCCATCCGAATACGATTCTATGATCGCGAAAGTTATCGTGCACGCACCAGACCGTGATGCAGCATTACAGAAAATGAGATCAGCTCTTGATGAGATGGTGATATTAGGAATCAATACAAACCTTGATTTCCAGTATCAGCTGATGAATAACCGTGAATTCTGTGAAGGAAAAGCGGATACAGGATTTATCGAGAGACTCTTGAAATTAGATTAAATTCGATAAAACGGAAGAAATGGAGGTATAAATTAAATGTACCAGATAGATTTAAATAGTGACCTTGGAGAAAGTTTTGGACATTACACGATCGGGAATGATGATAAGATCATTCCATTGATCACATCAGCGAATGTTGCATGTGGTTATCATGCATCCGATCCAGTGGTTATGATGGAGACGATCCAGAGAGCAAAAGAAGCCGGGATCGCAGTTGGGGCCCATCCGGGACTTCCAGATCTGATGGGATTTGGACGAAGAAGCATGGCGATTTCCAACGAAGAAGCGAAAGCATATACACTATACCAGATCAGTGCGATAGGTGGAATGTGTAAAGCGGCCGGAGTGAAATTACAGCATGTAAAACCACATGGAGCATTATATAATATGGCGGCTAAGGATTATAATCTGTCTAAAGCAATCTGTGAAGCAATTTATGAATATGATAAAGACCTGATCGTTATGGGATTATCTGGAAGCGAGATGATCAAAGCAGCAAAAGACTGTGGATTAAAGTCAGCTAGTGAAGTATTTGCAGACAGAGCTTATGAAGAAGATGGAACATTGGTGAATCGAAGAAAACCAGGAGCTATGATCGAAGATGAAGATGAAGCGATCAACCGAGTTATTCGTATGATAAAAGAAGGAAAAGTGACTTCGATCACTGGAAAAGATATTGATATTAAGGCAGACTCAGTATGCGTTCACGGAGATGGAGAGAAAGCATTATTATTTGTGGAGAAGATCCGTAAGACATTCGTTGAGAATGAGATAGAAATCTGTCATTTATAATGAAGATATTTTTAAGATAATGAAGAAATGGTAGATGGATCTAGAGAAGGATTCATCTGCCATTTTTTCATTTCATAGCAATTTTTGACTCTATTGATGCCATGTCATTGAACTGTTGTTATCGAAAAGCAGTACTTGAACATTGGGATTATGTTGTTGGAAATGAGAAAGAGAAGTATAAGAAAGAAGGAGACAAATGCAAGATAAAGTAAGAGATTTAAGAAGTGCATTAAAACGCTTGAAACAAATGGAAGGGCAGTACATAGAAACTGATGTAGAAGTTGATCCAATGGCAGAACTTGCCGGAGTTTACCGCTATGTAGGTGCAGGTGGAACTGTAAAGCGCCCGACAAAAGAAGGTCCAGCGATGGTATTTAATAATGTCAAGGGACATAAAGATGCCAGAGTAGCCATTGGTGTATTAGCAAGCAGAAAGCGTGTGGCAGCGCTCTTGGACTGTAAACCAGAAGAATTAGGAAAGAAACTTTATCATAGCGTAGATAATCCGATAGCACCAGTGGAATATCAGGGAGATGCACCATGTCAGCAGGTTGTTCATAAAGTGGAAGATCAAGACTTTAATTTGTATGATCTGGTACCAGCACCAACCAACACACCAGATGATGCAGGCCCATATATTACATTGGGTATGTGCTATGCAACGCACCCAGACACAGGAGTTCATGATGTAACCATCCACAGATTATGCATTCAGGGAAAAGATGAACTTTCTATTTTCTTCACTCCTGGAGCAAGACACATCGGAGCAATGGCAGAACGTGCAGAAGAATTAGGACAGAAACTTCCAATTTCAATCAGTATCGGAGTGGATCCGGCGATCGAGATCGGTTCTTGTTTCGAGGCACCAACAACACCTCTGGGATACGATGAATTATCTGTAGCAGGTGCATTGAGAAATGAACCAGTAGAGCTTTGTAAATGCTTAACAGTTAACGAAATGGCAATTGCAAATGCCGAATATGTCATCGAAGGGGAAGTGATTCCAAATGTCCGAGTACAGGAAGACCAGAACAGCCACACAGGCTATGCAATGCCAGAATTTCCAGGATACACAGGACCTGCAAGTTCACAGTGTTGGCTGATCAAAGTCAAAGCGGTAACACACAGAGAAAATCCGATCATGCAGACATGTATCGGGCCAAGTGAAGAACATGTATCCATGGCTGGAATCCCAACAGAAGCAAGTATTTATGGAATGGTAGAAAAAGCGATGCCGGGACGTCTTCAGAATGTATACTGCGGCTCCGCAGGCGGTGGAAAATACATGGCAGTCTTACAGTTTAAGAAACGAGAAGCCAGCGATGAAGGAAGACAAAGACAGGCAGCACTTCTTGCATTTTCAGCATTCAGTGAACTGAAGCATGTATTTTTGGTAGACGAAGACGTCGACTGTTTCGATATGAATGATGTATTATGGGCAATGAATACAAGATTCCAGGGAGATGCAGATATCATCACGATTCCAGGGGTAAGATGTCATCCACTGGATCCATCCAACGATCCAACATGCTCTTCAAGTATCAGAGATCATGGGATTGCATGCAAGACAATCTTTGACTGTACTGTTCCATATGATCAGAAAGAGCGATTCAAGAGAGCAAGATTTATGGAAGTTGATCCGGAACACTGGTTATCATAAAATACAGAATACAAATAGGAAAAGGAAATTTATTTGAATGAAGAAACGACTGATCATAGGAGCAACAGGGGCAAGTGGAATTCCAATCTTGATCCAGTGTCTAAAATTGGTGCAAGAGCAGAAGGATTTTGAATCTTATTTGGTTATGACAGATAGTGCCAAACTGACCTTGGAACATGAAACAAAAATGAAGGTGGAAGAGGTCGAAAAACTTGCTGATCATGTTCTGGATTCAAGAGAGATCGGTGCAGGACCAGCCAGTGGATCATTTCAGACGGAAGGGATGATCATTGTTCCATGCAGTATGAAGACGATTGCAGGAATTCATAGTGGGTATGCAGATAATCTGGTACTTCGTGCAGCGGATGTAACGATCAAAGAGCAACGACCGTTGGTGCTTGCAGCAAGAGAGACACCGCTGAGTGCGATTCATCTTAGAAATCTTCAGGAATTGGCAATGATTCCGAATGTGCGGATCATTCCACCAATGATGACTTTTTATCATATGCCAGAGAGCATAGAAGAAATGACGTATCATATTGCAGCAAAACTATTAGAACCATTTGGGATAGAAGCAAAAGAATATCGAAGATGGAGCGGATTGTAGAAAGAGAGGTTTCTATGAAAATATTATCATTTGGATCATTAAATATTGATTATGTATATAAAGTCCCTCATTTTGTGAAAAAAGGAGAAACATTGTCTGCAGAAGAGTTGAACGTATACACAGGCGGAAAAGGATTAAACCAGTCCATTGCACTTTCACGTGCAGGAATGGAAACATATCATGCAGGAGCGATTGGCAGGGATGGACTATTTTTGCTAGATCAATTGAAAGAAGCAGGAGTGAATACAGATCTTGTTAAGATTCTTGAAGACGTAAGAACAGGAAATGCGATCATACAAAATGATGAAGAGGGCGATAACTGCATTATTCTATTTGGAGGAGCTAATCAGGCAATCAGTAAGGAACAAGTGGATGAAGTATTTGAACATTTTACAAACGAAGATTATTTGCTGATTCAAAATGAGATCAATGAACTTCCATATATCGTAAAGAAAGCAAAAGAAATTGGAATGAAGATCATTTTAAATCCATCTCCAATGAATGAGAAGATAAAAGAACTTCCATTAGATCAGATCAACTATTTTCTTTTAAATGAAATAGAAGCAATGCAGATTCTTGATATGGAAGAACCAAAAGAAATTGATGGGAAATATATTAGTGGTCTGTTACATCAGAAATTCCCAGAAGCAACCATCGTATTAACTTTAGGAAGTGAAGGATCTGTATGTATATCTGGTGATGAATATGTGGAACAGTCAATTTATAAGGTAAAGACAGTCGATACAACGGCAGCAGGAGATACCTATACCGGATATTTTATTGCAGGTATCTTAAATGGAAAAACGATTAAAGAAGCAATGGATACCGCATCCAAAGCATCAGCAATTGCAGTAAGCAGACAAGGGGCAGCCCCATCCATTCCATGTCCTGGAAGAAGTAGAAGAATATAAAAAATTGAAGAAATGAAGGCAGATTTTC
>ENA-OQDT01001039-OQDT01001039.1-human-gut-metagenome-genome-assembly--contig:-NODE-1039-length-17124-cov-3.540801_pt1 | contig 17124 bp, 18 predicted proteins | sample MGYA00242786_ERZ504617 | MGnify/ENA primary metagenome ERZ504617 (study PRJEB26092, sample SAMD00036337) | human gut metagenome | host: Homo sapiens | study: EMG produced TPA metagenomics assembly of...
AATTATCAGTAGAAAGATCGCTGAGTTCTACCGTTCTACAATCATTTCGTCCTGGTTGTTTACGGTTTCTAAGGTAATAAGATAATTGCTACCTAATTGTGGGAACTGTACCAATACTTTTTCAACTTGCATTGGGAGATATTTACTCCCCTTAATGATAAACATATCATCGCTGCGCCCCTTGATACGGTCGATGCGGAGGTGTGTACGTCCGCAAGGACATTCTCCGGGAAGAATACGGGTAAGGTCACGGGTACGATAACGTATAAGCGGCATCATTTCGCGATCAAGAGTGGTCAATACCAACTCACCGATTTCTCCATCCGGAACGGGTTCTCCTGTTTCAGGATCAATTATTTCGACGAGGTAGCAATCTTCCCAGAAATGCATGCCGTTTTGTTCCTGACATTCAAAAGCAACGCCAGGGCCATTCATTTCTGTCATACCGAAGCTATTATAGGCTTTAACACCTAACATGCGTTCGATTTTCTTGCGCTGTTCGTCTGTATGGGGTTCTGCTCCGATAACAAGTGTTTTTAAACTGGTACTTGTCGGATCAATTCCTTCTTCCTGAATAACTTCTGCCAGGCGAATGGCATAACTGGGGATGGCATGGAGTGCGGTAGTCTTGAAATCTTTGATAAACTTGATCTGGCGTTTACTGTTTCCGGCTGCTGCAGGAACAGTCAGTGCGCCTAGGCGTTCAGCACCGTATTGGAAGCCTAATCCTCCGGGTGAACATACCATAGCCCGAACTGTTCTGGAAAAACATCTGTTTTTACGTATTCCTACAGTGTACAAGCAGCGTGCTACCAGGTTGGCCCAAGAGTCCAAGTCGTGTTGTGAATGGACGATGACGGTAGGAGTACCGGTGGTTCCACTTGATGAATGAATACGCACACCATCTTCCTGCATATTACCTGATACCATGCCGAATGGATAGCAGGCACGCATATCGGATTTTCGTGGTAAAAGGTATTTTCCGTATATCATCCAGGCTTTGGATGTCATCAGCTGTGATATTATATTCTTGAAATACTTTTTTATAGTACGGTGAATTAGCCGCAATCTTTATCGTTTTTTTGAGTCGTTGAAGTTGCAATTCCTGCAACTTCTCACGACTCATGGTTTCTATTTCTTCTTCCCAGTATTTGTTATTCATGGTGGTGTATTTTTGAGGGATCTTACATTAATTTCTCAGCAATTTCCTTTCCGGCTGCGAGTGCTTTAAGATTCATTTCCACTATGGCCTCGCCTTTACGTTCGAAGATTTCGCGGATACTGGTCTGTATTTTCTCGTAATCGATGCCGAGGAATGGGGTGGTAGCTCCCAGTAAAACAATATTTGCTACACGGATGGAACCAATTTCTTTGGCTACTTTGTCTACATTAAGAATGATCTTGTGAGGTAGCTTATCTAATTCCGCTCTTACGTCAGCTTCTGCCGGATAGTTGGGGATATTAATAAACGGTGTTTCGTTAGTCACCAGCCAGCCCTCAGGACTCAAATAAGGAAGATAACGTAATCCTTCCATCGGCTCAAGTGAGATGATCAGATCGCATTTACCGGAAGGGATAAGATCGGAAGCGATAGGCTGATCGCTTATGCGCAAATTGGATTGTACATCGCCGCCACGTTGGCTCATGCCATGTACTTCCGCTTGTTTCATATATAGTCCGTCTTTAAGGGCGGCTTTACCGATTACAGTGGCGATAGAGAGGATACCTTGTCCGCCTACGCCGGAAAGTATAATATCTTTTTTCATGGTTTTACTTGTTTCGTTTTTTACGTGCTAAGGTTTGAATACATTCTCTGCGTGGAATGATAACTGATACACCGCGATATTCGATTTCTTCACGGATAATCTGCTTCATCTCTTCATAATTCTTTTCTGCTACAGCAGAAAACAGCAGTACGATCCGATAACGGTCCTGTACACTCTGAACAGTTTTTACGAACTGTGCAATACCATCTGCATTGTGTGCCCCATCAACGATCACTCCCGGCAGTACCGTCTCCATACGTCCCTGCCACTTCGTCTCGCGGATCGCCCGGATACGGAGCTCCCTGGAGATCTTTTGCTCCCGGTCAATCACATCCATAGCAAGCAGTGCCAGAGAACTGTTCACAACCTGATATGGTGCAAGGTAAGGTGCGGTCACTTTGGCATGTTCATAATACCCACAATTCAGGCAAAAATCAATACTTTTGTCCGTGTTTCCCAAAATTTCATACATTTCTTCTTTCAGCGCAAAAGCCGGTGCCTGAAGCTCTTCTGCCCTTTTCCGTATGACTTTTTCTGCTTTTTCATTTCTGCCGTCATAGATCACCGGAACCCCTTCTTTGATGATCCCTGCCTTCTCAGCGGCAATCTTTTCGATCGTATCACCAAGAATCTCCGTGTGATCCAGGCTGATCGAAGTGATAACCGTTGCGATCGGATGTTCAATGGTATTGGTCGCATCAAGTCTGCCGCCAAGTCCGGTCTCCAGAACTGCATACTCTGCTTTTTCTCTCTGAAAAGCAACCATGGCAACTGCATAGAGCAGCTCAAAATAAGTTGCGTGCGGAAGTCCGTCTTTTACCATACTGTCAATCGCTTTCTGCACTTCCTGATAGGATTCCAGAAAAATCCCATCGCTGATCGGCACGTTGTTGATCTGGAAACGCTCGTTGATTCGAACCAGGTGCGGAGATGTAAAAAGAGCAGTCTTTTTACCTGCCAGTGTCAGCATCTCGGAAAGAAACGCACAGACGGAACCTTTTCCGTTAGTTCCTGCAACATGGATCACCTTCATGCCTCGGTCCGGATGTCCCAGTCTCTTTAAAAGCTCTGCCGTGTGCTCCGGTTTGTTTTTTGTTGTAAACTTCGGTACGTTAAGTATATAATCTACTGCTTCTGTATAGTTCAATTTTATCCACCACTTTACTGTTTTTATGGATGCCTTCGGTCATCTTCTTCTATTATAGCTGTACATCGTCAATATGCAAGCTTTTCTTTTCGCACAAACTTCCATCTCTTTGCATAAAAAAAGCGGCACCGGATCTTTTCTGACACCCATGCCGTTTTTCTATATTCCAATAATATTTTTTCAAAGAACTTTGCTTAAGAAAGTCTGCAGCCTCTCTGTCTTTGGTGCCGTAAAAATTTCTTCCGGCGTTCCTTCTTCTACGATCTTTCCTTCCGCCATAAAGATTACACGGTCAGAAACTTCTCTTGCAAATCCCATCTCATGGGTAACAACGACCATGGTCATATGTTCTTTTGCAAGATCCCGCATAACATTTAATACTTCTCCGACCATCTCCGGGTCAAGTGCTGAAGTCGGCTCATCAAAAAGCATGACCTCCGGATTCATACACAGTGCACGCACGATAGCGATTCGCTGCTTCTGCCCACCGGAAAGCTGGCTTGGATATGCATTTGCACGGTCAGCAAGACCTACACGCTCCAAAAGCTTCATGGCCTGGCCTTCTGCTTCTTCTTTGCCGCGTTTTTGCAGCTTCATCGGAGCGATCGTCATGTTTCTTAAGATCGACATATGCGGGAACAGATTAAAATGCTGAAATACCATTCCCATTTTCTGACGGTGCATATCAATGTCCGTCTTCGGATTCATCAGATCTTCCCCTGCAAAAATAATGCGTCCGTCGGTCGGATCTTCCAGACGGTTCAGGCAGCGAAGGAAAGTACTTTTACCGGAACCGGAAGGCCCGATCACACAGACAACCTCGCCTTTTTTGATATCGGTGCTGACACCGTTCAGTGCATGTACACTTCCGCCGAACGTTTTTGTCAGATTCTCTACCTGGATCAGGGTCTCTTTTTTCTCAGCGCTCACTGTTACGCAGCCTCCTCTCTAAGATGGATACCAGCTTTTCAAAGAAAAGCACCATGATCAGATAGATCGCTGCCACCATAAGAAGCGGGAACAGGGCATTGTATGTCTGGCTTCGAATGATGTCTCCACCTTTCGTCAGATCCTGAATGGCTATGTATCCGGATACGGAAGTTTCTTTTAAAAGTACAATAAATTCATTTGCCAGTGCCGGAAGTACATTTTTCAGTGCCTGCGGCAGGATAATATAGATCATGGTCTGCGTGTAGTTAAAGCCAAGGCTTCGCCCTGCCTCGAACTGTCCGTCATCAATCGACATGATACCGCTTCGAATAATCTCTGCCACATATGCGCCGGAGTTGATACCGAATGCCATGACTGCAACGATGATTTTATTGATGTCCACACTTGCAAATACGACAAAGTAAATGATCAGGAGCTGTACCAGTACCGGTGTTCCTCGTATCACGGTAAGATATACTTTTGCCAGAAAATTTAATATTTTTCCTTTTCCCGTCTTGTCATAAGTAGAACGAATGACTGCGACCAGAAATCCGAGAGCGATGCCGAGAATGACTGCAAAAAAGTAATCTGCAAGGTCGTTCCCAGACCGTTCACGATGTATTTCCATCTGTTATCTTTAATAAAATTTAAGTATAATTGTCTTGACATGGCATTCCTCTGTCACTTTCTTTTATTCCGCTGTGATATATTTGTCAACGATCTTATCCAGTTCACCGGAATCTTTCAGTTCTCCGAGTGCGGTATTGATCTTATCCAGCAGTTCATCATTTCCTTTTGCTACTGCGATCGCGTAATCTTCTTCTGTAAATGCCTCATCCAGCATCTTCAGACCTTCGTTTTCTTTTACAAATACTTTTGCCGGCTCTCCGTCGATAACAACTGCATCAATTTTGCCCTGGGAAAGTGCCTGTACTGCCTCAAAACCTTTGTTGTAACGCTCTACCGTTGCATCTTTGATATCACCTGCATAAATATCACCGGTTGTACCAAGCTGTACACCAATCTTTTTGCCTTCCAGATCATCCGGGCTTGCAATATTGCTGTCCTCTTTTACGATAACAACCTGTGTTGCATGTGCATAAGTATCTGAGAAATCGACATTCTCCAGACGGTCTTCTGTAACCGTCATACCAGCCAGGCCGATATCTGCTTTACCGGATGTTACTGCTGGAATGATGGAATCAAATGCCATATCCTCGATCTTCAGCTCCATTCCCAGTTTGTCTGCTACAGCCGCTGCAATATCTGCATCGATTCCTACCACATTATCTCCTTCATAATATTCATACGGCGGGAACTCCGCATTGGTAGCCATAACCAGTGTGCCGCCTGCCGCTGCATCAGAAGAAGCTTCGCTTCCTGTTGTTTCTGCTTTTTTACTTCCGCATCCTGCCATGGACAATACCATTGTTCCAACCAGCACTGCTGCAATCAATTTTTTCATAATTTCTAATCCTCCTGTTTTATAATGCTCTGTGTCTGAGTTTATCACTGATTCCCTTTTATGTCAACGGATTTGATGCATAGAAAAACAATTTACTGCATAACTACCCCTTTTCCATCAAATGGCGGGATATAGGATTTTCTGGCACTTTCCATTTCCTGCATATAGCCATTCTCCACGCCAAGTTCAACAGCAAAATCCAGCAGTTTTTCGTACTCTCTCTTTGTCACCCTGCGTTTCAGTTCCGGGTAAGCATCCAGATCTTCCAGCGGTGTATACTGGCACATCAGGCTAAGTGCCGCCCGATTTTTATAAGTACCGTAGACATATCTTACTACCTGTTCTGCCTCTTTGCGGTGCGACGGCAGAAGCAGATGGCGAACCAGTACACCACGTTTCAGCATGCCATGTCCATCGTAAATTGTCTGTGGCTGCTGGTGCATCATCTCGTCAAGAGCCGCCTTTGCAACCTTCGGATAATCTTTCGCACTGGAATAACGCATAGCACTTTCCGCTGACATGTATTTGAAGTCTGTAAGATAAATATCGATCAGTCCATCTAACTGTTTTAAGATTTTCACTTTTTCATATCCGCCGCAGTTATAGACAAACGGAAGGTCAAATCCTCTCTCTTTTGCCATCCGGATCGCCTGAATGATCTTGTCAGCATAATGGCTCGGTGTCACCAGATTAATATTTTCTGCTCCCTGTTCTTTCAGTTCAAAAAAGATATCCACCAGGCGTGAAAGGCTGATCTCCTGACCCATCCGCCCGGCTGCGATCTCGCGGTTCTGACAGTAAACACACCGAAGGGTACAGCCTGCAAAAAAGACGGCACCGGAACCGCCCTTCCCGGAAATACACGGTTCTTCCCACATATGAAGGGCAGCTCTCGCCGCCCTGATGCCTTTTCCCGTCATACCGCAGAAACCCATCTGTCCATTTTCCCTCTCTGCCCTGCATTCCCGCGGGCAGAGACGGCATTTCTGATCGATCATAATAAGCAGATCCCTGCCTTTTCACATGCATTCAGTGTCTCTTCATCCCAGATCGATGCCTGTACTTCGCCGACATGTGCTTTGCCGAGCAGAAGCATGCAGACTCTGGACTGTCCGATACCGCCGCCGATCGTCAGAGGCAGTTTCTCTTCCAGAAGCATTTTATGGAACAGAAGTTCTCTTCGATCTTCGCAACCTGCTTTTGCCAACTGCTCTGCCAGAGATTTTCCATCGACACGGATTCCCATGGAAGATACCTCCAGGGCACATCCAAGTGTCTCATGCCAGAACAGAATATCTCCGTTCAGTGCCCAGTCATCGTAGTCCGGTGCTCTGCCGTCATGCGGCTCACCGGATTTGAGCTTATCACCGATCTTCATGATAAAAGCTGTTCCGTGTTCTTTTACAAACACATTTTCACGCTGCTTTGGCGCCAGGTCCGGATAACGGTCCTCCAGCTCCTGTGTTGTGATAAATGCAACATCACGATTCAGTTCCAGCTCCAGCTGCGGATAATAATATTTCAGTTCATCCAGGGTGTTACATATCACACCGACAATTCTTTTTACAACGGCTTTCAGATACTCCTCATTGCGGTCACTGCGGTCAATGACTTTCTCCCAGTCCCACTGATCCACATAACAGGAGTGAAGATTATCAAGCTCCTCGTCTCTGCGGATGGCATTCATGTCTGTCAAAATACCTTTTCCGACACGAAAATCGTAGCGATAAAGTGCCATACGTTTCCATTTTGCCAGAGAATGTACGACCTGTGCCTCCACACCCGCTGCCGGGATTTCAAAAGAAACCGGTCTTTCCACTCCGTTCAGATCGTCGTTCAGACCGGATGCCGGATCCACAAACAGCGGAGCTGTGACTCTTTTCAAATGCAGTGCCATACAGAGTTTTTTCTGCATCATTTCTTTGATGATCCCGATCGCATCCTGTGTCTCGTACATAGAGAGCACGGAATGATAGTTTTCCGGAATAATTACCTGATTCATCTTTCTTACCTCCTGTTTGCAGCAGGTTCTTCTGCAAAACTCTGCCGCTGTGTTCATTTTATTTCATTTTATGCCACAGGCTTTATTTGATCCTTGCGTGCAGATCCTGCAAAGATACAACTTCTCTGCTGCTCTGTTTCTGAACGGTCAGAATACCTTCTGCACTTGCAAGTGCTGCCGCCATGGTCGTGATATACGGAACACGGCTCTTGATGCAGGCTCTTCTTACATAGCTGTCATCCGGTCCTTCTTCTTCACCCTTCGGTGTATTTACAACAAGATCCACTTTGCCATTTGTGATGGTATCATAGATATTCGGACGGCCTTCTGACATCTTGTATACGAATTCAGCCGGGATGCCTGATTCTTCGATGATTGCTTTTGTATGCTTCGTTGCAACGATCGCAAAACCTGCTTCATGGAAACGTTTTGCTACTTCTGCCACTTCTGCCTTTTCACGGTCACCGACACTGATCAGTACCGTTCCGGAGAGCGGAAGCGGACTCTTGGTTGCTTCCTGTGCTTTGAAGTAAGCTTCGCCGACACTCTGTGCCAGTCCGAGTACTTCACCTGTCGAACGCATTTCCGGTCCTAACAGCGGATCTACTTCCTGGAACATATTGAACGGGAAGACTGCTTCTTTGACACCGTAATACGGGATCTTGCGGTCTTTCTGGTCTTTGATCGGTGACTCTTTCCCGGTAAATTCAGAAGTAATGATCTCGGTTGCCAGAGGCACCATGGAGATCGCACATACTTTGGAAACCAGCGGCACCGTTCTGGAGGCACGCGGATTTGCCTCAAGCACATAAACCACACCATCTTCGATCGCATACTGCATGTTCATCAGACCTTTTACATGCATCTCTTCTGCGATTTTCTTTGTGTACTCTTTGATCGTCTTTAAGTTTTCTTCCGAAATATGCTTTGACGGAATGATGCATGCAGAGTCTCCGGAATGCACCCCGGCAAGTTCGATATGCTCCATAACAGCCGGTACATAAGCATGTTCGCCGTCGCTGATCGCATCTGCCTCACACTCCATCGCATGACGCAGGAAACGGTCGATCAGGATCGGACGGTCCGGTGTCACACCTTCTGCTGCTTCCATGTAAATCTTCAGATTTTCCGGATCGTATACAACTTCCATGCCGCGTCCGCCAAGTACATAGGAAGGACGTACCATAACCGGATAGCCGATACGCTCCGCGATCGACAGTGCTTCGTCCACATCCACTGCCATGCCTGCTTCCGGCATCGGGATCTGAAGTTTGTCCATCATCGCACGGAACAGGTCACGGTCTTCTGCCATATCGATGACAGCCGGTGAAGTACCAAGGATCTTCACACCGTATTTTTCCAGCTCTGCGGAGAGATTCAGTGGTGTCTGTCCGCCAAACTGTGCGATCACACCGAGCGGTTTCTCTTTCTTGTAAATGCTCAGTACATCTTCCAGTGTCAGCGGTTCGAAGTATAATTTATCAGATGTATCATAGTCTGTTGATACCGTTTCCGGGTTACAGTTTACAATGATCGTCTCAAATCCGGCCTTTTTCAAAGCCATTGCCGCATGTACACAGCAGTAATCAAACTCAATACCCTGACCGATCCGGTTTGGACCGCCGCCAAGGATCATGATCTTGTTCTTATTATCGCTGGCCTTGCTCTCATCCTTGATATGATATGAAGAATAGTAATAAGCACTGTCTTTTGTTCCGCTTACGTGAACACCTTCCCATGCCTCTTCGATGCCGTAGCCGATGCGGGCATTGCGGATCTCTTCTTCGGTCACTTCCAGGATCTGGCTTAATATTTATCAGAGAAACCGTCCAGTTTTTGCCTGGCTGCAGAGCTTCTTCTGACGGAACACTGCCTTTTTTTGCAATCAGGGCCTCTTCTTCTTCTACCAGCTCTTTCATCTGTTCGATAAAGTAATGTTTGATCCTGGTCAGCTCAAACAGCTCATCCACAGTTGCGTGTTTGCGCAGTGCTTCATACATGATAAACTGACGCTCACTGGTCGGAACAGAGAGCATTTTTCAGCAGCTCTTCTTTTGTCTTTTCATGGAAATCTTTGGCAAATCCAAGACCGTAACGTCCAATCTCCGGCTGCGGATTGCTTTCTGGAATGCTTCTTTGTAAGTTTTACCGATGCTCATAACTTCACCGACTGCACGCATCTGTGTGCCGAGCTTGTCCTGAACACCTTTGAATTTTTCAAATGCCCATCTTGCAAATTTGATCACCACGTAATCGCCGTCCGGCACGTATTTATCCAGTGTGCCGTACTTGCCGCACGGGATCTCATCCAGCGTCAGGCCGGAAGCCAGCATTGCGGAAACAAGTGCGATCGGGAAACCGGTTGCTTTACTTGCAAGTGCAGAAGAACGGGAAGTTCTCGGATTGATCTCGATGACGATGATACGGCCGCTTTTTGGATCATGTGCAAACTGTACGTTTGTACCACCGATCACTTCTACTTCTTCTACGATCTTATATGCCTGTCTCTGCAGTTCTTTCTGAACATCTTCTGAAATCGTCAGCATCGGTGCAGAACAGAAGGAATCTCCGGTATGCACGCCAAGCGGGTCAATATTTTCAATGAAGCATACAGTAATCATGTTATTCTTTGCATCACGGACAACTTCCAGCTCCAGTTCTTCCCAACCAAGAATGGACTCTTCTACCAGAACCTGTCCGACAAGGCTCGCCTGCAGACCACGTTCACAGACCGTTTTTAATTCTTCTACATTGTATACCAGACCGCCTCCGGCTCCGCCCATGGTGTAAGCCGGCCGCAGTACCACCGGATAACCCAGCTTATCTGCAATCGCCAGGGCATCTTCCACGCTGTAGGCAACTTCGCTGCGCGCCATCTCAATGCCAAGCTTGTTCATAGTCTTTTTAAACTCGATACGGTCTTCCCCACGTTCGATGGCATCTACCTGTACACCGATCACTTTCACATCGTAACGATCCAGGACACCTGCCGCTGCCAGCTCTGAACAGAGGTTCAGTCCGGACTGTCCGCCAAGGTTCGGCAAAAGGGCATCCGGGCGCTCTTTTGCAATAATCTGCTCCAGCCTCTCTACATTCAGTGGCTCGATGTAAGTAACATCGGCGATACCAGGATCCGTCATGATCGTTGCCGGATTGGAGTTTACCAGAATGATCTGGTATCCCAGCTGGCGCAATGCCTTACATGCCTGCGTGCCGGAGTAATCAAATTCGCATGCCTGTCCGATGATGATCGGGCCGGAACCAATAATCAGTACCTTGTGAATATCATTTCTTTTACTCATATGCTTCTCCTGTCGTTTTGTTTTCTTACATATATCAGATGTTGGATACCTCCGCCTGTATACTTTCAGAGGCATACGTGATTTTTCGTGCCATGCATTCTCAAAATCACCCTCGTTTTATTATACATGACAATCAGGCAAAAATCTACTGTAAAAAAAGCAGACAGAGAGATTCTTTTTCTTTCTGTCTGCTTTTGCGTCAATATCCTGTTTAATCCTGAAATTTCCCAAGAAATTCTTTGATTCGCTGGTTGTCGGACGTAAACAGCTCTTCCGGTGTCCCTTCTTCTACGATTACACCTTTTTCCATAAAAACAATATGGTCTGCCACGTTTCGTGCAAAATTCATCTCATGTGTTACGATCACCATCGTCATATGTTCTGCTGCCAGGTCTTTGATAACCTTCAAAATCTCACCCGTTAGCTGCGGGTCAAGAGCTGAAGTTGGCTCATCAAAAAAAAGAATCTTCGGATTCATGCACAGTGCCCTTGCGATGGAAACCCTCTGCTGCTGACCACCCGATAACTGATACGGGTAAGCATCCGCTTTATCTTCCAGTCCCATTTTTTTCAGCAGCACTTTTGCCTGCTCCTGTACTTCTTTTCTGTCTCTTTTCTGCACGCGGACCGGTGCGTCACAGATATTTTTCATCACACTGTAATGGGGAAAAAGATTAAAATTCTGAAAAACCAGACCATAATAACTTTTCAGTTCCTTCAGTTTGCCCGGCGCTTCATAGACCGCCTCACCGTTCTGACTGTAAGCGGCACGTTCCCCCAGATAAGATAATTCTCCGTCGTCCATCCTTTCCAGCATGGTCGCACAGCGAAGCAGTGTTGATTTTCCTGAGCCGGACGGACCAATGATCGCTACAACCTGTCCCTCTTTGACATTCAGTGAAATATCTTTGAGCACTTCCAGATTGTCGAAATGCTTTTTTATATGTTTCATTTCCAGATAATTCATAGGTCGCCTCCTAACGATAATAACTCAGATGCTTCTCAATCTTCTCCATGATCCATGCAACCAGGAAATTAAATACATAATAGAAAATACCGGCTGCCACATACGGAATCATACTGGTCTGTGAGGATGCCAGTGCCTTTGCGATCGTAAACATTTCAGATACGGCGATTACAAAAGCAAGAGAAGTATCTTTGACCAGCGTGATAACTTCGTTTGTGATCGACGGAAGGATACGCTTGATCACCTGTGGAAGAATGATATGTATAAAAGTCTGACTTTTGCTGTAACCTAAAATCTCTGCTGCTTCGTACTGCCCAACCGGCATGGACTCGATTCCGCTTCGATAAATTTCTGCAAAATAAGCGGCATAGTTAAGCACAAAACCGATCACAACGGCAATATTCCGGTAAAACGGTGAAATTTTAACTCCAAACAGATAGTATGGTCCGAAATAGACCACCATCAGCTGCAGCATCAGCGGCGTGCCCCGCATGATTGAAATATATATTTTTGTAATCCCCTGAACAATACGATTTTTTTGACATTCGTCCAAACGCTATGACCATACCAAGCGGCAGGGAAAAAAGCAGGGTAATCCCGAAAATCCAGCAGGATGTTGCCATACCCTCTGCCAGCTTGATAAGCATCTGGCTGATACCCATAATAACTTCTCCTTTCTTTAACCCGTTGTCCGCGTAAAGCGGGCTGCCGCAGATGCAGCAGCCCGCTTTTTATGTTCTGTTCTGTTTTAGAGCGGATTGATCGTTGTGATATCTTTTCCAAACCATTTTTCAGAAATCTTTGCAGCAGTTCCGTCTGCAGCCATCTCTTCCAGTGTTGCCTGAACTTTGTCGCGAAGCTCGGTGTTGCCTTTTTTGAAACCAATGCCGTATTCTTCTGCTGCGATCACATCATCCAGTACCTTGAAATCTGCCTTGCGGCTTGTGATCTGGTAACTTGCCACTACATCATCCATTGCAATCGCATCTACAGCACCAGATTCCAGATCCATAAATGCCGTATTATAATCTGCAACCGGTGTCAGTGCCGCAAATGTAGCGGTCAGTTCGCTGTTATCGTTGAGTGCCGCCTCTGCGCTGGAGTCGGTCTGTACTTCTACGTTCTTTCCTGCCAGATCTGCCTCAGAAGTAATATCGGAATCTCCACGTACAACGAAAACCTGATTATTCTTCATGTACGGCTTGCTCCATTCATAATCATCTTCACGGCCATTCATCGTGAAACCATTCCAGATACAGTCAATGGTCCCTGCATCCAGTTCCATATCTTTTGCATCCCAGGCAATCGGCTGATATGCGATTGCAAGGTTCAGACGTTTGGCCACTTCAGCCGCCATCTCCAGATCAAATCCGGTAAATTCTCCGTCATCTCCGACAAATCCCATCGGTGGAAAATCCTGATCAAATCCTACCGTAAAGGTACCTTCTGTCTTGCTGACATCCGTCGTTTCTGCATTTGCATTTTCTGTATTTTCGGAATCTGCCGCTGTTTCATCCCCGGAATCAACACTTTCTGCTGTCGTATCGGCTGCCGGCTGTGTCTTAGCACTCTTAGAACCACATCCTGCCAGCACCGCGGATACCATTGCTGCTGATAAAATAACGCTGACTGCTCTTTTTTTCATAATATTGTCATCCTCTCTCTTTGTATCTCCAAGGAATGCTCCTTGTTTACTTTTTCATGCAATCACTCTACCGTGATAAAGCAATCAAATATTAACACATTATTACGGCAATGTCAACTTATCTTCTGCTTTTATGATATTTTCTTTTTTCTTCATTCAGAAACTTAAGCAGCGTTTCCTGCGTGGCATTTTCAAACGTTGCTTTTTGGTCAAGTTTTTCTGTCACCTGTCGCTTTTCTTCTTCGATCTTCTCCCACTGTTCCTTTGGAACGCGCAGCTCTTCCAGACGTTTTTTGCAGTCTTCTTCATTCAGATAAAGCGGAAGCAGCGCCAGATAACTGCGGTAAACAGCATTGGAACGCACCAGCTCATACGACTGCCACAGACAGTTTGCAGCTTCCTCAAACAGAAACATTCTTCCATATGCGCCTGCCATATTGTTCAAGACTGTTGCATAAAACTGAAGTCCCAGCTTTTCCCTGGCTTTTTCTGTCCAAGAATCTGGCGATAAATGGTGATCGCCCCGGAAAACATTCCGTATTCTACCAGCGAATCTGCTTTTTATTTTTCCGGCGGATATCTTCCGGCTGCACTTCAAGCCTCGTGATCTGTTCCTGAATACTGCGATATTCGGCTGCGTTCAGATAGGCGATCTCCCGGAATACAGGCAGAACAAGTTCTGCAATGCTCTCCGCCTCCGGAAGCTTTTCTTTGATTTGAAATGCCAGCTTTGACATTCCCAGTTCTTCTGCAAGCCAGTCACATAACTTTGTATTCAGGATGCTCTCGTCCAGAAGACTTATATTTTTCCTGGAAATAAAAGCACAGTTCTTCTATTGTATAAATTGTTTGCATCAATGCTTTCTATATAAAACGGATGCTCTGCCGCTTTTTGCGCGGCATAACTGATATGCTGCCATTTTTTTCACCCCTGTCATTTTTTATCAGGACAAATGAATATTTGCCTCCCATATTTTACCGGAAGACGGATATAACTCACCCAGTCCAAGATCTTCTGCTTTTTACCTTGCAGCAATCTGCTGCTGTAAACGATATCGTAAGACGGATTCTTGTCGCTCTTTTCGGTCTGTCCGGAAGCTGGGAAAGAGGCAGCGTATGCTCCATTTCTTCTCCCTTGACCGTTCTGGAGTAAAGGACAATCTCTTTTATTTCGTTCAGCAGAAATTCGCAGGTATGCCTTGCCATATACCAGTTGATCCCTGCGTTTACAAGAGGATAATACCCGTCCTGTCCCCGTATCTCCATCCACATTCCGATATTATGCTGTATCATATCTTCACTCATATAAAGTGTATTCCGGTATGCACCGGCTCCTTTTTCTTCCATCGCCGCATAGCAGGCCCCTCTGGTATAAAGGTTGTCTCCCCGAAAAACTTTACGCTTCCGGCACAGAAAACGGAGTGACTTATCCATCCATCCCTTCTGAAACTCTTCTCCGACCAGATACGCACTGGAAAACGGGGTATTTTCAAACATCTTTTCCAGGTTTTTATGCAGAAGTGTATCCCGCAGAACACCCCATTCTTCATCGCCCCTGCCTTTCTGCCTTATGGTCAAGATAGAGACGAAAACATTTTTTCCGCCCTTGCAAGCACCGGTTTTGTCTTGCGTTCCAGCCAGAAATGCCACGCGGTAATACTGTCCCTTTCATATTCCAGAAGGGCGACATGATACATACACAGTTCTTTTGGCTGATTCATGATATAGGCAAAAAAACTTTCCAGATGACTTTGCAGAAAAATGTCAGAATCTTCCACTCCGATTCGGGCAAGGGCACTGCGTACAGCATCTGCCCACACACCTTTCATTTCGTGCATAGTTACCATGACCGTCATGTCTTTGACACTTCCGGCAGTTTTTAAAAGTGCAAAACAATCCCGGAAAAATCCTTCCAGAACTTCTGCACCCTGCGAATCTTTTCTCTCGATCAGGGAAAAAAGATTATCCGGTGTTTTTATAAGATAATTATTTGCCTCATTGTTTTCTTTCTGTACAACTGTAATCGGCTCATTTCCATACTTGCTGCAGAATGTAATCTGGGAAAAATCTCTGCCCAGATCAATTCCCACTGAAATATTCCCCTGTTCTACCAACATAACATGCTGTTCCTTTCCCCCTCAGGCATCTATCGCACCGGCAAAAAATGCTCTGCCAGCTTTTCTTTTTTGCAATATTCTTTTGCCTGTTTCTTCACTTCATTTTTATTTTGTTCTACCAGTGCTCTGCACATTTCGTTGATCATACTGTATCGACTGCAGACTTCCTTTTCCTTCGCTGCATCCTCTCTTGGCAGAAGTGTATGCGGTTCACTTTTAATCTTTCTGCCATCCTGTTCTTCCCATATTGTATAAACCATTTTTTCACCGTAAAACAAAGTGAAATCTTTTTCAAAAATTCCTTCATAAACATTGTGCATCATTTCAGTATGCACAACAGCCGGATCATCCTCACGGTTTTCCATGGTATATGTCAGCATAACTCTTGACTGTGGATTTGTCCGATATTCAATGATACTGCGATCCATAAGCTGCATTGTCCGCAGCACAGAAGGTTCCAGCGTCTCAAAAAAACTAAAACACATATGTCTGGCACTGCATTCCTGAAGAATCCGCATCATAAGTTCTTTCTGCTGTTCGTTTTTCTCTCCGCACTGTGTGCAATAACGCAGATAAGCCAGTCTGCAGACCAGGTCCGTCTGCTCTCCCCGTATAAGCCTTCTTTCAATCTCATCAAATACCGGCTTCTGTACTGCTTTTTCTTTTACAAAATTATTCGTATGACATCAAATTCAAATATGCCTGCAACAGAATCTTTTTTACCGTATTTTTCCTCCGATAAGATTCAAAAAATCTTCTCTGTATCCTCCAGATTCATTCTTTCAAAAGACAGCACGATCAGTATTTTTTTCCTCCAGCAGCATGGTATCCAGCTCAAACTTTCTTCCCGCTTCCCAGAGTTCCTTCATCATCTCCATCGGGCCATCATAAGCTGCAAGCAGATAAGAGAGGACTGCTTCGTCATATTTCCGATGTACAAAACAATAATAGCAAAGATACAGCAGCATCTCATCTTCGCTTCTGTCCTGCTCCAGAATCCTCCTGCTGCACAGACGTACAAGAGCGCCAAGCGATACCCCTTCCGGGCCAAATTTAGCTACCAGCCGAAAAGCTTCTCTGCACATACCTTCGCGCACCAGCAGCTCTACCATTTTCCCTTTATCAACCTGTGCAAATGCTTTCAGATCCATACTGTGCAGATGTTCGTAAAGGGTGTCATCTTTTTCATTCTCATAGTAATAAGTAAGAATATCTTTCCGAAGTTGCATTTTGTAACTTTCCTGAACATCCACAAACTCCAGCAAGTCCATGAAATCCGGAATATCCTCTGCAGTAATCTTCTGTGTACGCTGGGCTTCCGTACAGAAATACAGCAGAAATCCAGGACTTTTAGGTGCAATCTTACGGCACATGGAAAACATGTCACCGCCTTCTAAAAGCCTTGTTACCTGATAATCAAAGCCTTTTGCATGCCATCTTCCTTCCCGGTCAATAATAAAAATACAGGCATCTCTCGTATAAATCTGAACGTTTGCTGTATGATGGGAAAAAACTGCCGTCTGAACGGCATCCAACTGGCGATGTACCACTGCTACGGCACAGGCCTCCTCTGATTCACAGGATATCTCGCAGGTAAAGAGCGCATGTGAAAGGTTTTCTGCCATTTTGGTATTTAACATGGAAGCATTTAGGAATTCCTGATAAATGCATGCCAGCTCCCGGTTCATCCGTCCTTTTGCCAACTGATCCACCATGAATTTTTCTATAGAAGCGCGGTAATGATCGTATGTTTTTTCATCTTTATACTTATTTTCTATATATT
>ENA-OQDT01001040-OQDT01001040.1-human-gut-metagenome-genome-assembly--contig:-NODE-1040-length-17118-cov-2.956506_pt1 | contig 17118 bp, 13 predicted proteins | sample MGYA00242786_ERZ504617 | MGnify/ENA primary metagenome ERZ504617 (study PRJEB26092, sample SAMD00036337) | human gut metagenome | host: Homo sapiens | study: EMG produced TPA metagenomics assembly of...
GTGAAAGGATTAACCTATCATACTGACCTGTCTCTCAGCCAGACTTGGAATCAGAATAAGGAATGGACGGGAGCCATCATAAATAACTATCTGGATGATAATACCGGTGAGGTCCTATATGCAGGTAACGCGAATCTGGAGAAAAAGAATAGCTGGGGACTCCGTTGGACAAATACTTTGAGCTATGACTTTACTTTAGGTAAGATACATCGTTTGAATATACTGGCCGGTCATGAAGTTTCCGATTCGGGTGGTGACGGGCTGAAAGCCTCAGGAACTTATTTCCCTGCAAACTTTACGAAAGAGAATGCATTTGCCATGATCAATCAATACGATAGTACTAAGGGAGTGGGGGATTTCTCTTCAAGTGTTTCTACGCCGAGCCGTATCCTTTCTTTCTTTGGTCGTTTGAATTATAACCTTATGGAACGCTATCTGCTGACGGTTACGTTCCGTGCGGATGGTTCATCTAAATTTGCTCCCAGTAACCGTTGGGGATATTTCCGGCTGCCGCTTTGGGATGGCGTATGTCTGAAGAAGCATTCCTGAACGATGTGGACTGGCTGGATAACCTTAAACTTCGTGTTTCCTATGGTGAATTGGCTAATCAGAACACAACAAGTTGGTATCCTACTTATCAGACATTGGGTGTCACTACAAATGGTGGAAAGTGGTTACAAATGGTGCGTTGACTAGTGTGGCATCTGTACCCGGCCTAATCTCTACCTCCTTGAGTTGGGAAAAGATTAAGAATACCAATATCGGTTTTGACTTCGGTGCTTTGAACAACCGTCTGACCGGTTCATTCGATTACTTCTGGCGTAAAACTAAGAATATGGTAGGTCCTGGTGTTGAACTGCCCGCTATTTTAGGAGCTACTGTACCCTCCACTAATAATACGGACTTGACTACTTTCGGCTGGGAATTATCAATCGGGTGGAGAGATAAAGTGGGTGAATTGGGCTACGGCGTGAAGTTGAACATCTCCGACAACCAGACTCGTATTGACAAGTATCCGAATCCGACGAATTCTCTATCCAAGTATATGGCTGGTGAGTTGACAGGAGATATCTACGGCTATACTACCATTGGCATTGCCAAGACACAGGAAGAAATGGATGCACATATCCGTGGACTGTTGAGTATGAAAGAAGGGGCGCGTTCCAAGAATCAATCCCGTATATATACGATTGGCAGCTATCAGTTGGATGCAGAGCATTGTCTACTGAAAAGCGCCGATGAGAAGAAGAAAACATTGACTCCGCGGGAAGTCGGCATTTTGGAACTTCTCTGTGAGAATAAAGGGGAAGTGATCCGGCGTGAAGCGATATTAAGCCGTTTTTGGGAGACTGAAGATGATTATTTTGCTTCTCGCAGCCTGGATGTTTTTGTTTCGAAGTTACGTAAACTCTTTACAAATGATCCTTCTGTCGAAATCCAGACAGTCAGAGGGGTTGGGTTGATGTTGGTGGATAACTGATTTTTTCGATCGTCCGGTAAGCATCCCGGATGACAGTTGGCGGAAAACCGTTGATCTCCAATAAACGGATGGCGTTGCGTTGGTAAAGGGGACCGCTCTTCAGTTTGTAGTCGAACGAGAAGGTTTCATCTTGGATAACTTCGCTGAAATGGTATAGGTCGTATTCTGTGTCGAGCAATGTTGCTAGTTCCGCGTCATGTGTGGAGGTGACGATTATGTTATCCGTAGTATTCAGGTATGATAAGACGGCTTTGGCGACAGCAATACGTTCGGTGGTGTTCGTCCCTTTGAATATCTCGTCGAACAGGAAGAGGTTGGCTGTTCCTTCCTGACTCCGGCTGATCATCTCTTTGATCGTATCGACCTCTTTCATATAGAAACTTTTTCCTTCCGACAGGTCGTCGGCGAGCATCAGGGCGGAATAGATCTTTATGGGGGCGGACAGTGCGAATGTCCGGGCAAAGGCAGTGTGAAGCGTCTGCGCCAGTAAGACATTAATCCCGATTATACGGATAAAAGTTGTTTTACCGGACATGTTCGAACCATTCAGCAGTACAGACTTCTCTTTTATAATAACGGAATTAGACACACAGTCCTCTATCAGAGGATGATATATCTCTTCACCCTCCAGTCTGTACCCATTGTCCGCTTTTTCCGGCAAGCAGTAATAAGGCAGCTCTTCCCGCAGGTAGTAGACGGATAACAGGCAGTCCGCCAGTCCGACAAACCGGTACACGGTTTCAATCTCCCGGTTTTTATTCCTCAGAATAGATACGGATTGCAGAAAAGAAAGCGGTTCTGTGAGAAAGAAAATATGAGCCAGTTCGGTACAGAACCAGACAAAGACAGCCATGTCGCTTTGTAGTTTACTCTCCATCCGAAGGAATAAAGCGGTTTTCCGGATCGGCCTGAGTGTTGCCAACGCATCCGGAATCTCTTTCGTCAGCTTGCCTAACTCCGGATATTTGCACAACTCTTCTGCTATCCCCAGGAGTTTGATCAGTTGGGGTACGGAATGTATGTAATCGAGACTCTTGGGTTTGAATGCGTAATGGATAACAGCATTCAGAATAATAGCGACCAGGAAAGCATTCCGCAGGCTGTTATATGTGCAAACAGATAAAGAAGCAGGAACAAGGCCGGCAGAAACTTCAGGATTGTAAAGGCGATCTTGGTCTTTCCGGATGCTACCGGATGTTCGTCTGCCATCAACCGTACGATGCTATAAACCTCCGTATCCCGCAGGCGGAACAAAGCCTTCGCCAGCCTGCCCCGGAAGTTTGCGTCTGTTTTCAGATGATTGATAACATCTTCGTTCTTCCCGATCTCCCCTTTTGCCAGGGGGATGGTTCTTAGCGTATGATACAGGTATTGTTGCCCGATCCCCGATGTCGTCCTGTCCGCAAAAGTAAACAACTCTTCCACTCCCAAGTCCGAGTAAGTCTGGCCGGACAACAGGTTATCCCCTCCCTTCTTTTTCGTGTGGAGGAAGTAAGCAGAGATATCCGTCAGGTTGAAGTCCCCCGGCTTTATTTCTCCTGTGTAGTTGTTCGCTTTTCGTTTCATTGGCCGTAATTATCTCTGTAATAGTTGCAAATATAATATAAGTATTCAGAACTTGTACCGTGCCGAAGCCATAAATTCCCGCGGGCGGATATCGATCCAGGAGGTATAGCTTTCCGTGGCGGAATACTGCGTGTAGCTGTACTGTTTCTTATTGAACAGGTTGGTGGCTTCGGCTACAAATTGCCAACTCCCCGTTTTCCACCGGAAGGAAAGGTCGGCGAAGAAAGTGTTGACCGCCTTGTCACGGCTGACGTCGTTGTGGTAATGGTCTGCCGATAGATTGATTTCTACGGGGAAAAGTTCGTAGGAGAGCTGGAGCTTCTGGACGACGTCCAGGAGCGGATCGAGGCGTGTGCCGGTTCCGATCTTCGATCTTCCGAGATGGATGGTGGCCTGGTAGCTGGCGGAGAAGCTGCGGGCAGGTGTCCAGGTGATCTTCGGTTCGTATTGCATGAAATCGTATCGGTAAGGCAACCGTTCGCCGGCACTCAACTGTTCCGCCTCGCTGCGGCCAAGAAGATAAGTGAGCGAAGTCTTCAGCCCGTAATCGTAAAAGCCTTTGGAGAGTGTTCCCTTCGCGGTCCATCCGGAAGAATGGTTGGAGAGGCGGTGGGAGACAAGGGTGACTTGCCCGTCCCGTATTTGCTGTTCGAAGATGCGGTCTGAGCATCCCCGGTTATGGTTGAGCGACAGGGTGGCGAAGAATTCGCGCACCGTATTTTTGTATTCTCCGTACAGCGAATAGCTATGCGTGCGGTTCACCGGCATGATTCCGTTGTTCATTCGGTAATTGCGGTAGTCCGTGCGGTAGGCATCCGGGTACAAGTCGGTGATGTTTCCGTAGTTTTCGTGATAGTTGGCGTGGAAGGAGAAACGCCAGGCATAATTGAACTTATAATTGATGTACAGGAACGGGTTGACCGCCAAGCGGGAAAAGCCGGCTGCCGGGAAGGTGGTCCATACGAGCGGAAGATTGAAAGCCAGATTCCATTTGTACAGGTTACACTGGTAGTTCGGTTTGAAATACAGGTTTGTCCCGTTCCGGATCGAATTGAGATCGCCCGTTATGCCGGCCGTATATTGCCGGGTCAGGCTCCCCTTCTTGCGCAGGAAAGCGAGGGAATGGTCCAGGTATAGCTGTTGCAAGTTTAACGCTTGCTTGTCCCTGTCTATCAGGATGCGTGCCGGCAGATTGTGATAGCGGAGCAGGGAACGGAGTTCGAGCGTGTATTTGTCCCGTATCCAGATGTTTTGCAGGTAGTTGCGTACGCCCATGTCCGGGGTCTGGATGCGCTGGTTGACCGATGAGGCGCCGGAGATGCGGGATGTGCCTCTTTCCTGTTGCGTGAGATCATGCAGGTAGTTGGCGTTGAGGCGTAATTGTGTCGTTTCGTTCAGCTTGTACACCCGGTTGCCGGAAAGGGAATGCACGTTGTTAAAGAGCAACCGTTCCTTTTTCAGCGGTGCGGAGAAGGAGGGCTGGGAAAGGAATGACGGGATCGAAGGGCCTGTTTTCCCTTCGGCTCCTATTTGTGTAAGTATGTTCTGTTCGTCTGTCACGTCGTCTCCCCGGTTGTTCCCTTTATAAATATAGGCGGACTGGCTTTTACGGCTGATCTGGATGGCATTGCCCATGCCTTCCCACAAAAGGGGGGAAGCGCCCATGCCTCCTTCTAACGTGCCCATCCAGCGGTCGCGGAAGTCGTCTTTCAGTTTGAGGTTGATGGCGATATCTTCGGTTGTCAGCTTCTTTTGCAGGACACGGATGGGCTGGTGGTTTTCCATTACCTGCACGCTCTTGACGGCGTTGGCCTGCAGGTTGTTGGTCAGTTGGTTGTACCGCCCGTCGGTCAGGTCCATTCCTTCCACGTAGAACTTGCTGATGTTTTTCCCGTTGTACGAGATTTTCCCGTCGTCGTCCACATCCACGCCTGGCAGTTTCTTCAGCACGTCTTTGATCGCCTCGTCTTTCGGGCTGATGAATTGCGACACGTCGTAGTTGATCGTGTCCTGCCGCCCGTAGACGCGTCCCGGACGTATCTCGACCTCTTTCAGTGTGAAAACTTCCGGTTCGAGGCGGATACGGAGCGTTGCCCCGGCGGTGATCTTTTGCCGGATCGCTTTATATCCTAACAGCGAGACGTGGACGAACAGCGAATCGTCTGCCTGGCGGAGCGGGAGGATGAATGTGCCGTCGGCCTTTGTCAGGGTGTAGGTCAGCGGGACTTGCCGTCCGGCTTTGCGTATCTGCACGGTTGCGGCGTCTACCGGCTGGCCGTTTTCGGCATCGGTCACAATCCCTTTGATGGTTTGTTGGGCAGACAGGCTACAGGCAGTGAGCAGGAGAATGAGTATATACAGGAGGCTCTTCATCGTTTTGTACTTGTTTCTGTTACTCTTTTTCTATCGGGTTGTAAGGCGTGTTCTTCGGGTGTATCGGTTGTCCGTCCTCTCCTTTGACGATGACTTGCATGCCGGGGGAGGTTTCTTTCAGGTAGCCGATCGGGTCGGCGGCGAAGCGTTCGTGTACCCGGAGCAGGTCTTTGCGGGAGATCGGTTCGTACTCGCTTCCGGCGAACAGGATGGCTTCCTCTTTGCGGGCTTTCTCGATGCCGGTGCAGACGAACGTGTAGTGCTGCCGGTTGTCAGAGGCTTTCAGGATCAGGCCGGGCAGTCCTTGCAGTTTCCAGGGGCCTTCGCTGCGGGGGATTTCCGGGGTGTACCAGGCTTCGTAGTCCCGTCCCCGGAACCGGCAGGTCGCTTTGTAGCAGGTGTAGGCGAGGAGGGTTGCCGTGTCGGGGTGCAGTTCCCAGACGGGAAGTTCTGTCTTTTCTTCCGAACGGAAATTGCTGGCGGCGATGGGTTCGAGTTGTGTCAGTTTGCCTTCGGGGTAGTTTTTGTATATCTGGTAGTTCACCTGGCTGTTGCCTTGTTTCATGTGTTCATTGATGATTTCCTGCGAGGCTCCGGTCGCTTTGTCCATTTCGATAAGCGAGTCCATGCGGAAACGGGCATAGCTGTAGAACAGGGAACTTTTAGCGCCAACCTTCAGCATCATGGTTTCGTCGATATGCCTGTCCTCATGGGCCGTGTCGCCGACGAAGGAAAGGGCGTACTGGGCGGTGAACAATACCTTGTCGATGGGTTTCGCCTTGAGAACTTCGTTCATGTTGTACACACGGATATTGAACTGGGCCTGTGCAGCCCCGCACGCCAGTAAAAGAACTGCGGATAAAAGGATTCGTTTCATAACCTTAATCGTTTTAGAGTGTTTGTCTGATCGCAAATGTAGCGGACGGCAAACCTCCGGAGCGACTAAAGTTATTACTGAAATATTACGGGGGTGTTATTCCTCCTTTTCCCTTTGGAGTAGAATAACGGAAAAAGATTGATGAAAAGCGTTGTGTTCTCCTGTTTTTAAGATAGCTTTGTGGATGTTTTTTGTATATGGTTATTAATGAATTGGATCTATATGGCTAAGATAATATAAAAGAGATACCCGTATCCGTTATTAGAATCAGCAATGAAGACTATATCAGCCTTACTGATATGTTGAAAGCAAAAGATGGCGAATACTTTTTTTCAAACTGGTTAAGGAATAGAAATACGGTTGAATTTCTTGGAATATGGGAGAAGCTGAATAACTCGGCTTTTAATTGTGTCGAATTCGACATAATTAAAAGTCAGGCAGGATTAAACAGTTATCGTCTCAGTGTGAAAGAGTGGATGCAAAAAACAAATGCTGTTGGTATTGTTTCAAAGACAGGTCGCTATGGTGGTACTTATGCCCATAAAGACATCGCTTTTGAATTTGCTATGTGGATTAGCCCTGAATTTAAAGTATATCTGATACGTGAGTTTCAGCGGTTAAAGACAGAAGAGCAAGCACAACTCGGTTGGACTGCCAAGCGTGAACTGTCTAAAATCAACTACCGCATCCATACCGACGCAATCCGGCAACACCTGATACCTGCGGAAGTAACCGCTAAACAGGCAAGCGTTATCTATGCCAATGATGCCGATGTCTTGAATGTGGCTATGTTTGGAATGACAGCAAAGATGTGGCGGGAGCAGAATCCTGAACTGAAAGGAAATATCCGCGACTATGCTTCCGTAAACGAACTCATTTGCCTCTCGAATATGGAAAACCTCAATGCTGTTTTTATCGACCAAGGCATTCTACAGGGAGAGCGGCTCATCAAGCTCAATCAGATTGCTATTCAGCAAATGCGAGTATTGGAAGATGATGGAAACAGGGAGTTTCTAAAATAGGCTGGCTATTCTTGACTATCCAGGTCACTTTTCTCTGTTTGTTCTCCACGAACAACTGATCCGAAGATGCCGATTTTGAGGATACCGTATTTATCGGCAAATTTGGATTTGAATTGTTTTAGCAAAGTAATATAATATCTGTAATCTTTCATGAAGAATCCTGTATATGGGATCAAAGATACATAAAAACGGTGATTCCTATGTAAATAGTAGTTTTTTCCGTAAGTTTGTGCAAACTTCTTTCAAGTAAGGGGTTAAGTGATCAAAAAAGCACAAAATAATAAAGCAAACTTTCATAAATGAAGACTTTGGATAAACAGAAAAAGAACGTCCTTACCCTTTGCGGGGCGGCGATGGCATCGTTGCTTCTTTGGGGATGTGGCGGAACAAACCCTACGGCCGAATCATTCGAACGGTCTGATTATTATACGCGTGGTATCGGACAGTATCCGGGCGACCCGAAGGAGGATTTTTCACCTTCCCTGGCACCGGATCATTCCACTTACCGGAACATTGCCCGGTTGCGATCGGCTTTTGCTTCCTCCAGTCATGACTATAACCTGGTGGCACAGTTGGTGACAGACGGCATCGTGACGGACAAGCAGCCACAGTACCTGAACCTCTCGACTCCCGATGGAGACGTCCCGAGACGCGAACGCGAATGGATGATCGACGAAGGACCGTATTCCCGGAATACTTTTCCCGGCGGAGATACCTATTTCCGGTTTACGCTGGCGAACTATAGCAAAGCAGTCGGCAAACTGTTGCTGGTAGGGACGGTCGTATATGACGATAAAGTGTCGAAAGGCGGTTACGAGATCATCTGCCAGGGCTCCAATGACGGAAAGAACTGGACGGAGATTGGTAAACTGAGCGGTAGCGGTCTACCCGGCCAAGCGCTTTCCGGACGGGTGGTGGTGACCGATCCGAACAAACAGACGGGAGAAACAACCATGCCGGTCCGCAAACTGAATGAAACGATTACTTTCAATTCCGAAAACGCCTATTCCGATTACCGTGTGCTGCTGAAGATGGCAGGTGCACACGATTGGGTGTTTACGGAAGCTAATTTCATGGATAAGGACGGTGGTTTGGTGGAAATGAAGCCGTCACAGTTCTTCAACAGTGCCTGGATGAGTGCTACTGCGGGTGAAGAATGGTTGTATGTGGATCTTGGCAGTACGTCGGAGTTCGACAAGGTCGTGTTGCATTGGATCAACAAAGCCGTCAAAGGAAAAGTGCAGGTGTCGGATGATGCCGTGCAGTGGAAAGATGCGGCCGAACTGCCGGGGGGTGACGGCTTGATAGATGAAATCGCTTTGAACGGCAAACAGAATGCCCGCTATGTTCGCCTTCTGATGCAACAGCCGGCGAACGACAGCCGTTACATCCTGAGCGAAGTGGAAGTTATGGGTAAAGGCGGACTGGTGGCTCAGCCTGTGGCTGCCCCTGCCGCTTCGAAAGGAGAGATCATCTTGTCCGGCGGTAATTGGGAGCTGCAACGCGCTTCTGAAGTGAATGCTTCGGGTGAAGAAATCTCGACTCCGGAGTTCAAGCCGGAGAACTGGATCGTGGCAACTGTACCGGGAACGGTATTGAGCAGTTACAAGAATATCGGGGCAATCGCCGATCCGAACTATGCGGACAACCAGTTGCAGGTATCCGAATCTTTCTTCTGGTCGAACTTCTGGTATCGCGACGAATTTGAAGTGCCGGAAGGATTCAAGCAGGATCGCCTGTTCCTGAACTTCGACGGGATCAACTGGAAAGCGGATGTCTATATGAATGGAAAGAAACTGGGGCGTATCGAAGGCGCCTTTATGCGGGGCAAGTTCGATGTGACGGACTTGGTTGTCCCGGGTAAGAACGTGGTGGCTGTAGAGATCATCCGGAATAACCATATCGGGGCGATCAAGGAAAAGAATAAACAGAGCACGGACTTCAACGGTGGAATCTTAGGGGCAGATAACCCGACCTTCCACGCTACGATTGGTTGGGACTGGATTCCGACTGTCCGTGGACGCAATATCGGTATCTGGAACGATGTCTTCCTGACTTCTACCGGAAAGGTGACGGTTGCCGATCCGCTTGTTACGTCTGTCCTGCCGTTACCCGATACGACTTCTGCGACCTTGACAGCCGAGGTGATCGTGAAGAACCACGATACCAATACGGTAAACGGTATGTTGGAAGGCAAGGTCGGAGATATCACATTCCAGCAACCTGTTTCCTTGGCGGCGGGAGAAGAGAAGACGGTCGTTTTCGATGTCAAAGACTTCCCGCAACTGAAGGTGGAAAACCCGCGCTTGTGGTGGCCGAAAGGTTACGGCGCGCCGAACCTCTACGATGCCAACTTTACCTTTAAAGTGGATGGTAAGGTTTCGGATGCGAAAGATTTCAAAGTCGGTATCCGCCAGATGACGTTCAATGAAGATAATCATATCCTGAGTCTCTTTATAAATGGCCGTCGCTTTATCGGTCGTGGCGGTAACTGGGGCTTCGGTGAATCGAATCTGAACTATCGCGGCCGTGAATATGATATCGCCGTGGCTTACCATGCCGATATGAACTTTACGATGATGCGTAACTGGGTCGGCATGATCGGTGACAAGGAGCTCTATGAAGCCTGTGACCGCCACGGTATCATGATCTGGCAGGACTTCTGGTTGGCAAATCCGGCTGACGGTCCGATCCGATTACCCTGAAATGTTTATCGCCAATGCGGAAGACTATGTAAAACGGATTCGCAGCCATGCTTCTATCGGCCTCTACTGCGGACGTAACGAGGGTTTCCCGCCCGAACAGATCGACAAGGCGTTGCGCCGTATCATCAAGGAAGACCATCCGGATATCCACTATATCTCCAGCTCGGCTGACGATGTGGTGAGCGGCCACGGTCCGTACCGCATGCTTCCGGCAAAAGAATATTTCACGCTGAAGACCGGCAATGACAAATTTCATAGTGAACGAGGCATGCCGAACGTAATGACCTACGAAAGCATGCTCCGGACCTTCTCGCCGGAAGGAATCTGGCCGCAGGATAACCAGTGGGGTATGCACGACTATACCCGCGAAGGGGCACAGGGTTGTACCTCTTTCAACGAGATTATCGCGAAAGGGTATGGCGAGCCGCAGAGTGCGAAAGAGTTTGCCGAATTGGCACAGTGGGTGAACTATGACGGCCACCGCAGTCTGTTCGAGTCCAGAAGCCAGAACCGTAAAGGTCTGCTGATGTGGATGAGCCATTCCTGTTGGCCTTCAATGGTATGGCAGACGTATGATTATTATTTCGAGCCGACTGCCGCCTATTTCGCAATCAAGAAGGCTTCCGAACCGCTGCATATCCAGTGGAACCCGGCAACGGATGAGGTGGAAGTGGTCAACTACAGCGCCGGAACGCGTAAGGGACTGACAGCAAAAGTCCAAATCCTGAATATGGATGGATCTGTAGCCTGGGAAAAAGAGGCGACTGTCGATAGCAATGAAGATACGACCGATAAATGTATCAAGTTGGCATTCCCGGCCAACCTGTCGAAGGTCCATTTCATCAAAATGGTCCTGACCGAAAACGGTAAAGTCGTTTCCGACAACTTCTATCACAGGAGCCTGGAAGAGAACAACTATCAGGATCTGCGCCAGTTGGCAAAGGTTGCTTTACAGTCTACGACAACCGTGGATAAGCATGCAGACGGAACCTGGAGCGCCGTGTCCGTTATCGAGAACAAGACGTCTACACCGGCTTTTGATGATCCGCCTCAATGTTGTAGGTGGTAAAGACGGCCAGCAACTTCTGCCTGTATTCTATTCCGACAACTACTTCTCTTTGCTTCCGGGTGAAAAGAAGGAAGTCCGCATGAGCTGGAAAGATGAAGATACCAGAGGTAATGAAGGCAAGGTCTTGATTACCGGATATAACGTGGAATAATATTATAGGTTGGCGCCGGAAGGCGTGCAAAGTACCTTTATTACGATCCTTTAGGCACAGATTTACACGGATAAATTTATTTTCTTTCCGTGTAATCTGTGCCTAAATTATGCCTATTAGTAAGCAGAATTTTGTTTCGACACACCTCCTGTCATATTCTTTCCTGATTATTACTAAAATATTACGCAGCCTGAAAAATGATCTATTTTCGTATAGGACTTATCGGGCAGCTCTTTACCTTGTCGGAAAGAGTATCGGAAGTAGATGGGAAAGCGGATCAAACTGATTTATATATTATCGTTATTTTCAGCTTTAATGGCGATAAGCGTGCAGGCCTATTGGCTCTATAATCAGTATCGTTATGAAGTGGAGCGATATGCTGATGAAATTGCCGCCGATGTATTGCGTGTCGGAGATGAAGAGTTTGCCGAACGCCGGAAAAATGGTGATAGGCGATGATATTTCTTATATAATAGATCGTAGTTCGCGTACTCAATCCGGAACTTCCACTATCAGGAATGTGCAGACACAACTTGGTTTTGATTTTAAAACGGATGTTTTGGTCGATTCGATAATTGGCGGTCAACTGAATATGACAAAACTAAACCTCTCGTTTGATACGACCTTACCGGAACTGCATTATTCATGGCGTGGAACGAAATGTCGTTAATTACTATATTTCTTTCCAGGTTGAACGTTTGGATAGTGTGCTTCGGGCGCGCTTGCCGCAATACGATTTCCAGATCGCTTTTTTGCCGGAAGGAGATACATTGAGCCGTTTCAATTCTTGGAAGATTTTACCGGAACATCTGTTTCCGCCTTGCTTGGGAGTTAAATACCGGTATGCTCCGTTGGAGAGGAAAGGGGTGATGATAGAAGTCGGTTTCCCGATAAACCCTCTTCTGAAGCGGATGGTGGGACAACTGATTTTGAGTCTGTTTCTGATACTGTTGCTGCTTTCCTGCTTGGGTTTGCAAATTAATGCGATACTTAAACAGTATAAGCTTGACGAAATGCGTGAAAGTTTTGTTCATACGATGATTCATGAATTGAGACGTCCGGTACAGACTTTGAAAATGTGTGTCTCTTTCTTGAATGATAAAGAGATGCGCACGGATGAGGCTGCCTGCGACGGTATTGTCCAGGACGCCTTGTTTGAGCTGGACAATCTTTCCGTTTATCTGGGGAAACTGAAAAATATGGTGAGTGCCGACGGTAGTGCGACACTGCTGCATCCCATTCCGTTCAATTTGCAAGAGTTGGTTGAAAAGGTGATCCGTTTAGTTCATATTCCATTTGGAAAACAGGTTGCTTTTTCTACTGCTTTTCCACCTGATCTCCCATTGGTTACAGCTGATCCTGTGCATATTGCCAATATTCTGAGTAACCTGATAGAGAATGCGATTAAATATTCCGGATCTGAAGTCAATATCCGCGTAGTCGTTATCCGGAATGACAAGCTGATAGAATTGACCGTAGCTGATGATGGCGTTGGTATTTCTGCTGACGGACAGACGAAAGTCTTCGAGAAATTCTATCGCTCCGTCCATTTACCGGATAAGCAAATTCCTGGATTGGGACTGGGATTGAGTTATGTACGTCAGATAGCCGAAGCCCATCATGGGCAGGTCTCGCTTCGTAGTGAAGTGGGAAAAGGCACGGAAATAACAGTAGGATTACCGATATAAAACGATATGGCGACACCTTTAAAAAATACTTTTTGCAGATGATGATCTGAAAATATTCACTTCTCCTCAAAACGTTTTCTTGAAAAAAAGAAGGGTATGATGTGGCTTATACCGGAAACGGGATGATGGCTTTCGAACAATTTCCGGTTGTTAAGCCTGATCTTGTCCTTTTTGGATATCAATATGCCGGGTTTGAATGGTTTTGAGGTCGCAGAAAAGATACGGGAAAACGATCGCCATGTCCTGATCTTTTTCCTTTCCGACCGTTCGGACAAAACCGACCGACTGAAAGGCTTCAGCCTCAAAGGGAATGACTATCTTGCCAAGCCTTTCTATCCGGAAGAGCTGCTGGCGCGGATCAAAGAGCGGTTTGAAGTGAATCCCGATGTGAAAGTCGAAGAAGAATCTATCATTTCGCTAATACCGTGTTCGACTATTCCACAAATGAAATCCGTACAGGCAACAGTAAGACGCTGGTCACTTCCCGTCAGGCAGAAATTCTTCGTATCCTCGCCCGTAATCCAAATGTCGCGATCGACCGTGAAATCATCCTATCTGCTGTATGGGGAAATGTCTCTTATGCCAACTCCCTGGCTTTGAATGTGCAGGTCACTTATCTTCGCAAAGCCTTGCGTAACGACCCTTCGACCAGTATCGTTTCCCTTACAAAAAAAGGCTATATGCTGAAAGGATAAAAAACTTGCTATCTTTGCGCAATTGAGAAGTATAGACAAATAAAAAAGCGTATGAGTTTCAGCGAAAAGTCTTGCCTGGTATTTGAACAGGCTACGAAGGCATATCATATCACCGATCATATAGATGCCACGGTACATAATCCTTATGAGGTGAAGAGTATAGAGTTCTATCTGTATTTGAAGAATTGGATTGATGCTGTGCAATGGCATATGGAAGATATTATCCGCAATCCGGCTATTGAGCCGACTGAAGGATTGGTGATCAAACGACGGATTGACAAATCCAATCAAGATCGTACGGATCTGGTTGAGTTAATTGACAGTTTCTTTTTGGATCAGTATAAAAATGTGAAAGTCTTACCGAATGCAACGATCAATACAGAGAGCCCAGCATGGGCGATTGATCGATTGTCCATCTTGATCCTGAAGATTTATCATATGCAACAGGAGGTAGATCGTTCGGATGCGACTCCTGAGCATAAGGGAAAATGTGAAGAAAAATTGCGCATACTTTTGGAACAAAAAAAGGATTTATGCGTGGCATTGGATCAGTTATTGGCAGATATCGGTGCTGGACGTAAATATATGAAAGTCTATAAACAAATGAAGATGTATAATGATCCGGCCTTGAACCCAGTATTGTACGGTAAAAAATAATGGCAAAGGTATTAGTAATACGACTCTCGGCTATAGGCGATGTCGCTATGACAGTGCCTGTCATTTATTCTGCCGCCAAAGCTAATCCGGAAGATTCCTTTACTGTTTTGACTCAAGCTTTTTTGATGCCCCTGTTTATGAATCGCCCACCTAATGTGGAGGTTATCGGTATTAATACAAAAGGGGCTGAAAAAGGGCTTATCGGGTTATTGAAATTTATCTCGGCATTGTTGAAATTCGATTTTGATGTTATCTTGGATTTGCATAATGTGATCCGTACGATAATAATCTGTACTTTTTTCAGATTGAATGGTAAGCGTGTGTTTGTGTTGGATAAAGCGCGGAAAGAACGTAAAAGATTGACTGCAATTAAAGGCAAACGACTTTATCCTCTTCGTCCGGTTATAGTCCGTTATGCCGATGTGTTTCGGGCTGCTGGGTTGAACTATACAGAAACGTTTACATCTCTTTATGAAGAATCTCCTGCCGAATTGTCTGGAATGGCCTCCGTTGCTGGAATTAAAAAAGGCAAATGGATCGGTGTTGCTCCATTTGCCAAACACCGAGGTAAAATTTATCCAGTGGACGAAATGGAACAAGTCGTTGCCTGTTTGTCGAAATGTGAAGATTATACTGTTTTTTTGTTCGGAGGGCGAGGATATGAGGAGGCAATCCTTGAACAATGGGAGTTTCAATATCCACGTGTTAAAAGTGTTGTAGGTAAATATGCCTTGGATAATGAGTTGGCGTTAATCAGCCAATTGGATGTGCTATTGTGTATGGATTCTGCAAATATGCATTTTGCCTCTTTGGTAGGTACACGAGTGATTTCGATTTGGGGAGCGACGCATCCATATGCCGGTTTTTATGGTTATCATCAAGATTCCGGTGATGTTATTCAGGAAAATTTACCTTGTCGGCCTTGTTCTGTATTTGGGCAGAAACCATGTTTGCGCGGTGATTGGGCGTGTATGACACTGATAACACCGGAGAGGATTGTTGAAAAGGTAAAGGCTTCAATAAAATAGTAAAGAGAAAACTACGATATCATGAGGGTCTGTTATTTTTCAAAATGTTATAAAGAACTATATAGTGCGGGAAGTAAAGCAAAGACCGATATGGAACAGATTATGTGCGATTTAGGATATCGGAATATCGGGTTGCCTTGTGTCGTTTGCTCGAATAAGATGCTTGGCTTTGTCATAACTTTGCTCAGTATGATTAAAGTTTGTTTTAAGTTAAGGTCAGGTGATATTTTGATTATACAATATCCTTTGAAAAAATATTATACGTTATTATGTAATATAGTGCATTATCGAGGAGCTAAAGTTATAACCTTGATTCACGATTTAGGCTCTTTCCGACGGAAAAGATTGACAGTCCTTCAAGAAATTGATCGTCTGCAGAATTCTGATTATTTAATAACATTGAATGATTCGATGTCTGCTTGGTTACAAACTAAGGGGTGTGAAGTCCCGAAAGGAGAACTGAAGATTTGGGATTATTTATCTCCAGCCATTGTCTTAAACAAAATAGAACCAGCTACTGACTATACGGTTGTTTATGCAGGCGCGTTGGGATATAATAAAAATCGTTTTTTATATGAGTTGGATCGTTTACCTCGACAATGGCATCTGAGTGTGTATGGTAAAGGATTAGAAGCTGATAAGATTCTCAATAAAGAATATTTCTCATATAACGGCTTTTTGCCGGCAGATCAATTGATATCTTCGGTACAGGGTGATTTTGGCCTGGTTTGGGATGGAGATTCTTATGAAGCATGTACTGGCAACTATGGTGAATATTTACGATACAATAATCCTCATAAAGTCTCTTTGTATGTCCGTTGTCATCTTCCGCTTATCATTTGGGAGAAAGGCTGCATTGGCTCCTTTCATAAAAGAGAAGGAAATAGGTATTTGCATAAATTCTTTGGAAGAACTGGATGGTAAATTGGAGAAATTGACGGTGGATGATTATTTTAAGATGAAATCTCGGGTGATTGAGATAAGTAACTTGTTGTCTGTAGGATATTTTTTTACTAAAGCCTTGGATGAGGCTGTTAAGTTTCTGACAAAATCGGATGTGGCAGATGAAGGTCGTAATTAATCCTAAATACAATTTTCTCACTAATTTTATTTATCATATTCCTGGATGTTTTTTCAAGGAAGGCGAGACTATATACCAAGGACGTAATATCCTTAAAAAGTACGATATACAAGGATATCGTTTGATAGTCAAGAGGTTTAAACGTCCTAATATAATAAACCAGATTGTATATTCTTTTTTCGTAGATCGAAAGCACGACGCTCTTTTGACTATTCGCTTGAAGTTCAGAAGCGTGGATTTGGAGTTGCAGATCCTATTGCATATATTGAGATAAAGCACGGAGGTTTACTTACCGATAGTTATTATATATCCTTATATATGGAAAGGATGGAAGAACTTCGCGAGTATATGGCTGTGTATAGAGCAGAAGATCGAGAACTCAGACTGGCTTTTGCACGTTTTTACGGCACAATTGCATAAGGCGGAAAATATTGCATGTCGATTATTCCCCTGGTAATATCCTGGTAAAGAAACAGGCTGGTTCGTATGTGTTTGCGTTAGTGGATGTCAATCGGATGAAATTTAAAAGTATTTCAGTTGTTGATGCTTGTAAGAATTTAGCTCGTTTGGCAACATCCCGTAAAGTTTTGGATGAAGTGGCGTGTGAATATGCCTCTCAGCGGGGTAGTGGGATAGTTTGGAAATAATGCGCTTGATGGGAGAATATAGTGATCGTTTTTTCAAGAATTACGCATTTCGTCTTGGCAATAAAGCGTGGCGAAGAAA
>ENA-OQDT01001046-OQDT01001046.1-human-gut-metagenome-genome-assembly--contig:-NODE-1046-length-17071-cov-3.511508_pt1 | contig 17071 bp, 21 predicted proteins | sample MGYA00242786_ERZ504617 | MGnify/ENA primary metagenome ERZ504617 (study PRJEB26092, sample SAMD00036337) | human gut metagenome | host: Homo sapiens | study: EMG produced TPA metagenomics assembly of...
CCCCGCAGAATCTTGCAGAGCGTCGTCTTCCCGTATCCGCTGGGCGCCATGATCCCCACACTCTCTCCGGGTTCCACCGTAAGGTTCACATGATCCAGGATCTGTCTCGTCCCTTTTCCATATTTAAAAGAAATATCTCTCGCTTCCAGCCTCATCTGCCGTATTCCTTTCGCATGTCCTACTAAGATCTCCCCCATATCGCAGAGCTGTTCCCCATCCTTTCTTCCAGTTCTTCGGCATGGACCGAAACAGCGCCTTCGTGTACGGATGTTTGAGATTCCTCTCATCCTGAAATGTCCGCCGCATCTGTCTCCTCGACGACTCTGCCGCCGTAGAGCACGATGACCCGGTCAGCTGTCAGGAGCGCCAGCTCCAGGTCGTGGGTGATCAGCAGCACGCCTGCCCCATCGTCCGCCATCTCCCGGAAATGTCCCATGACGCGGGTTGCCGCCTCTAGGTGAAGTCCCGGTGTCGGCTCATCCGCGATGACGAGCTTTGGCTTCTCCATCACCGCCGTGGAGATCAGGACACGCCGCGTCATGCCGCCGGAGAGCTGAAATGGGTATTTTCCCCCGGATATCCGGGGCTAAGCCATAGCGCTTCAGCACCGCCAGGCATTTTTCCTTCACAGAAACATCCTTTTTCCCGTTCTGGATCTGATCCCCGGATCTTCATAAGCGGATCCAGGTAAGAAACGCTCTGGGGCACCAGAACGATCTCATGTCCCCGGAGGCTTTTGACCTTTTTTTGCCGTAAGCGGCTCCCCAAAGAAACCGTATCTCTCCGTCCATTTCACTGTTGTATGGAAGAATTCCCATGATCGCATGGGCCAGCAGACTTTTTCCCGAACCGCTGGATCCCACCACCGCGACGATCTCACCACTTTTTATTTCCAGGTCCATCTTCTCCACCGCGTGGATCGTCCGCCTGGAAAATCCCCGTTCATACTGGGTGAAGGTGACGGAGAGGTCCTTAACTTCCAAAATCGTATCATTCATCTTCCCCGCCTCCTTACTCATGAACACTGCCCGGATCCAAAAGTCTGCAGAGTTCCTGTCCGATATAATGAAACAGAAGCACGGTCCCAACGAGGAAAAGTCCCGGGAACAGCGCCAGCCACCATTTTCCCATAGCCAGATATTTCATGCTTTCCGAAAGGATCACTCCGACGGCCGGACTCTCGGAAGACAGACCGAAGCCCAGGAACGTGATGCTGGCTTCATGCAGGATCGCATGGGGAAACATGAGCACCAGGCCCGTGATAAACTGCGGAACAAGATTCGGTGCCATATGGGAAAACGCGATGTAAAATTTCCCTTTTCCAAGCTTTTCCGCGATCTTCACATACTGACTCTGCTTCAGCTGCAAGACCTCCCCGCGGATCAGCCGCGCCAGGGATGCCCCAGTGGGTAAACGCGATTCCGCAGACAACACCCCAGAATCCACGCCCGCAGGCAAAGGAGATCAGGATCAGAAGCAGCATATGGGGAATTCCCATGACGATATCGATCGCACGCTTCCGCATGCGTACAGCGCGCCCGTCGCGTACTTGCCGCGTTCGAGCAAGGCGAGGGTCTCCAGCGAGAACGCGGAAAACGTGGTGAAGCCGCCGCACACGCCGGTTTTGAGGAACAACACGGCGTTGTCAGGCAAGCCGGAGCCCTCCGTGGCGGCCTCGAACACCGCCCCGATGAGCACGGCGCCCGCAAAGTTGACGGCGAACGTCATGAGCGGGAAGTCGCCCTCGACCGGCACGAGACCCAGCAGATAGCGCCCTACCGATCCGATGAAGCCGCCCAAACCCACGCACAGCACCGCCACCATCGCCCGCTCCTTCGCACTCGTTTCTATATCATGCAAGCATCAGTATACCCTTGCTCGTCGCGAAGCGAATCCTCCGAGCCGTCGAGAGACAGGGGAAAACCGCGAGAATGCACGGCGTGCAGGTTCGTCGGAAAGCATGAAGCGCCCTCGGACAACTAAAACCGATCCGCACGCTCCATGCGAGATGCCGCTCCAGCAGCTCCGAAAACCAGCACAGCCGCCGCATGCCGCAAGGAGCGGAAGAATCCGGGTTCGACTCCTCTTCCCTACCCTTGACTTCGAACACTCGTATGCGTACCATATACGAACAAACATTCCCGCGAACATTTGATCTGACGAACGGATGGACGAATGGATCTGGTTGCCAAGCTCGAGATTCTCGCCGACGCTGCTAAGTACGACGTTGCCTGCACGTCTTCGGGCATCGACCGCGACGCCCAGAAGGGCAAGCTCGGCAACACGCTGGCCGCCGGCTGCTGCCACAGCTTCGCGGCCGACGGGCGCTGCATCACGCTGCTCAAGGTGCTCATGACCAACGTCTGCGTGTACGATTGCGCCTACTGCGTGAACCGCGCGTCGAACGAGGTGCCGCGCGCCGCGTTCAAGCCGCGCGAGCTGGCCGACCTCACCATCGCGTTCTACCGCCGCAACTACATCGAGGGCCTGTTCCTCAGCTCAGGCGTCATCCGCAACCCCGACTACTCAGCATTCGGCATTCTTGCCATCGTATGCTCGCTTATTATCCTGTGGCAACCGACGGTCGGAGCTATCTACGCCGTTTATATGATTTCGTTTGCATTCCTTATCATAGGATTCTTCCGTATCATGCTCTCTTTCGAACTGAAGAATCTGCACAAACGAAGTTTCCGGAACTCTTAATTCGCCACAGATTACACAGATATGTACAGATTAGATATTCTTAAGCAAATCTCAGACGCTTAAAATCCGTCTGTAATAATCGGCATAATCCGCAGTGAATCACAGCACATCCCGGTTAGAGACTTCCGGTTTATCTTTTATGATGCAGAAAACGGAACATGGTTGTTCTGGACACTCCCATCCGACGGGCGAGTTCAGAGCAGGATGTTCCTTTCTTCTGCTCTTTAAACAATTGTTTCTTGTTCTCCGCAAGTATCTTCATCTTAGGCATATCCCCCTTTTTACGCCCCAAGTGCTTTCCTTCCTGCTTTCTACGGGCCAGCGCCTCTTTAGTACGCATTGAAATCAGATTACGCTCTATCTCGGCCATCAGTCCGAATGCAAACCCCAGCACTTTGCTGTTAATGTCATTCTGAAAAACGTATCCTTCTTTTGGTGCTGTACAATATCACCCCCTTTTTTATACACGAATTGAGAATAGTCATAATCTCAAGCAGCGTACGGCTGAGCCGTGATATCTCCGTAACAATCAAAGAATCGCCTGGACGCATCTTATCCAACACCCCCGACAACTTACGTTCTTTACTGCTGACGCTTCCGCTGACCGTTTCCGTATACCACTTGTCAATGCTCATCCCGTTCCTTTCTGCGAAGCGTACAATTTCCTCTCGCTGGTTTTCCAAAAACTGTTTTTCTGTACTTACTCTTAAATAAGCTACTACTGCCATAAATTTTGTTGTTGTTTTATTGGTTTAACGCCGCCAAAGAACGGTTATTCCAATAAAATAGCCAACCGGTCCGTCATATCCTTTGCCAACCGTTTTCAAAATACGGGTTTGTTCCCAAACAGATGCCAAACAGATAAAAAGTTTTGCATTAACATAATCTTCTTCCGGCTATATCAAACTTTTTTCCCCTTTTTCGTTTATCTTTGTACATCCTTTCATGATAAAAAAGGAAAGGGTTTCTTCAGCAAGCCGCAAAAGGCAGGAAGAGGAAACAATCATTTACTAATTAAAATACTAACTAAAATCAGAAGATTATGGCAATGCATACATGGTTTGAGTGTAAAATCCGTTATGAAAAAACAATGGAAAACGGAATGAACAAAAAAGTTACCGAACCTTATCTGGTAGATGCACTCAGTTTTACGGAAGCGGAAGCACGTATCCTCGAAGAGATGACACCGTTTATTTCAGGAGAATTTACGGTATCGGACATTAAACGTGCCAACTACAGCGAACTGTTTCCATGCGAAGAGGAAGCTGCCGACCGTTGGTTCAAATGCAAGCTGGTTTTCATTACATTGGACGAGAAAAGCGGTGCGGAAAAGAAAACCTCTACCCAGGTATTGGTGCAGGCAGCCGACTTGCGTGATGCGGTAAAGAAGCTGGATGAGGGCATGAAAGGCACAATGGCCGATTACCAAATTGCATCGGTAGCGGAAACCGCTATCATGGATGTATATCCCTACAGCGCAGAACCGGATGACAAGCCGGAAGTATAAGAACCTGAAAATTTCATTTCACAGATTACCATATATATACGATGAGTATTGCAGAAAACATAAAACAAGTACTGAGCGAACTACCTGATGGGGTGCGGCTGGTAGCTGTTTCCAAATTTCACCCCAACGAGGCCATAGAGGAAGCTTATAGCGCAGGGCAGCGTGTGTTCGGAGAAAGCAAGGTGCAGGAAATGACTGCCAAATACGAGAGCCTTCCCAAAGATATCGAATGGCATTTCATCGGACATCTGCAAACGAATAAAATTAAATATATCGTACCCTATGTTACTCTGATTCATGGAGTGGATTCCTACAAACTCCTTACCGAAATCAACAGGCAGGCAGCCAAGGCCGGACGAACCGTAAACTGCCTGCTTCAACTGCACATAGCACAAGAAGAGACCAAATTCGGTTTCAGCTTCGACGAATGCCGGGAGATGCTTGCGGGCGATGAATGGAAAAAGCTCGGCAATGTCCGGATATGCGGACTTATGGGCATGGCTACGAATACAGACAATATCGAACAAATCAAAGCTGAATTCCGTTCATTAAACAATTTCTTCCAAGAGGCTAAAGCCACCTGGTTTTCCAATGCAGAGTGGTTTCGGGAGCTGTCAATGGGAATGTCCCATGATTACCATGAGGCCATTGCCGCCGGCAGTACCCTGGTACGTGTAGGAAGTAAAATATTTGGAGAAAGAATATATTAATACCTAATAACTGTTATTATGGCAACATTAGAAACCACCTTTGCAGGGTTAAAACTTAAAAACCCGATTATTATCAGCAGTTCCGGACTTACCGACAGTGCCGCCAAGAACCAAAAGCTTTACGAAGCAGGAGCAGGAGCCATTGTACTCAAGTCTCTTTTTGAGGAACAAATCATGATGGAAGCCGATTGGCTTGGAGATCCCAACATGTATCCGGAAGGAAGCGATTACCTGGTAGGATACATTCGCGAACATAAACTGGGCGAATATTTGAATCTGATTAAAGAAACCAAGAAAGTCTGTGACATTCCTGTCATTGCCAGCATTAACTGCTATCAGGATGCGGACTGGATTGAGTTTGCCAGAAAGATAGAAGAGGCCGGAGCAGATGCTTTGGAAGTCAATATCCTTGCTTTGCAAACCGACATACAATATGCTTACGGTTCTTTTGAACAACGTCATATCGACATCTTGAGCCATATCAGGAAAACAGTCAATATTCCTGTTATCATGAAATTGGGAGACAACCTCACCAATCCGATAGCACTCATCGACCAGCTCTATGCCAATGGTGCGGCGGCAGTAGTAATGTTCAACCGGTTCTACCAGCCGGATATCGATATTGAAAAAATGGCTCAAAGTGCCGGAAGTGTCTTCAGCACAGATGCCGATTTATCCAAATCCTTACGTTGGATAGGTATCGCCTCTGCGGCTGTGAGCAAGCTGGACTATGCGGCATCCGGCGGCATACATGCTCCTGAAGGAGTAGTAAAAGCTATCTTGGCGGGCGCTTCGGCAGTAGAGATATGCAGCGCACTCTATCAGAATTCTTACGCCATCATCGAAGAGTATGTCCGCTTCCTGAACGCATGGATGGAACGCAAAGGGATGGAGAACATCAGCCAGTTCAAAGGCATGCTGAATGTAAGCGACCTGAACGGGATAAACACTTTCGAACGTACCCAGTTCCTGAAATACTTCTCGGCACGCAAATAATAAAAATATGGTATACTAATAAAAACGGATGGTGCTTACCAGTGGGGCATCATCCGTTTTTTTTATGTCACATTCTTCGCCTTCACCAAGAAAGGCAAAGCAGCAGATATTACATTAAATTACTTGCCAGTTCGCTCAGCTGGCTACGCTCTCCCTTCACCAGATTGACATGAGCAAACAGGTTCTGGTCTCTCATGCGGTCTATCATATAGACAAGCCCGTTGGACTGGCTGTCCAGATACGGCTGGTCAATCTGTTGGATATCGCCCGTGAATACCATCTTCGTCCCTTCGCCGGCACGTGTTATAATGGTTTTTTATTTCGTGAGGAGTAAGGTTCTGCGCTTCGTCGATGATACAGTAGGTCTCGCTCAGGCTGCGCCCGCGGATAAAGGCGAGGGCTTCAATGACAAGCTGGTCGCTTTTCTGCATATCTTCCAACCTTTTCACTTCGCTTGAGTTAGATGCGAACTGATGCTTGATTACATTCAGGTTATCAAACAGCGGCTGCATATACGGAGCTACCTTCTCATTGGCATCACCTGGCAAGAAACCTATATCTTTATTGGACAATGCAACGATAGGACGCGCCAGCAGGATTTGCTTATAGTCCGTCAGCTTGCCCAAAGCGGCTGCCAGTGCCAACAGGGTCTTACCCGTTCCTGCCTTGCCGGTGAGGGCCACCAGCTTGATGTTCGGGTCATTCAATACCTCGAAAGCAAAACTCTGTTCGGCATTACGCGGTTCGATGCCGTAATTCTTTGTCTTGTTTACACGGCAAACGGAATGGGTAAAAGGATTGTAGCGGGCAAGCACGCTGCTGCGGTCGCTCTTCAGGATAAAACATTCGTTGGGGTGAATAACATCCTTGAAGTCGAATTCGCTGATGTCCAACCCTTCCTTAGAGGAATAGATGCGGTCTATCAGAGTCGGGTCAACCCCTTCGAACACTTCGTTCGACTTTTCAAATATATCCACGTTAATGACCTTGTCGTTGATATAGTCCTCGCACAGCAGACCGATAGAGCGCGCTTTCATACGAAGGTTGACATCCTTGGTGACAAGAATGGATTTCATATTCGGCTTCTTCACGGTCAGCCAGTCAACGACAGAGAGTATCTGATGGTCGGGAATACGTTCCGGGAAAGAGTCGTGCACGCGGGGCGAATCTACCGAACCCGCCACCACGAACAGGCGTCCCAGACCTTCGCCCAGCGGAGCACCTTTGGTAAAAAGGTTATCATCGGTAATCAAGTCGAGCTCACGGACAAACTCACGGGCATTGAAATTTATCTGCTCGTTGCCCTTCTTGAATTTATCGAGTTCTTCAAGCACTACAATGGGAAGATAAATATCGTTCTCTTGAAAATTCTTCAAACAGTTATAATCGTGAAGGATAACATTGGTATCAATCACAAAGTTTTTCTTAGCTCCCATACTCTTTAGATTTAAATAGTTTATACCTCATACCGACAATATAAAATAAAGCAAGCATACACACTTAAATAAAATTGCCTTATCTTTGCCGTTCCTAAAGATAACACTTTAATAAGGAGAAAGGATTGCTTTCCCGTTAATTTTTATAAAAGATGGACTATCAGAACACTTTAACTTACTTATATAACAGCGTACCCATGTTTCAGCAAGTGGGCGGCTCGGCATACAAAGAAGGTTTGGAAAACACGCGCATATTAGACGAACATTTCGGACACCCCCACCGTTCGTTCCGCACAATCCACGTGGCAGGAACCAACGGCAAAGGCTCCTGTTCCCATACATTGGCTGCCATATTGCAGGAGGCGGGATACCGCGTGGGCCTTTACACCTCTCCCCACCTGGTGGATTTCCGTGAACGTATCCGTATAAACGGCTCTCCCATACCCGAAGAGTACGTAGTGCACTTCGTAGAAAAAGAACGTGACTTTTTCGAGCCTCTGCACCCTTCTTTCTTTGAATTGACCACAGCGATGGCATTCCGCTATTTTGCCGATGAGAAAGTGGATGTAGCCGTTATAGAGGTCGGACTGGGCGGCCGGTTGGACTGTACGAACATCATTCATCCGGATTTGTGCATCATAACCAACATAAGTTTCGACCATACCCAGTTCTTGGGCGACACATTGGCAAAGATAGCGGGAGAAAAGGCAGGTATCATCAAACCCGGCATTCCCGTAGTCATTGGCGAAACCACCCCCGAGACCAAACCGGTTTTCCTGCAAAAGGCCGCGGCAGAGAAAGCCCCTGTCGTATTTGCAGAAGAAAGGATGAACAACGATTATCCCGGACTGAAAACAGAGTTGCAGGGACTTTATCAACTAAAAAAACACACGCACCATCCTCACAGCCTTGCCATTGCTGAAAGAGGCCGGATACCGCATTGACGAATGGAGCGTGCGCAACGGCTTCGCCCGTGTCTGCGAACTGACGGGGCTAATGGGACGCTGGCAAAAGCTGCAAGAGGCTCCCACCCTGATATGTGATACCGGTCATAATGTGGGCGGCATTACCTACATCGTAGAACAACTGAAACAGCAAACCTACCGCCAGCTCCATATCATCATAGGAATGGTCAATGACAAAGACATCAGCGGTGTGCTTGCCCTGCTTCCCAAAGATGCTGTATACTACTTCACCAAAGCCAGCGTAAAACGCGCCCTTCCGGAAGAGGAGCTGTGCAGGCTCGCTGCCAAAGCAGGCTTGCAGGGAAACTGTTATCCGGATGTTCCCGCCGCCGTAACCGCCGCACAAGAAAAAAGCCACCCCGAAGATTTTATCTTCGTAGGTGGCAGCAGCTTTATCGTGGCAGATTTATTAGCGAACCGCGATGCACTCAATTTCCACTAAGGCGTCTTTCGGAAGCGCCTTTACGGCAACAGCCGAACGCGCGGGAAAGTCTCCCTCAAAGTAAGTGGCATATACCTTATTCATGTCGGCAAACAAAGACATATCCGCCAGGAAAACGGTAGTCTTCACGATATTCGCCATGCTCAATCCTGCCTCTTCCAGAATGTGCTTTACATTCTCCAACGACTGGCGGGCTTGGGCTTCCGCGCCTTCCGCCATTACTCCGGTAGTAGCATTGATAGGCAACTGACCCGATACGAACACCATTCCGTTTGCTTCAATAGCCTGACTGTAAGGGCCGATTGCCCCCGGAGCTTTTTGACTACAAATCACTTTTTCATAATTTTACTCTTTTATCTGTTCATTATCAAATATATGGTATCTTTTCCTACTATATTCGAAAAAAAAAATCAGGAGACTCGTGCAGTATTTCCCAGAATCGTGCATTTATATATACGAATACACGAAAGAAAATTTCATTCATAACCTGTTAATACCTAGACTTAACTTATATTTTAGCATGGGGAAGTTTCCCAAACAAAGGCTCTGCTTGTGAAAGCGGAGCCTTTATTTTGTTAAGTATACCGTTTATTTACAATGCTTTTCAATCAGTCCGTCCACGTTCGGGTCGCCCAATTCCTTTGCCTTGACAAAACTTTGGCACGCTTCCTGCTTCTTTTTCATCTGCAACTGTGCAATTCCCATAAGCCGATAGGCTTCGGCATATTTAGAATCAATAGCCAAAGCATCCTGCAACACTTTCAAGGCTTCTTCATTACGCCCTACACGGATATTGACCACGGCAAGCTCTGCACGGTAGGTCAGGTCTTTCGGACTCAGCTCAATAGCCTTCTCCATATCATTCAGTGCACGCTGGAACTGTTTGGCCTTCAAGGCAGCCTGCTCACGATAATAATAGAACACATCATTCACCTTGCCGTTTACCGCTTTATAATAAGCATCGTAATCAAGCATGGCGGCACGCGCCTGATTCGCGTTCATGCGGGCTTGGGCACGTTCCAACAAGTAAGGGGCGGCTTCTTCCGTGTATGGTTCGGTGAAACGTACCACGCAACTATCCATAAGTGCCAGCACTTCTTCTGCCGGCGCTTTCATCAGTTCCTTTGTCTTGGCTGCACTGAAAAACGTTGCTGCCGACGCTATATCGGACCGATTAACCTTTTCGTAGCATGCCAAAGCTGCCGCATAATCCTGCTTTGCAAACAAAATATCCCCTTCGGTCTGTACATACACCGGAAGCTCCTGAACGGCAATCGCTTTTCTTATTTCATCCACAGCCTTATCGTAAGACCAGTCCTTATAGGGCTTTTCCGGATTACCCAGCATATAATTGTATATTAGTTTGGCACGGTTGTAATATACGTCGTCTTTCTTTTGAGCCACACTCAGGGCTTTATCCATATCCGCCACGACCTTATCCATCGAGGCATCATCCTTGGAGCGGTATATCCGGTTGGTGGCACGGCGCACATAGCCGTCCGCACTGTTCGGATATTCAGCGATGAAATCGTCCAACAGTTCTTCATACTTCTCCGGAGTAACCTGTGAGGAAGCCATGAAGAGAAACACCAGCGCCTGTTCTTCCGTATCGGGCAGTGCTTTCTTAATCCCGATATTCTTTAAAGTCATATCGCTGAAAGAAAATGCAGAAACATTCTGTTCCATGGCAAAATCGGCATCTACCGCATAACATATTGTAGCGGTATCGGCGCCGGATGACTTCTGTGCAAGCGCAAAGACCTGTCCTTCTTCGGTCATCACGGGACAGCTCACCATCTTGTCCTTCAGGCGCAGATTGAGCGTATAGTAGTGATACTTTCCGGAGAATTCATCCGCAGCTTTCACTTGTCCGGCAGTATAGGAACGGTCTTTCTGTGTGGAATAAGGCAGGATATACACATTGGCGCCCACAGCCGGAGCCGCGGTTGCCGGATGCAATGCCGGGACTTTTTTGGTGGATATACCTACACGGAATTTAATGACATCGTACATGTCATTCGCACCCATAATAGAAACTACCGGCATCTGTACGCCTTCCGAATTCACGACCACCGCCCGTTGCGCTCCTTCGAACAAAGAACAATCGGACAAGGCCACACCGTCTTCCGTCACGAAGAAACCGTTTCCGGTATTCAAAATCTTATCATTCTCGCCATAAGTAATCACCGAGAATACGGCACGTTTGGCTTTATCCACCCATTTGGGAGCTTGTGCCATGCTCCACTGTACCTCCAAAAGGCATAGAGCGGAAAGCAGGAAAATCTTCTTTTTCATATTCAGTTCGTTCTTTGTTTCACAGCTTCATAAATCAGGATACCCGCCGCAACGGATACGTTAAGAGACTCAATCGTACCCAGCATCGGAATCTTTACCCATTCGTCGCAAAGTGCAAGGTTATCGTAAGAAACCCCCTTGTCCTCGGCACCCATGATGATACACATAGGACCTGTGTAATCGGCTTTTGTGTAATCGTAATCACCCTTTTCCGTAGCAGCCACTATATGGAAACCGCTGCTTTTAAGAAACTGCAGGGTATCTTTCAGGTTCTGTTCGCGGCATACGGGCAAGGTATGCAACGCACCTGCCGAAGTCTTTACCGCATCGGCATTCACCGTTACACTGTTCTTGGCGGGAATAATAACGGCATCCACCGCCGCACACTCGCAAGTACGGGCTATCGCTCCGAAATTACGCACATCCGTTATGCCGTCCAGCATCACAAACAACGGATTCTTGCCTTCCTCAAAAAGGAACGGCACAAGGTCTTCCGTTTTCTGATAGGTTACGGCGGAGACAAATGCTATCACCCCCTGATGGTTCTTACGAGTAATGCGGTTGATACGCTCTACCGGCACACGTTGTACGGGAATCAAAGTTCCCTTTAGAGCGGCAAACAATTCTTTGGACAAGTCGCTCTGGATATCTTTCTTCACCAATATCTTGTCAATGTCCTTACCTGCCTGAACAGCTTCTATCACGGCACGAACGCCGAAAATCATTTCACTTTTATCTATCATTGTATCTTATTGATTTTTTTTGTTCTACTTTAGCCGGCTAAAGTACTACACTACGATTGTAAACCTCTACTTTACAACCGTAAAGTACTACATTAGTCAGACGATGCCCAACAGTGCCTTGGCATTGTTCAGCGCGGCATCGGTCAGGGTGGCTCACTCGCATATGAGCAATCTCCCCTACCCGTTCCTCGTCCGTCAAACGGCGGATGTGGCTGTTGGTTTCCGTTTCATTATCCTGTTTATACACCTTATAATGGGCACGTCCGCGGGCAGCTATCTGCGGCAGATGCGTGATACTGATAACCTGGCGGTCGCTATCGCCCATTTCCTGCATAATATCCGCCATGCGGTCGGCTATCTCACCGGACACTCCCGTATCTATTTCATCGAACACGATAGTGGGCAGCTTCACCGCTCCGGCTATCATTGCCTTGACAGACAGCATGACACGGGCTATCTCGCCCCCCGAAGCTACCGAGGAAATATTCTGCAAAGCCCGTTCTTGTTGGCAGAGAAAAGGAAGTTCACCGTATCCGCCCCCTGTGCACCCGGCTCCTTGCGTGTACCTATTTCCACCTGAAAACGGACATTGGGCATACCCAGCGGTACCAGGCGGGCTGCCATCTGCTTTTCAACCTCACGGGCTGCGGCGGTACGCAATCCCGTAAGTACCGCTGCCTGCCGCTTCACCTTATTATATAAGGCTTCGCTACGGGCTTTCAACGTTTCAATCTGTTCATCCGATGAAGTGATGTTGGACAGTTTGGCGGCATAATCATCCGCCAGAGCCAGAAGCTCGTCCACCGTAGAGACGCGATGCTTCTGCTGGAGAGTATAAATCAGGTTCAAACGTCCGTTCACCTCTTCCAGCCGGGCAGGATTAAATTCTATCTCCTCTTCTTTTCCCGAAACCTCCTGAGAAATATCTTTCAGTTCGATGTAGCTGCTTTCCAGCCGTTCGGCAAGTTCCCCGGCGGCAGGATATACTTTCTGCAAGCCCGCCATTGTATTCAGGCACTCTTTCAGTACGGAAAGCAGACCGCCCTCATCGGAGTTCATCGCCTGACCGGCACGGAACAGTCCGGCCTTTATCTCTTCGGCATGGCTCAGCGTATCGGCTTCCTGCTCCAGTTCTTCCTGTTCTCCGGCAGCCAGATGCGCATCCTCCAACTGCTCCAACTGGAAACGGATGTAATCTTCGTCCGCCTTGTTCTTTTCGGCCTGTGCAACAAGCTGTTCCAAATCCTGCTGCACCTGCTTCCATTCCCGGTGGAGAGAGCGGTATTTACTTAGCTCGTCTTCGTCATGCGCCAGCAAATCCAGCACGCTCAACTGGAAACCTTCCTTGTTCAGCAGCAGGTTCTGATGTTGCGAGTGCACATCAATCAACTGTTCGCCAAGCTCCTTCATCTGTACCAGCGAGGCAGGCGTATCGTTGATAAACGCACGGCTCTTGCCCGAAGCATAGACTTCGCGGCGAAGGATACACTCATCTTCGTATTCCAGTTCGTTTTCCTCAAAGAAAGGCTGCATACCATAACCGGCAATCTCAAAACGGGCTTCAATCACACATTTTGCAGCGCCCCGCCTGATGGATTTCACATCGGCACGCTGCCCCAGCAACAGACCGATAGCCCCCAATATGATGGACTTTCCCGCACCGGTCTCACCGGTAATCACCGAGAAGCCGCTACCGAAGTCTATATCAAGCTTCTCGATAAGCGCATAATTCTGTATGTATAGAGAACGCAACATTTTATTAAACAGAAAATTGAAAGTTGACAATCAAAAAATATCATTCACGCTTCATCACTTCCGCCAAATGGTCGACGATGTCAGCAGCCACTTCCGCTTTGGACTTCAACGGGTAGTCCTTTTTACCGTTCCGGTCGATAATGCTGATTTTATTGGTATCGTAACGGAAACCCGCACCTTTGTCATTCAGCGAATTGAGCACGATAAAATCCAGGTTCTTACGGGTCAGTTTATCTTCCGCATTATGCTGTTCGTCATTGGTTTCGAGGGCAAAGCCCACCAGCACCTTGCCGGGATGCTGCTTCTTCATCTCGCCCAAATGGGCGGCGATGTCCCGTGTAGGCTTCAGGTGCAATGACATATCACCTGTCTTTTCGCGCTTTATCTTCCTGTCGGCAACCTGCTCCGGCGTATAGTCGGCAACGGCGGCAGCCATGATAACGGCATCCGCATCGTCAAACAAAGAGGTGGCCGCCTCAAACATCTCTCCGGCAGACTCCACACCGAAGTACCGGTACACGGGGTAGTGTGTCCGGAGCTGGACGGGTCCCGAAACCAGAATAACCCTTGCTCCTCTTGCCGCACACTCATCGGCAAGCGCAAAGCCCATCTTTCCCGACGAATAATTGCCGATGAAACGCACCGGATCAATCTTTTCGTATGTCGGTCCGGTGGTAATCATTATTGTTTTCCCCGCCAGATCACCGTCCTTAGCGGCAAAGAACTCTTCCAGCCTGCGGATAATGACATCCGGCTCTTCCATTCTGCCCTTGCCTACCAGATGGCTTGCAAGCTCGCCCGTACCCGGTTCTATGATATGGTTGCCATACGAACGCAGTGTCTCCAGGTTCTTTTGGGTGGACGGATGAGCATACATATCCAGGTCCATTGCCGGGGCAACAAACACAGGAGCTTTTGCCGACAGGTAAGTGGTTATCAGCATATTATCGGCAACGCCATTCGCCATCTTGCCGATAGTGGAAGCCGTGGCAGGAGCTATCAGCATGGCATCCGCCCACAGACCCAAATCCACATGACTGTTCCAGGTTCCGTCACGCTGCGCGAAGAACTCGCTGATAACGGGCTTGTTGGTAAGGGCAGACAAAGTAATGGGAGTTATAAATTCTTTGCCCGCAGGCGTTATGACAACCTGCACTTCCGCACCCCGTTTTATAAGTCCGCGAATGATATAACAGGCTTTATAAGCGGCAATACTGCCTGTAATGCCGAGTACTATTTTCTTTCCTTTCAGTGGGTTTGCCATGAAATCAAACTACTAATTACAAATCTACTTCTGGGTAATCTCGCGCAGGCGGATTTTTAGTCAGCATAGCCTTGGTATTCAGTGTAAAATCACTGTTCAGTATCCAGCTGTAATAGCCCGGATCGCGTTTCAGCACATCTGCCACCGGCATGCCTTTGTATTTACCGAAATTAAACACTTCCACACCTTTATCATCGTAAACCATACGTCCTGCAAAGTCCACATTCTTGTTGAAGCTGGAATAATCCGATAGGAAAGCCACATCATTCTGCAATTCAGGATAACGGTCCAGTTGCGACATCAGCACCTCGTAAGTGGCACGCGTATCGGCTTCCGCCGTATGGGCGTCTTCCAGGTTCTTGCCGCAATAGAACTTATAAGCGGCAGACAGTGTGCGCTGCTCCATTTTGTGGAAGATAACCTGTACATCCACAAACTTGCGGCGGCTCATATCTATATCCACGTCTGCACGCAGGAATTCTTCTGCCAGTACCGGAATATCAAAGCGGTTGGAATTGAAGCCGGCAAGGTCGCAGCCTTCAATATCATTGGCTATATTGCGTGCCACTTCCTTGAACGTGGGGCATTCTGCCACATCTTCGTCGTAAATGCCGTGAACGGCGGAAGCCTCTTCCGGTATGTGCATTTCGGGATTGATGCGCATGGTCTTGGTTTCCTCGTTTCCGTTGGGATATACTTTGAGGTAACAGATTTCTACTATTCGGTCCGAGTTAATGTTTGTACCGGTGGTCTCCAAGTCAAAAAAGACAATCGGATTTTTAAGATTCAGTTTCATGAAGTTTCGTATTTATTTATCTTTTAGGCACGGACTGCACGGAACGGTGCGGTTTCTCTATAAACCCGAACCGTGAAATCCGCGTAACCCGTGCCTAAATAAAAAAATGACAGATTACTATTTCATTAATCATTCAGCATCATCGGCATCAGCAGCATCAGCAGGTCTTCGTTTTCTTCCTGCTCTGCCGGAACAATAACACCGGCACGCGAAGGATCCGCCAGCTCGATAACCACTTCATCTGCCGATATATTATTCAGGATATCAATCAGGAAAGTAGACTTGAAGCCGATGCTCATCGGATTGCCTGCATACTGGCATGCCAGCGTTTCCTCTGCCGAAGTGGAGAAATCGATGTCCTGTGCCGAAATCACAATCCGGTTCTCCTGCATACGCAGTTTGATAAGGCTGCTTGCCTGTGAGGAGAAGATAGACACGCGGCGCAACGCACCAATCAGTAGCAGGCGGTCTACCGTTACTTTATACGGGTTGTTCTGCGGAATTACGGAGTTATAGTTGGGGTAGCGTCCCTCAATCAGGCGGCATACCATGCGATAGCTTTCCAATGTAACCACGGCATTGCGTTCGTCAAATTCAATGGTCACCGTGCCCTGCTCCTTCGGCAACAGGTTTTTCATCAGGTTGGCGGGTTTCTTGGGCAGGATGAAAGCCGCGCGTTCATTGCCTTTGGCGGCCAGCGTCTTGCAGCGCACTAGCTTATGGCCGTCGGAAGCCACCATTGTGATGTCTTCGGTAGTAATATCGAAATAGATACCGTTCATCACGGGACGAAGCTCGTCATCGGCGGTTGCAAACACGGCGCGGTTGATACCGCCCAGCAACACCTGTGCATCCATTTCCACACGGACGGCATTCTCGCCCAGCATGGCCGACTGCGGAAATTCGTCCGCATTCTGCCCCATCAGGCTGTATTTACCGTTCTGATACTGAACCGTAATCTCCAGAGAACTCGTATTGATGTCAAACGTCAGCGGCTGTTCGGGGATTTCCTTCAAAGCGTCCAACAAAGTCTTGGCAGTCACTGCAAAACGTCCGTCGGCATCACTTTCATTCACTTCGACTGTGGTAACCATCGTTGTTTCACTGTCGGAAACAGTTACCGACAAGGTTCCGTCTTGTAGTTCAAAAAGGAACAATCCAAAATAGGCAGCGCATTCTTTGAATTAATCACACGGCTGATAGCCTGCAAATGGCTGGAGAGCGCAGTACTCGAAACGATAAATTTCATATATTCTATGTATTTAAGTTTTAATTTCTGTTCAGTTGTTAACTAACGGACAAAGTTAAAAAAAGAATTCCCTACGGCAAAGAAAAAAACAGCCGAATATTCGTCTCATATTCCTAAAAAATTGTAACTTCGCCGCATCATTTAAAAAGAAAACAATGGAATTTACAGGAAAAATCATCGCTATACTCCAGCCCAGAGGCGGAGTTTCCA
>ENA-OQDT01001047-OQDT01001047.1-human-gut-metagenome-genome-assembly--contig:-NODE-1047-length-17041-cov-3.918588_pt1 | contig 17041 bp, 10 predicted proteins | sample MGYA00242786_ERZ504617 | MGnify/ENA primary metagenome ERZ504617 (study PRJEB26092, sample SAMD00036337) | human gut metagenome | host: Homo sapiens | study: EMG produced TPA metagenomics assembly of...
CAATGGCTCTTTCTGTGCGTTCACTCCGGCAATGTACCAGCTATCCGCATGGCGACGGGCAAGCAATATGTATTTTCCAGGATAACCATCAATAAACTTCACCATCATCCCCAAATTGAAGGAATGGTCTTCATAAAATCCATAGCCCAAACAGGAGCATCAGCTAAATTATTAGGAGCTAAAGCGAAGTGCTGTACAGGACTTTGAAATAGGACAGCCGTAGCCAACGCAAACACATCGGAAGTTACACGACGACTGCCACCCGGTTTGTTCGCCGCATTATAATATTTATTCAAAGCGCTGCCACCGAAATCCATACTTCCCACCGTATTTCGTATAAACGGATGTAAACAAGCATTAAATGATTCGGCATCACAACTGCCCTGAGAGAAATGCAGATTTTCACTGGCAAGTACAGCTTCGCAAGCTACAAAATTAGGATACATCCGTTCCCAACCGCGGGGTAATGTACAACCATGAAAAATAACCATCAGTCCATAATCATTGGCATCTGCAAGAATATCTTCATAAAGCTGCATGGTTACCTGCTTGTCGCTGCCGAAAAAATCAACTTTTATACCTCGTATACCTATACTTTGCATCCATTTCATCTCTTTCCGACGCATAATTATATTATTCATAATACTTCTCGGAGATTGAGGAGCATCATTCCAATACCCGTTGGAGTTATACCAAAGATAAAGTGCCACCCCTTTAGATGCAGCATAATCAGCCAATTCAGCAATCTTGTCCCGTCCTACCTGAGTATCCCATAGCGCATCGACCAATACGGAGCTATACCCCATATCCGCACTAAAATCAATATAGCGTTTCTGTTCATCATAGTTCATGCTATTATCACCACCAATAATCCAACTCCATGTACCACATCCATACTGAAAATCCTGCGAAGCTTCATATAATGGTTTTACCACATCAAACATAACAGTAGTTTCCACTATTGGTGCCAATGTTTTACCAACAGTGATGGTACGCCAAGGAGTTTCACCCGGCAAAGCTATACCTGGTGATACTGTTCCATTTCCATTATATTCCCCTTCTTGTGGAAAACCGATTGTGTACAATCCATTTTCTTTCCCCAACAAGCGGCTTCCGCAATAAGCACTACTCACTCCGGTTTCTGAAATCAAGATCCAACCTTTATCTTCATTCTTGAACAAGCAAGGAAAAGTATAACCATTTCCCCAACCGTTTTTCCCTGTCACATCGTCTACTGTATAACTTGTTTCATAACTAGGAGATGTCCTTGCAAATCCCCCCATCGGAGCTGCCTGCGGACAAAGAAAAGTCGTACTACCTTCAGGAAGCATAAATCCGGTAGCTTCTTTCTTTACAATACAACACAATATATTATCTTGTGAATAAACCCGATATTTAAATGCTATGTCATGATTACTAACTTGGAAAACGATATCATATATCTTTCTTCCTCCTTTGGAAAATGTGTAAGTCTGCACATTTGCCTGATACCGCGGATTACTATTCTTAATCGTAAGAAGCTGATATTCTTCATTGACAGACGACAGCTGACCGACATGAGTTAATGCCATCTGCTGAGTAAAGTCCCCAAGATTTGTTTCTATTCCTAATGGAGATTTTTGAAGGAAAGTGACACCTTCATATAGTACACTGTAAGAAGGCACTCCCCCCTTCATCCGACACAATTACACACAATTTTCCATCCGGACCATACAACTTATTTTCTTCGCCAAATGCAAACACACAGGTCCAAACAAACACACAAAAAAACAAGATATGTTTTACCATTTTCTTTAGATTAATTTTTAGTTAACTATATATTTGCAAAGGAAAGCATCCTTTATCAAATTACATTCCGATTATGTTGCAGAAACTTTCGCCTATGTTACAAATTGGCTTTTTTACATATATATTTCTTTTAAAAACATTAAAATCCATCATAAAACCATATTTCGTCAAAAAACCTACAGAAATTATCAGGCATAACGAAAGTTTCCATAAATTTGCCTTCAATAGAAAACACATCCTATGAAACACATAATCACTATATTTTTTATACTTCTTTCATTACCTGCCATCGCAGAGAAATACTGTGTTTTTACCCCAATCAAAGGGACAGAAGGTTTAGGGGGAAACAGGGTACGCAACATTACCCAATTGCCGGACGGTCGCATGATGATAATCACTGAAGGCTTATTAAACTTATACGACGGAACTGATTTCAATTATTTACACTATAATCAAAAACATTTTTGCCCACTGTCTGCATATTCAGGTTTCCATCACGAATACATAGATTCCCATGGGTATATGTGGATCAAGAATCAATATCAACTAATGGCTGTGGACATAAAACATGAATGTCTTGTGGAGCAACCGGACAGTCTACTCGCCACATGGGGTATCAGTTCTCCTATAAAAGATTTCTTCATGGATAAGGCTAAAAATATATGGATTATAAATGATAAAGACGAACTAATCCTTGTAGACAAAAATAATATGAAGGTAAAAACATTTTTGCCTTATGCATCTTCAACAGGTAACACTACTGATCAACTCTATGATCTTGGTGTACTGGAAGACCAATTATACCTTTTTTACCGTTCCGGTTTGTTGATTTGCTATAATCTTAAATCACATCAAGAAATATACAGGCAAAAGCTACCGGATGAACTTCCTAAAGGGAAATACGAAAATACTTCCTATGTAGTACCCGGTAACAATACTTTTTATCAATTGCGTAACGGAAGCCAAGGAGGAGTAATGCTGAATTACGATATAACAAGAAAAAAATGGAATATTGTATTTCAGACAGACTATCGGCTAAACAGTCTGTCCATCGATAAAGATAGTAGCATATGGGTCAGCTGCTATATGGGATTATGGAACATTGATGCCGGACTGATAAATAAACAATATATACCTAACCTCAAATTAGTAGACGGACGCACTATAAATACAGAAGTGAGCACACTCTATAATGACAATCAAGGAGGTATGTGGTTAGGCACTTTGGACCGGGGAATACTCTATTATCATCCTAATCGTTTCCGTTTTCAAAATATAGGTAACAGTTTGTTTCCAACCGCCAAAGACGTAAACATATCCGTAACGTGTTTTACAACAGATAAAAAAAACATATTAGTAGGTACAAAGAAAGGTTTGTTTTATTATACTCTTGCCGACGGCAATTTAATCTCATACTCACAGGAATTATCCACTGTTCATTGCAATGTTTTACTAAAAGATAGCCAGCAACGCATCTGGCTGGGAACTACCGGACAAGGGTTAGTTTGTATAATGCCAAACGGTATAATCAAACAGAATATATTACCCGGACACACCATCCGTTCCGCCATAGAACTGTCAGACGGAACACTATATTTATGTATCGACAATCAAGGGTTCGGTAGATTTATCCCTACTACTGAAAAATTTGAAAAAGTTGCAGAAGTACCTGAAATAAGTAGTTTTACAGTTTACCAACTGATTCCCTATGAAAAAGACTGCCTAGCAGGTATCGGGCAAAAAGGCTGGTTCATCTATAATTATAAAAAGAAAAAATACCGTTTTTTCCCTACTTCCCATACATGTAATTCTATTCTAACAGATAATCAAAAACAAATATGGATTGGCCTGGAAGACGGATTATTGCTATGGAACCCGAATACCGAACAACAAAAAACGTTCTATACAACTGACGGATTAGTCAACAATTCCATACGGTCCATTATTCAGAGCGAAGATAATATAATTTGGATATCCACTTCCAATGGGATAACGCGTATTACAGCAAATAATCTTCAAGAACCATTATCATATTCATTTGCCAATTTCAATCAATATGACGGTGTAATAACGGACGAGTTCTGCGAACGCTCTGTTTTTATAGCAACCGACGGTACAATTTATTGGGGTGGTATCAATGGTTTTAACAAATTCACAATATCTCCGACTGTAACAGACAAACCATATTCAAGCCCTTTATTTACAGGATTCAAATTATTAGGAGAACAAGTAGAAAAAGGCAAAAATTACAATGGTAATCCAATATTGTCTCACCCTATAGCTCAAACTAAGGAAATCACATTGAAACATAACCAGAATTTCTTTTCTTTAGAATTTTCCGCTTTAAACTATATCAATCCCACGCAAACGTACTATCGTTACCAGCTAACAGGTATTGATCATTCTGAAAGAGAAATCCGTTCTTCTGCCGGTAAAGGATATGCTACCTATACCAACATTCCACCCGGAACCTATACTTTTCGGGTACAAGCAGCCGATAATAATGAAATATGGTCAAATAAATATGCAGAAATGAAGATTACAGTAAAAGCTCCATTCTGGAAAACGACATATGCTTACATATTTTACATTCTGCTCATCTCAGGAAGTATCTTACTCTTCATCCTTATATATATACAACGCAAGCGCCGGAAGCTGTTGCGTGACCAAAAAGAAAAATTGGATGAGATGAAAACTACTTTCTTACAAAATGTCAATGAAGAATTGAAAGAGCCTGTCAACCGAATAATATCCCCTTTAGACAGTATGCTGAAATATATGAATGAAGGGAAAGACAAACTGCAACTCGAGGAAGTCCGAAACCATGCCACGGAACTGAAAAAATTAATCAACCAGCTTTCAGAAGGTATACTCTCCCCTTTATCATCGGATGAGAATGAATGGACACAGGAAGAATTATTGGTTAATATGCGTCAATTACTGGAACAACAAGAGAAGCGGAAAGAACAGCTCAAAACAGCCCGAAAGCCAACCTCCGACAATTCTTTATTGTCGGTTGCCGATGAAACCTTTCTTCGCAAAGTACTGCAATATATAGAACAAAATCTTGACAATCCCGAATATTCAGTGGAAGTATTGAGTCGTGATATGGGAATGGACCGTACCGGGTTATATCGAAGGCTTATTTCAGTGGTAGGAAAAACACCTACTAATTTCATCCGATCCATCCGCCTAAAACGTGCAGCCCAACTCCTGAAAGAAGGCTACACTGTTGCCGAAGTTGCCGACCTTGTTGGATTCAACACTTCCAGTTATCTAAGTAAATGTTTTCAGGAAGAATTTGGCATGCGACCTTCCCAATACATAAATCAGTGGAAAAACCGATAAACCACCCTGTTTTTCAACGAGAGTGTTGCTTTCCGCAACATTTGTAATCATCTTCCAAATAGTTTCAGCCTACTTTTGCAGTATTATTCAAACATAAAAACAAAGTATCATGAAAAATGCAAAAGTAGGAATTACCGGAATATTGTTTCTAATATCCGACCAGGTAACCACACCTCAAAAAAGGTATAACACACAATAAGAACTATCCCAACCCAATCTGTACAAGTTTAAATAATATAAACATATAACATATTATCAATATGAGAAGAAGCATTATCATTATGGCTTTATGCCTGCTCACGTCATGGACATGGGCACAAGAATTCCAGAAAACCTCATCGGGTATTAAAACTGCCATTTCCGGAAAACAAACCGATATAGAAATTCAATGGTTCGGTCCCAATACCCTTCGTGTTTTAAAAACACCCCAAGGCAAAAGCGTTAAAAAAGAAAGTCTTTCCGTTATTGCCCACCCCCAAAACTCCGGTATTAAAATTACTACTCCCGGAAATGGCTGTATTGTCATGACAAGCCAAACACTGACAGTGACTCTTAATCCCCAAACAGGTATTATTACTTATGCAAAACCTAACGGTGACACATTACTCATTGAACAAGAGAATGTCAAGGCTTTTACTCCTATTAACGATGCCGGACGCTCCACCTATAGCGTTTATCAAGGCTTCACAACAAGCAAAGAAGAAGGTCTTTACGGACTCGGACAATTGCAAAATGGGCAGATGATGCAACGTGACATAACCAAGCATCTGGTTCAGGGCAATGTGGAAGACGTTTCTCCTTTCTTCCAGTCCACCAAAGGCTACGGAGTGTTTTGGGATAACTACTCAGGTACTACATATACCGACAACGAACAGGAAACCTCCTTCCGTTCCGAAATCGGCGATTGCATAGACTATTACTTTATGTATGGTGGTTCTGCTGATGGAGTTATAGCCGAAGTACGTGCACTGACTGGTGATGTACCAATGATGCCTTTGTGGAGTTATGGCTTCATGCAGAGTAAAGAACGATATAAAAGTCAGGAAGAAACAGTAGGAGTAGTGAAAAAGTATCGCGAGTTGGGGATTCCTTTGGATTGTATCATTCAAGACTGGCAATACTGGGGACATAACTACCTCTGGAATGCCATGGATTTCCAGAACCCTACTTTCAGCCGTCCCAAAGATATGATTGACGAAGTACATGCTCTGAATGCCCGCATGATGATTTCCATATGGTCCTCATTCGGTCCTGCTACCAAACCTTACAGAGCTTTGGATAAAGAGGGATTGCTCTTCGACATCGAAACCTGGCCGCAATCCGGTGTTGACGGTTGGCCGCCTAATATGGAATATCCCTCCGGAGTACGTGTATATGATGCTTACAGCCCCAAAGCCCGTGATATTTATTGGGAACATCTCAATAAAGGAATATTCCAGCTCGGCATGGATGGTTGGTGGATGGACTCGACAGAGCCAGATCATTTTAACCACAAGGAAAGCGATTTTGACCGCCAAACCAGTCTTGGCTCTTATCGCAGTGTACGCAATGCCTATCCACTCGTCAGCGTAGGTGGTGTATACGATCATCAACGTGCTCTAACACAAGATAAACGTGTCATCATCCTGACCCGCTCCGGTTTCTTAGGGCAGCAACGTTACGGTTCCAATGTTTGGTCTGGTGATGTCCAATCCTCTTGGGATATGTTCCGCAAGCAAATAACAGCAGGATTAAACTTCTCACTGACCGGCATGCCGCACTGGAACTCAGACCTTGGTGGCTTCTTTGCCGGTTCATACAATACCAGTTGGGGAGGCAATAGCGCTACACGTAATCCAATGTATCAGGAACTTTACGTCCGCTGGTTACAATTTGGTGTTTTCTGTCCAATGATGCGCAGTCATGGCGCTGATGTACCTCGCGAATTTTATTGGTATGGTAAAAAAGGTGAACCTGTTTATGACGCCTTGGTTGATGCTGTCAAACTACGATACACTCTGCTGCCTTACATCTATTCCACTTCCTGGGATGTAACACACAACCGCTCCACTTTCATGCGTGCACTCTTCATGGATTTTCTTGGTGACAAACAAACATGGAATATAAACAATGCATATATGTTCGGCAAAGCATTTCTGGTAGCACCAGTGCTTCACGCACAGTACACTCCGGAAGTACACCAAAAAAAATTAAAGGAAAATGAAGGCTGGGACCGTAATAACAAAGAAACAGCAAAAGCACCGGTACTTACCGACTTCACTCAAACTAAAAGTATGGAAGTCTATCTACCAGCTGATACCCGATGGTATAACTATTGGACCAATGAAGCCATAGAAGGCGGACAGAAACTTACCGTTTCCACGACACTCAATCGCATCCCCCTCTTTGTACGTGCCGGCAGTATCGTTCCATATGGACCGGAAGTACAATACACAAGTGAAAAAAAATGGGACAATCTAACCTTATGCATATACCCTGGCAATAACGGTAGTTTCACCCTTTATGAAGACGAAGGAGATAATTATAATTACGAAAATGGAGCCTATACCGAAATCCCAATGAATTGGGATAATGCCAGTAGAATTCTTACAATCGGTGCACGAAAAGGAGAATACAACGGCATGCTGCAAAAACGTCAATTCATAGTGAAAACCATAGACGGTAACAGTAAAACTGTAACTTATACAGGCAAAAGAATAAAGGTTAAGTTGTAATTATCTCTTGCACCGATAAATATGCTGCCGCATGACAGCTAAATACCAACTATCATGCGGCAGTCATTTAATGTCATCACATTTTATCGGCCTTATCCAGTTTAAAATTCTCTACATTCCGGCCTCTTTCGCAAAGAAGTCTGTCATTTTCTTGAAAGTATTTTCATTGAAAGTGACAGGACCATGTTGTCCGCCAGGAACCGAAACAAATTCTTCCAAACGTCCCTGTGCCTTCAGAGCCTCAGAGAAAAAGATACTTTGACAATTGGGAACTACAGTGTCCGCTTCACCATGAATAACAATAAATTTAGGATCGTTTTTATCTATATAAGTAATGGGATTTAGAAGAGCCAACATATCCAAATTATCAGCGGGTATCCCACCTATCAAAGCTGCTTCAGGAGAATTAGCCCCTTTAGTGGTATTACAGTTCTCCATCCGTGTCATATCTATCGGTCCGAACCAATCAACGACCGCATCCACCCGGCTGCTAAAAGAAAAATACTCCCCTACATTACCTTCCAAATCCACCGTTTTATCCCCTATAGTATAAGATTTCACACCATTGGTTGTCCCCGCCAAAGACGCTAAATGTCCCCCCGATGAAAAGCCGGTAATTCCAATAAAGGATGTATCCAACTTATACTTGGCAGCATTAGCACGAATGAAACGAATAGCAGCCTTCACATCATTAATCTGTGCAGGGAACTTAGCATCCCTGCTTGAACGGTGATTAATGGAAACCACTGCAAAACCTTTATCAAGCAACGACCTACCAAAAACCTGAAAGGCATTCTGTTTCATATTATTAGCAAACCAAGCACTGCCATAAATAAGTACCACCACCTTATGAGATGACTTACCCGTATCAGGCAAGTAAATATCCAACTTGTGACCTTCCAGTTCGTCATCCGCATAACAGACATCTGCCCAACGACAATCGGAAATCTTATCTTCTATCTTAAAATAATCAAAATCAACGTATCCTTCCGTCTCCTTGGTAGCGTAATTGAACAAAGCAAACCGATAGCCCATGAAGTGCGGCATGGTATATTGCATCTTCAAGACGTTGCCGATAGCCTTCCAACGAATACCATCCAAACTGTAATAGAAATAGCCTTTATCAGCTCTGTTCCTGAAGTCGCATTCTGCCTTAAAGTAAATCACCGACTGCTCCAATGGCACTTTTTCTATCTCCATAGGTTTCTCATTCTCACCATTCACCATTACAATATATTTCTTTCCATCAATAACCTTAACACCCACCTGACCATATTTACGCTGGAAAAGAGACAGTCCCGCAAAGTCTCCCTCTTTCATCCCTGAAACATCCATACTGACTGAACCTGTACAAACAGGACCAATAGTACGTTGTGTCAGCATATTCTTAGCTTGTGTAAAAGATGTTTCCACCCGCCCTGTTGTCAACCGCAAATACCCTTTGCGGGCAGAAAGCGACCAAAGAGAATTGTCCGGATTGTGATTCCATTGCCATACCAACGGCAAGGTACGTTCTCCTTTCTTCCGATTGAAGTCATCAGAAGCAACAATACCTGGAATGAGTCCGCGGCTATCGGGCAGTTCCAACTTAGCAGGAGCACGTCCATCCACACCCAAAACAGGCCATCCATCTTTCCACTCAACCGGAACAAGATAAGGAATACGACCTACCGCACCGCAATCCTCAAACAGATAAGCAAACCAGCGTCCATCCGGTGTATCCACCAGCCCACCTTGTGCAATTCCACGATCCTGAAAAACAACACGTCCTTCATAAGGTCCAGTTATCTTATCAGCACGATGCACAATCACAGTACGCACTCCGCCACGTGGCCAAGTGATATTAAAAAGATAATACTTCCCTTTTACCTTGAAAAGTTGTGAACCTTCAGCACCCAGCATGATATTATCTCCGGCCGGCGCACTGGCATTCTCTATCAGCACCCTCTCCGTACCCGGCTTTACACCTGAAAGATCCGGTTTCAGCTCCGCCAAAAAGAGTTTCCCATTACCATATATCATGTAGATATGCCCGTCCTCATCAAAGAAAAAAGAATGATCATGATAAGCGGGAGAGAATTCCGTGCACTTCCAGGGACCTTTTTCAAGATTTTTAGTGGTATAAAAATATGTCTTGCCCGTAGTCTGAGCGAAAGTGGAGAGATAATACACTCCCTCGTGATAGCGAAGACAACTCGCCCACGACCCACGCCCATAAGTATTTTTCCCGTCACCAAGTTCATGGTAGGTATATTGGCAAGCGTATCGTAAGCATAATTCACCAATTTCCAATTCACCAAGTCATTTGATTTCATAATAGGAACTCCCGGAGACATATGCATCGTAGTGCTGCTCATGTAATAAGTATCCCCCACACGCAGCATTGACATATCTGGTGCATCAGCATTAAATCACAGGATTAGTTGCAGGACTTTTGCGCCGACAGCGGTAATAGTATGCAACAAAACAAGTTACATAAAAGTAAAAGAGTTTTTTGTTTTCTCATATTTGTATTAAACTACATGTAATTATCGTCTTTATATAAATTCTTATTGAAATAGCAATTGTGCGTACTGATGCAACGCCCTGCGCCAAGTCAGCCACTCATGTGCAGTTTCAGGAGATTCATAATAGGTATATTTAATCCCCTGTTTATCCAACATTTGCCTGAAAGCTTTTACAACACCGGGAAAAGGAGCCGGCTCGGAAGTCCCCAAACCCAGAAAGAAAGACTTGAATTGCCCGTTTATCGCTTTCCCATCTTTAAATTTTCCACCTAAAAAAGTATCAGCATCCAAAGGTTCCGTACTCGGATAGTTGGATGTACCGCTAAAACCACCATAATAGGCAAAAGCCTCCGGATGATTCATGGCAATACGCATTGTCTGATTTGCCCCCATTGATAAACCAGCAATAGCCCGGCTCTCACGATTAGGCAATGTACGGAACTTCTCATCAATCATTGGTATGACCTCTTGCATCAGCACTTCCTCAAATACCGTTGTCTGGAAAGGAGTTTGTTCGCTCGGCCTGGTTGCATAACCATTATCCATGACAATCAGCATCGGGACTGCTTTCTTCGCAGCAATCAGATTATCCAATATCAAATTCGCTTTACCCTGACTGCCCCAACCCGTTTCATCCTCAAAACTGCCATGCTGAAGATAAAGCACCGGATAACGCCTCTCCGTATTGACTTCATATCCAGCTGGTGTATACACGAAACAACGTCTCCACGACTGTGTAATTTTAGAATAGTAGTTCAATTCGCTCACCAAACCATGAGGTACATCTTTCAAAGCATAAAAATCCTCATCATGTGCCGGAATTTCAATTCCACTCCCCCAACGCCCCGCACCATAAAAATATTTCGTACCCGGATCTGGAACAGATGCCCCATCCACATTCAACTGATAATAATGAAAACCCTCTTGCTGACGTTCTGATTCTCCCGTCCAAAATCCTTGCTCATTTTTTATCATGTCATATTTTACACCACCAATATCAAGCTGTACTTTTTTGGCTTCCGGTGCATAAAGTTGGGCACGTACCCTCCCTTCGGAATTAACCTGAGGGTACGCTTTCCCTAATTGGTTTACACTTGAAGGTTTGAAATCTTCAAGAGCTTGTGCATAAGAGAACGAATTAAGATTCGTTAGTAATGCAAAAGCGCCAAATAATGTGATAATCCTTTTCATTGCTATATTGCGAAGCTGGTTTAACAATATTACAAAGGAAAACATCTTTCGCTAATTTCTTTTCCAAAATTTGTTGCAGATTCTTTTGCTTATGTTACATATTTCAGAAAAGTATACAGTTCTTATGCAATTTCTATAAATTTATATTCTACTGTCTAAAAGTTTAGTTTATCCCATAAGGTTCTTCATTACTTTAGGGGGGGCAATCTTACGTTTTGAGTGTTATCAGCTTTGTATTACGGACTCCTTTGTGTTACATTTACATTAATCATCTCTCTAAACTCTCCATCGAAGCCTCCCCCCATTAAGAATACAATGAAACAACGCCCCAGCCACGTATTATATATTGTATCTGAGGATTCTACACCAAATATTCTTCCAGTTCAGTACCTTCCCGCGAAAGAACGACTTTAACAGACCAATGGATCAGCTGGTCTACGAGTACACTTCATTAATATGATCTTTCATCCGTTGTTGCAAAATTTCGGGTGAAACATTCTTACCATCCTTGTCTACGCAGAACCACTGTGCAAGTTGTGAATGCCCAATAAGGCAGTGTCCGGTAATATACATTCCATTTTATCTTCACCGAATTTCACAAATTCATCTGCCTGGCCAAAATCATAACGGTCTTCTTCAGGATGAATAATTGCGTGCTTCATGCAGTTTTCTGCAACAACAGCATTAAAGTGCTGCTTCACTATTTTTACAGAAGCTGTATCTACACCTGACGATTGCCTTGTGTTCTGCGCAACTCCGATTAGAAATTTATCACCCAGTACATCTTTCAGGGAAGTATCTTTTTTGTAGTTGTTTGAGTACCACAAGCAGCCAAAATCAGTGCAGTTAGACATACAAGCAGTATATTTTTGTTTTCATGTCAATTTTGTTTATTAATTATTAAAAAATAGATGTTTCAGTCATTGCAACTGGACATCATTCCAAATTTATCCGATTTATAATAATCGGCTTATTGCCAGTAGACCAAAACCCGACAATGTATAAATGAGAAGGATCAATCCTTGTTCCGTTCTTGTCTTTCATGTTTTGCAGGTCTACTATAACTTTACGTGATGAACCGAAATCATAGGCTGCGGGTTCCGTCCAATAATTATTTTTGTCAAAAATACGAAAAGAGACACTGCTCGTATTATCATTGCCCAATTCCACAGTAATCGTGCGATAAGCAGAAAGATTCAGTCCAGAAGAGAATTGCCAGCCACCAAAACCATATCGTCCGGTTATCAACGTACGGGTGTTTTCATCAAAACTGCCCTTTTCCCAGATAGAAGGATTAAAAGCTTCTTTCGTCAATGAAAAAGGATGGAGAACCGTAACTACAAGTGCCAGTGTACTGGAAACTCTCGTCACAGGATGCTGATAGTTTATTGTCACAGTTGCATTTCCCGGAGTAACTCCTACCAGTTTACCCGCCCGTTCCACAGCCAGCACTGAAGGGTTAGAACTGCTGATTTCAGCGTCTGCTGTAACCATTCGTGTAGAGCCGTCGGAATAAACAGCACGTACTTTAAGATAATTTACCCCACCCATCGGCAGGTTCAAAGTATCCTCTTGCCCCATAAGTTCCAATCTTACAGGTGCACCATTCACCACCACACCATCGGCATACTCTTTAAACCAATGGTACATAGCCCACGGACAAGCCTCGGGATCATTGAGAAACGTATAATTGCCGGAAGTGCCCGGTATATCTTTAAAAGCTGCCAATTCATGTGACCTCGTGGTAAAAAAAAAGCCAGGATACATTACCTGAATTATCGGCAATATATTTGAAGTTGGCCCCAAAGCCCTCTCCTCCTGCCACTCCCGTTATGCTCTTTCCCCAAGTAGCATTGTACTTTTTGGGCGCCCAGTCTATTTCGGTCACCATGATGGGAGCAAAAGCGGCCACCGGTCCTACTTGAGCATCCCAACCGCGTTGGAAGCTTTCATAACCTCCACCAGTAGAAGAACCTATGCCTTCGCTACTATCTTCCTCGGCATCACTGCCATACCAACCGGGATAACAATGTACGGCAAAACCAATATTCTCACCTTGAATACGATGCTTAGCATAACCGGCATAAGACGACTGATAGGACAATCCCGGTACCCAGATAATATTACGACAATTAGCACGTATCTTATCTACTATAGCTTGGAAATAGAGTTGAAGATTCTGAAAATGCCCATCGTCCGTACTGCCATAAGTACCGTCCGTGCCTTTTATCTTAACAGGTTCATTGGCAAGTTCGAACATTACACCAGTATTGTTTTTCAATTTAGGATGTTGCGAAACAATATCCCATACTTTGAGCAAGAACTGCTGATAAGAGTCTCCTAACTCAATCCCCTGATAGGGTGCTTCGTTGGGGCATACACCCGGCGGACGCATCACTACGTACATGCCCTTGGACATAAAATATTCCGCCATCGGTACAAACAATTCATCAAGATACTTCCGGAAACGAGTTTCGGAGAAGCGCTCGTGTCCCTCATACCGTACAGACTGCATAGTAGGATCATCGCTCCAATAAGGATCAAGATGCATTCGAACAAAATTAAACTTCCATCCAGCAGCCAAAATTCCGTCCACCATACTCTTATTATAATTGAGACAGCCCTGCACATCATAATCATTCCAAGCATTATTATTAAAGAAAGGACTGTAAGTCTGCGTGAAACCATGCAGATTAATGATTTCTCCCTTTTCATTTTTCAGGTAACGACCTACCACATTCAAAATGGGTAACACACTGTTCTGATTATCTCCACTATTTTCCGAATCATCATCGGGTTTCGGTTCTTCCACATCCGATTTCGGTGGTTCCGGTTTCAACTCCTCTAGTATCGAATCATCGGAACAAGCCGAGAGAAATACGAACAAAAATAAAAGCAGATTTACTATATTTTTCATGGTTGTCAATTATCTTACTGAATTAACTAACCTAATTTCCAATAACGGACAAAAGGCTATAAAGGCGACGATTTCGCTCTGCGAATTCCGTCGCCTATTTCTATAAGATGCTATTATTTACCAGCTAAGCCATCGGCAAAACCAGCATAGGTATGTTTACGATTATAGTTCAAATCCCAAAGACCGATAGGTTGTCCCTTTCTCCAACCTGAATCTGCAGGACTGTCCGTAGCAGCCCATTGTGTAATTCCATACTGCTGCGCTACCGGAATGATTTCAAAATACTTCTGAATAATGAATTTGTAAAAATCAGACATTTTCTGATATTGTTCAAAAGTAACCAATTCAGTTTTGATACCTTCTCCAAATGCTTTTTCCACAATACCCATATCTAATTCTGTAATCTTAATCAACTTACCACTTGCAGCCAATAACTCAAACATATTGACAATAGATTCTTCCTGTTTCTTCTGATCAGCCTCATTCAAAATATAACTAACATGCATCTGTGTACCGATACCGTCAATCTTTGTTTCACCATCAGATTCCCAACGTTTAATCCAATTAATCAAACTTTTTACTTTTTTATTGTTATCCCACCAAGATTCCAAATTATAGTCATTGATGAAGAGTTTCAAATCTCCAGAATTACCACCATTTTCTGCAAAATATTTGCGGGCAAACTTAATTGGAATACGAACATAATCATCGCCCAAAAAGTCTTGCCAGTAGAAGTTCTGTCCCCCTACTCCATTATCATCCGGATTAGTAGCTGATTGAAGAGCATAATTACCATTACCATCATCACCACCTCCTGAAATAGGTTCATTCACAACATCCCATGCAGTTACAGAGCCTCCGCAAGCTTCCATCATGCCTTTTATCCAACGCTCAAGCTCGTTGGTGAGTACTTCTTTCTTTTCTTCAGGAGTCAAAGGAATACCCTCAGCTTTCTTTTGAATACCAAATTCAATATCATCAAAATAGTAAGTATTAGCCTCTTTAAACTTGGCTAAATTCCATGCTATTGTTTGGAAAGGCTGAACACCTTCATTAGTTACCATTTGTTCTGTAACCGTAAATTCCTTTTCAAATTTTTTGCCATTGAGTAGTAAAATTTAACCGAAACTCCTGCATCATAGAATATATACTCTCCCGGTTTCTTGTGTGTCTGAGAATCTGAACCGGCTGCTTTATCAGCCTTATACTTAAATGAAAGTTTACAAATATCACCTTCTTTTAAAACAGTATTTGCTTTAACAAAGAACTGAGTGCTATGATCTTCAGCTGGATTATCAGCAGACTTTACAATAAAAGCACGTCCTACGCCATCAGCACCTGTACCAGTTTCTCCTATCGGAGCAGCATATGGTCCACCTTTTCCATCTTCTGTTGCATAGAAACAAGAAACATCTTCACCTTCAGCATCACCATTAGTAATTATACTTTCAAACCAGACAGTAGAACCAGACTCTCCTAATTCTTCAACACCATAAGATAAGCCCATCCAACTTACTGTTGTCCAATGAGAAATATCATCTTCATCAAAAGAAGAATTTACCAAAAGATTAGCTTCAGAGCCATCAGCTTTTAGCACTACGTCATCAAAATACAAATCCCCTCCTAACTTACCGAAACAAAATCTTAATCGGTCTATAGAGCTTGTCGGTGTAAAAACAATCGTATTATCAATCCAGCCCTCACCAGAAGTACATTCAGGAAAACCATAATGGGTATTGGAACCATCTTTCATCCCCGGCCAAAAAGAAAATGCACCAGGATTAGATCCCTTTATCCGTAAAGTAAGAGTATATTGTTTACCTATTTCCAATACGTTATCTAAGTCATAATAGATCTCCCAGTCCCACACATTGTCTTTGGGCTCACCAGCTACAATATGCAACACCCGATTTACAGAAGAAGGATCAACAGGCTTAGGCTTATTAGCAATCAAACTATTCAGCCACTTATTATTCTGCTGTGAATGCCAGCAAAGTGTATGCCCATAAACTGTCAACCCAGAAGTTTTTGCCGCCTCTACAAACTTCGTTACTGTACCGAAATCCATACTTCCATCATCTGCCACAATGGATGCATACTTCATAGCATTACCTGCTACTACTTCATCAAAATTAGCAACAGCTACGCTACGAACCATTTCTCCTTTCAGAAAATCATTAGCTGCGACCCCTACTCCCAACTTAAAGTTAGGATGAGTACTACGGTCTATATATGTTTTCAATGCGTCATACGCATTAAGATACTCATATTGGGCTATGCTCTCTGGTTTCTCCGTCTTAAAATCGACGAATTTATCGTCGGCACAGGAGGCTGAAATAAACAACAAAGCCAAACCGAAATATTTATTTATGCTATTTTTCATAATCATATCTCCAAAATTTAATTAGCTTTATACTTGGGAGCAAATACCTCCAACTTATTAGTTCCGCGTGTTTGCAACACCAACGTATCTTTTGTAGCAATTTGTTTAAATCCGAAATCCACATCGTATTCGAGATAGATAGCATCCCGGTCCTTATTTCCCCAAGAATTTTTCTCTCCATCTTCTACAAACT
>ENA-OQDT01001048-OQDT01001048.1-human-gut-metagenome-genome-assembly--contig:-NODE-1048-length-17017-cov-3.972351_pt1 | contig 17017 bp, 20 predicted proteins | sample MGYA00242786_ERZ504617 | MGnify/ENA primary metagenome ERZ504617 (study PRJEB26092, sample SAMD00036337) | human gut metagenome | host: Homo sapiens | study: EMG produced TPA metagenomics assembly of...
CCTCAGATTGACAGAGAGTGACAATAGGTTGGAGCTCTCCTAAGCGAGGGGTCGGAGGTTCAAAATCCTCTTGGCGACGGGCTTCAAAGCGTTCGAAAATGTTAGCTGGATTAGTCTGACAACGAACGCTTTGATTATTTTCTAATCACGTTCGTGACACAAAATTCCATTCTAAAATAATCCATTTCCAGCTAACGCAATCCGATTTTTGTTAGAGCGTGTTTGAAAATTAAATATTGCACAAAACATATATTTTTGTAATATATCTCATGAAGACAAAAAACATCCACCTAAGCCCTGTCGTTCAAATTTTTAAAAATGAGCAGGGCGTAGCTCATCAGCAAGTAGATGGAATCTACTTTGCTGGACAGTATAGGCGGTTGTCTTTCAGCAGTCGAAAGACTAAACGCACAAATTTACGGGCAGTTAATGCGAGTGCACGTTTGTGTTGGCATCTGTTTACCTCTTTATATTTGAGGCGGTAGAAGTCGCTGTATTCCTTGTCGCATCTTACAAGAGAAAATGCAGCTTCACACAGATAGTACTTTAAAAATCGGTTGCCGGATGGAATGAGCCGTGTAACTTCGGACTCGAAGCCACCGGACTGGTGTTGCTTCCAGGCAAGTCCTGCATATTTAGCAAGAGCAGCCTGACTGTTAAAACGATTGATATCGCCGATTTCAGCCATGATTCCGGCTGAATAAACAGGTCCGATACCCGGAATGGATATCAATACGTTTGGCAAGAGTTCCATTTGGGCTTTAATAGCTTTATCGAACTCTTTTATTTGAGATTCCAATGCCTTCATGGAGGTTATGGATATGGAAAGCACCTGATTGACAGAATCATTTACCGTTTTTGGTAAACGGTAAGAACTGCGGGCAGCTTTCTGTATGGCTTTGGCTACTGCATCAGGATCAGGAAAACGATTCTTTCCTTTTTCAATGATAAAGTCAGTAAGCTCATGTAAGTCCATATTTGCCAGTGCTTCTGCGGATTCAAATTCATCGTAGACAGCAAGGGCGGTAGTGCTGAAGGTATCGCTGAAGACCTTCTCCTGCGTCATCGTAGAATACTTCTTGAACAGCACATTCATAAATCGCTGCTTTTCTTTTACCAGATTTTGAACAGCGAAGAAACGTGCCCGAGTGAGGTTCTGGAGAGCTTTGTAACGATAGTCTCCCATATATACCTCTTTGTTGATTCTACCGAAACGCAGGCAGTCGGCAATAACAAAAGAGTCCACATAATCATTCTTTGGAAGGTCATTATAAGCGTCATGAAACTTTTTGACCTGCTTAGGATTGAGGACATGAATCTTTCTGTTAAACGGCGCCAGAGTGGCATCTTCTCTTAAGAAGTACACGAGATTGTCTCCATAAACAGAGGTTGCTTCAAGACCGATTAGAACCGTGTCAAGGGAATGTGAAGTTAAAGCAGAAAGAATTCTTTTTACCAACTGGGTGGAACCTTCGTGTGAGTTTGCAACAGAAAAATTACTGTGCTTATCACCATTTGGAAGCATTAAGTAAATGACATTGGATTTGCTGCTTACATCAATACCGACGTAAAGTGTGTTCATTGTAATCACCTTCTTTCGTTGTAGATTAAAGTGTTCAATCGGCTTGGTAAAACCCATGATCATGGAGCATCGACACCCTCGCATATAAGAATCCAGCTTAAGATGGACAGATGCGAAACCACACTGCTAGATGGTAGTCCATGTACTTAAGCAAACAGCCAGCCGGTTTGAAGCTAACTTCCATGTCAGGGGAACAGACTATTTATGAAGCAACCATTACTGGTTCAACAGGGAAAAAAAGAACTATTACCTGATTGACACTAGGACAATTATATCATGGGCTTTGCTAAGCCTATTGAACAATATTTATTTGGTAACTAGATACATGTATTTATGTATCTAAAAGATATTATACGAGGGAGATGTAATATGGTTAAAAACTTTTTAAAGAGAACGTTATGTATAGTGTTGTCATTTGCAATGATGACAGGGACTGTAATGGTAGGAGCAAAAACAAAAACAGAAAGTATTCACAGCAAACTTCCTGCGATCACAGCATCACAAAGAGTAAGAGCAAAACAGGCAAAAGCATCTGCAGCGGCAGTGCAGTTAAATGCAACGAATGTTTACACGCTGTCTGATTTTGATACGCTGTCAAATAAATGGCAGGCAAATCAGGAAATGATGTTGTAATCAAGGATATAGTGATGCAAATGAATATGTGAAAGTTGGAATAGTTCGTGTAGGAATTGATGGAACGGTTGTTATCCCATATGCAACAAAGGTCGCAGGAGTAGATGGTGGACGTTTAAAACTGTGTTATAATGGGAATCCGGCTATGACACTTTCACAGACGAATAATGGAAAAATGATCTGGGCTGGTGCAGTCAAAGCAGGAACATATGCATTATACCTTGAAACAGCATGTGAGAATGCAAATACACCAGTGGTTGCAGCATTTGGAGCAGCAGTGATATCAAGCCAGAATAACAGAACTTTTGGCGGGAATAATGTAATCGCTAGTGCAAGTACTGGAGCAGCTACATATCAGCAGTTTAAAGTATCCAAAAGAGGAGTTGCAGCGATCGCAGTTTATAAAGAAAATGCAGCGGGAAATGTTTCTAGTGTTATCTATTCTGTCCAGAAATTAAGTGGAAAGACATGGAAAACTGTAGCAACCGGATTAGCGGGTGTAGCAAAAAATAACTATGTAGTAACAACAGGACTTGCTGCAGGGACTTATCGTGTCGTTGCAAATGCGGCATCTGGAGAGATCCTTTATTTCATCAATGCAAATCAAAAAGCATCTGACAGTTATGGAACATCTAAGAAAAAAGCAAAAGAGATCAAGCGTAAGAAATCCAAGAAGCAGGTATTCTTGTCTAATGAAAGTACAAGTAAAACACACTGGTATAAGATCAAAGTTAAGAAGACTGGAATGACATATATCGATATCACAGGACTTGGAAATAAAAGCAAGATTTCTGTAACAGTCACAGGAGCAGCAAGATTAAAAAATAAAACAATATCAAAAGGTTTCCGTATCTATGGAAAGGCAAAAAAAGGAACTTACTATATTAAGATTAAAAAAGGATCCAAAGGTACAAGTGGATATCAGGTAAAATACACTAAATAATAATTCCTTCATATTTGTTTATACTTTCTTTAGAAATGTTTAGAAACAGAATATTGAATGAAGAGAGGATCCTGATATAATAAAGACATAGTTTTTCATATATATTTTTAATCCTCTCTTTTTGAAAATAAGTACCGTATCAGCCGAGATGTTGATGCGGTATTATTTCGTTTTATATGCAAAGAAACAAGATTGTATTGTAAAAAAAATCGAAAAATCTATTGACGGACCAACATATGGATGATATGATAAACACGCTAGACTTTAGCGTTGGAAGAAGGTCTTTTTTTTATGCCTTATTTTAATTAAACAACAAACAAATGGAGGTGGAAGTTGTGCGCACAAGAGTAACATTAGAATGTACAGAATGTAAACAGCGTAATTACAACATGACAAAGGATAAGAAAACACATCCTGAACGCATGGAAACAAAGAAATACTGCAAATTCTGTAAAACTCACACATTACACAAAGAAACAAATAATTTCCGGTAATTCCCTTTGAGAGAAAAGGAAGTGAAAACATGGAGAAAACTAACAAAGCAAAGAAACCAAGTTGGTTCAAAGAGTTAAAAGCTGAATTTAACAGAATTATCTGGCCAACGAAAGAAAGAATTGCAAAAGAAACAGCAGTTGTAGTGATCTGTGCTATTATTATCGGAGTCATTGTTGCAGTTCTTGATGTTGGAATCCAGTATGGAATTCAGGCATTGGTTGGATAGAAGTAAGGAGATTTTATGGCAGAGGCAAATTGGTATGTTGTTCACACCTACTCAGGTTATGAGAATAAAGTAAAAGTGGATATTGAGAAAACCATCGAGAATCGTAAGCTTCAGGATGAGATCTTGGAAGTCCGCGTACCACTTGAAGACGTGGTAGAGATGAGAAACGGTGTGAAGAAACAAGTTTCAAGAAAAATGTTCCCAGGTTATGTTCTGATCCATATGATTATGAACGACGACACATGGTATGTGGTTCGTAACACAAGAGGTGTTACGGGATTCGTAGGACCTGGATCAAAACCAGTACCGCTGACTCCTGCAGAGATGAAACCATTAGGAATCCAGATTGGAGGAGAACAGCAAGAAACACCAGCAAGAGAGAAGATTGAACTTGATATCGAAGTTGGTGATATGATCGTTGTGACTTCCGGTGCTTGGGAAGGAACAACAAGTGCGGTTACTGCAATCAATGAAAGCAAACAGACAGTAACTATTGAAGTCGAGATGTTCGGAAGAGCAACTTCAGTAGAAATTGATTTCTTAGATATTAAGAAAGCGTAACGAAGAATAAGAATAGAGAATCTTATTTGAAACAAAGTGGGAGGGCTATCCCGTAATTACCACAATAATCAGGAGGTTAACGATTATGGCAAAGAAAGTAGAAGGTTATATCAAACTTCAGATTCCAGCAGGAAAGGCAACACCAGCACCACCCGTTGGACCAGCACTTGGACAGCACGGAGTAAACATTGTACAGTTTACAAAAGAATTTAATGCAAGAACAGCTGATCAGGGAGACATGATCATCCCTGTAGTAATCACTGTATATCAGGATAGAAGCTTCAGCTTCATCACAAAGACTCCACCAGCAGCAGTTTTATTAAAGAAAGCTTGCAAAATCCAGTCTGGATCAGGAGAACCTAACAGAACTAAAGTAGCTACTATTTCTAAAGCAGATCTTCAGCAGATCGCTGAAACAAAGATGAAAGACTTAAACGCAGCTTCTATCGAAGCAGCAATGAGCATGATCGCCGGTACTGCAAGAAGTATGGGAATCACAGTAGAAGAGTAATCACAAATTTGAAACGAAAGTGGGAGGGTGAACTCCCGATATTACCACAGGAGGTATTTTAGAATGAAAAAAGGTAAGAGATACGCAGAGCTTACAAAATTAGTGGACAGAACAAACAATTATGATCCACAGGAAGCAGTTGCTTTAGTAAAAAAATTAGCAAACGCTAAATTTGACGAAACAATCGAAGCACATATCCGTCTTGGTGTAGATGGACGTCAGGCAGACCAGCAGATCCGTGGAGCAGTTGTACTTCCACACGGAACTGGTAAAGAAGTTAAAGTTCTTGTATTCGCTAAAGATGCAAAAGCTGAAGAAGCGAAAGCAGCAGGAGCAGAATTCGTAGGAGCAGAAGAATTAATTCCTAAGATCCAGAAAGAAAACTGGTATGACTTCGACGTAGTAGTAGCTACTCCAGACATGATGGGTGTAGTAGGTCGTTTAGGACGTGACTTAGGACCTAAAGGTTTAATGCCTAACCCTAAAGCCGGAACTGTAACAATGGACGTTGCGAATGCCATTAAAGAAATCAAAGCAGGTAAGATCGAATATAGATTAGATAAATCCAACATCATTCATGTACCAGTTGGAAAAGCTTCTTTCACAGAAGAACAGTTAGCGGACAACTTCCAGACGTTAATCGATGCAATCGTAAAAGCAAAACCTGCAGCAGCAAAAGGTCAGTATTTTAGAAACGTAACAATTACTTCTACAATGGGACCTGGAGTGAAAATTGATACAACAAAATTTGCTTAATATTTAACTTTAAGCGGGGTCAGTCTCATGTAGTCTGACCCCAGATTTATGCAAAATCCTATGTTGCCATATGGGAATTGCATAAAAATAAAAACATTTCAAAAAAAGTAAAAAAACATTTGACATATATATAAATGTCGTGTATTATATGTAATGTATTACTGCCGAAGACAGCAGGTGCCGCAAGGCGCAACGTAGAACAACCTGCCGAGGAGAGTATTAGTGAATATGCTAATTAACACTCTATGTCTGTGCGGATATAGAGTTTTCTTTTTATATGTGCGGTGGTACACAAAATAAATCAAGGAGGTGCACCATTTCAATGGCAAAAGTTGAGTTAAAACAACCAGTAGTAAACGAAATTAAAGAATTACTTACAGATGCTCAGTCAGCAGTATTAGTTTCTTACCGCGGAATCACTGTAGAACAGGATACAGCAATGCGTAAAGAATTAAGAGAAGCTGACGTAGAATACAAAGTATATAAGAATACAATGATTCGTTTTGCAATCCAGGGAACAGAATTTGAAGCATTAGCTGATGATTTAAAAGGACCTACAGCAATCGCTGTTTCTAAAACAGATGCTACAGCTCCTGCAAGAATCCTTGCAAAACACGCTAAGAACATCGAAGTATTAGAAATGAAATCTGGTGTTGTAGAAGGAACATTCTATGACAAAGATGGTATCCAGGTTATCGCAAGCATCCCATCAAGAGACGAATTACTTGCGAAATTCCTTGGAAGCATTCAGTCCCCAATTACAAACTTTGCTCGTGTTATTAAGCAGATCGCTGAAAAAGACGGAGAAGGGGCTGCAGCTGAGTAAGATCAGTTATCAGTAAATTTAAAATATTAGGAGGAAATTATAATGACAACTCAGGAAATTATTGAAGTTATCAAAGGTTTATCAGTATTAGAATTAAACGATTTAGTAAAAGCTTGTGAAGAAGAATTTGGAGTATCTGCAGCAGCAGGTGTTGTAGTAGCAGCAGCTGGAGCTGAAGGTGGAGCAGAAGAAAAAGACGAATTCGACGTAGAATTAACAGAAGTTGGTGGAGCTAAAGTTAAAGTCATCAAAGCTGTTCGTGAAGTAACAGGATTAGGATTAAAAGAAGCTAAAGAATTAGTTGATGGAGCTCCTAAAGTAATTAAAGAAGGTGCATCTAAAGCAGAAGCTGAAGACATCAAAGCTAAATTAGAAGAACAGGGAGCTAAAGTAACTCTTAAATAATTAAGAGATTTACTCCAGTAGATTTTCTATAAAGTATATGAAACTGTCACATTGGTGGAAACTAGTGTGGCAGTTTTTTTTACTTTATATGGATCATAAGAAACTTCGATGGAATCCTCTATGAAATAAAATATTTCTAAGCTTTTATAATCGTATATTTGATGATAGAATAGGAGAGTAAAATCATACGAAAGGAGTATTCGACAATTATGAAATTAGTAATTATTGAACCACTAGGTGTGGAAGAAGAGAAATTGATGGAAATCGCACATAAAGCATTGCTAGATTCTGTCGAGATCGTATCTTATCAGACCAAAGTAACTGACACAGAAAGCCTGATCGAACGTGGAAAGGATGCGGACATTATTATGGTTGCAAACCTGCCATTGAATGCTGAAGTCATCAAAGGTTGCAAAAACCTTAAGATGCTGGCGGTAGCGTTTACAGGGATCGATCATATTGCGATGGATGCATGCAAAGAACAGGGAATCACAGTATGCAACTGTGCAGGCTATTCAAATGCTGCAGTTTCAGACCTTGTCTTTGGACTTTTGATCTCACTATATCGAAATATCATTTCCTGCGATCAGGTAGTCCGAGAAGAAGGAACCAAGGATGGTCTGGTTGGATTTGAATTGGAAGGAAAGAAATTCGGTGTGATCGGAACCGGAGCAATCGGAACCAGAGTTGCGAAGATCGCCCAGGCATTTGGATGTGAAGTTTACGCATATTCAAGGACAGTAAAAGATCTTCCAGGAATTCAATTTGTAGGGTTAGAAGAACTTTTATATAGTTGTGATATCATTTCATTGCATGTACCTTTAAATGAATCAACAAAAGGTTTGATCGGTAAAGATGAAATCGCATTGATGAAACCAGATGCAGTTTGATCAACACGGCAAGAGGTCCGGTTGTTGATAGTGAAGCATTAGCTGAAGCACTCAATAACGGTAAGATTGCAGGAGCAGCCGTTGATGTCTTTGAGAATGAACCGCCGGTATCAAAAGATCATCCACTCTTACATGCAAAGAATCTGATCGCGACACCACACGTTGCATTTGCAACAAAAGAAGCATTGGTAAAACGTGCGATCATTGATTTTGATAATGTGAAATGTTGGATGGAAGGAAAACCAGTCAATGTAATGAATTAAATTTTATAAATAGTCGAATATACATTAAGAGAAACAAGATAAATGGGGAGAAATAAAGTGAAAAAAGTGATGAAAAAGCTGTGTGTATGTACGCTTTCAGCTCTTATAGGAATGTTATCGATTCAGATTATGCCCGTATCAGCAGCAAGTAAGACTGGCATGGGAAAGATAACGAATAAGATAAACAAAGCAGGGTATAATTTATGGGGCGGATACGATTCACCGGAAGAAGCAGCAACATATGATATTGATTTCTATGATTCTGGCATCAATGTAGGTGTTGCTGTTGGCGGAAATATTTCATTAAAATATAACGATTCTTATGATTATGGAGATAACCTGAAATATAACTGGCAGATCGTCAATGGAAATGATCATATTGCGATGGAGGTATCAGCAGATCAGAAGACTGCAAGGATTACAGGAAGATCCATAGGAGATGCAACAGTCCGATTAAATATCATAACAGATGAAGGAACAGAATATCAAAGTATTGAAACAAAAGAAATGCATATCCAGATTTCCAATCCGAGATTAAAGAATAACAAACTTGCAACGGTTCTTTATAACGAAGGGAAAGTTGAAGTAGAAGGCAACTCGACGAATGGACAAGAACGCATTATCTATCGAGCAGATGACAACCATAATTTTTATGTATCGGATGATGGGACATTTTACGGATATGCAAAACAAACCAGAAAGATATACGTATATGTAGATGGAATTTGTCTGGAAGCAGCTGTAAAGTGCACAGACCACAATAATAGAGCCAGTTGTATTCTGTAAAAAAGGGCAAAAAAGTATCTTATAAAGTATCAGGAGCCAGCGGATATACACCAATTATATATAAAGTTGGAAATACAAAATATGCATCTGTATCATCAAACGGATCAACAAAAGGAAAAAAATACGGAAGAACAACCTTAACGATCAGTGCGGATAATGCGAGTGTGTCTTTCAATATTTACATCTTAAAATCCAAAGTATACAAAGGAGTCAGTAAAGCTCAAGCAATCTGCAAGACAAAACCAACATACAGCCAGGCAAAACGAATGCGGAAAGGTTATGTAGATTGCAGTTCTTTTGTGTGGAAATCTTATAAACCATATGGTGTGAATTTTGGAAGTAAGAGCTATGCACCAACAGCTGCAGATATTGCGAAATGGTGTGGAAAAAAGAAGAAATTATTAAAACTTTCTACATATAACGGAAAATCAGACAGATTACTTCCGGGAGATCTAATCTTTTACCGTAAACGAAGTGGAAAGAATGGAAGATATAAAAATATCGACCATATCGCCATGTATGCTGGAAATGACACGATCGTACATGCAGATGGAAGCAGTGTGTCTTACAGCTATCCATGGTACCGCAAAGTTGCAGCAATCGCCAGACCAGTAAAATAAAAGAAAAATATAAAGATAAAGAAGTACAAAAGGCAGATAACAAGGATACAAAATTCTTGCTATCTGCCTTTTAGGATGGTACAATATTGATGTAACTGAAATGGGAGCTTAAAAGGTGATACCTTAGCTGAGAGGAAACGAGAGTTTCGACCATGGACCTGATACGGATAATGCCGTCGTAGGGATTTGGATGCTATGAATACAAGACGAACTGTAAAGCAGCATCACAGGCTTTTTAAAGTTTGTCTTTTTTTATCTCAACAAGACAGAATGATGATAAAATAAACAAAACCGAATAAGAGTCTCCCAAAATCTTATATTTTGGAGGTTTTCAATCATGAAGTACACAACACAGATGAATGCAGCAAGACAGGGAATTGTAACGAAAGAGATGGAAGCAGTTGCTGCCTATGAAGGAATTGACGTGAAAGACCTTATGGCAGAAGTTGCAGCTGGAACTATTGTCATCCCTGCAAACAAGAACCACAAGTGTTTAAAACCATTTGGAATCGGGAATTCTTTGAAGACAAAGATCAATGTAAACCTTGGAACATCCAGAGACTGTTTAAACTTAGATGTTGAGATGGAGAAAGTTAATAAAGCCGTAGAGATGGGTGCAGAAGCTATCATGGATCTTTCTTCTTTTGGACATACTCATGTATTTCGTAAGAAACTTGTCGATGAATGTCCAGCGATCCTTGGTACCGTACCTATTTACGATGCGATTGTTTATTACAATAAAGCATTAAAGGATATCACATCTCGTGAATGGATCGATGTTTTTAAGATGCATGCAGAAGATGGTGTAGATTTTATGACGATCCATTGTGGGATCAACCGAAACACAGCGGAACGTTTTAAGGCAATGAAACGTAAGATGAACATTGTGTCTCGTGGTGGTTCTCTGATCTTTGCATGGATGGAAGCAACAGGCAATGAGAATCCATTCTTCGAATACTATGATGAAATCCTTGATATCTGTAACGAATATGATGTAACGCTAAGCCTTGGTGATGCATGTCGTCCAGGATGCCTTGCTGATGCAAGTGATATTTCACAGATCGAAGAATTAGTAACATTAGGAGAATTAACAGCACGTGCATGGAAGAAGGATGTACAGGTTATGATCGAAGGACCTGGACATATGCCAATGGATCAGATTCAGGCGAATATGAAGATCCAGCAGACGATCTGTCATGGAGCACCATTTTATGTTCTTGGACCTCTAGTAACAGATATTGCACCTGGATATGACCATATCACATCTGCAATTGGTGGAGCAATCGCTGCAGCTTCTGGAGCAAGCTTCTTATGTTATGTAACACCAGCAGAACATCTGCGTCTTCCAAATGTCGATGATGTGAAAGAAGGAATCATGGCTTCCAAGATTGCAGCACATGCAGCAGATATTGCCAAAGGTGTAAAAGGCGCTATGGATTGGGATAACCAGATGGCAGCTGCGAGACAGAAACTTGACTGGGAGAAACAGTTCGAACTTGCTCTTGATCCTGAAAAGGCAAGAAGATACCGTGCAGAATCAACACCAGAGAGAGAAGATACATGTACAATGTGTGGAAAGATGTGTTCTGTACGTAATATGAATGCCGTCCTTGCCGGAGAAGATGTGGACGTCATCTAAATAGAATTCAGCATCCAGGCTGGGAATCCTGCCATGCAGGATTCATATCTAAGATCTCCGGCAGAGCCAGATACATATCCTTACGTATCTGAATATATATGAAAGAAGGTACTTAATATTATGAGTAATGAAAGAAGTGGATTCTCGAGCCGTTTAGGATTCGTTCTTGCAACGGCCGGGTCTGCCGTAGGTCTTGGAAATATCTGGAGATTTCCATATCTTGCAGCCAAGTATGGCGGAGGAACATTTTTATTAATTTATTTGATCCTTACATTAACATTTGGATTTTCACTGATGATCACAGAAGTTGCCCTTGGAAGAAAGGCAGGAACCAGTGCGATCCGTGCATTTGGACACTTTAGCAAGAAGCATACATTTATCGGATATCTTACAACGATCATTCCGTTTATTATCTTCCCATACTACTGTGTTATCGGTGGATGGGTTACAAAATATGCACTGTTATCAATTCAGGGAGGGATTCATAATGCCGCTTCTGATACATTCTTTACAGGGTTTATCAGCAAATCAGCAGAACCAATGATCTGTGTTCTTGTATTCCTGATCGCTACAACAGTGGTTGTTGTAGGAGGAGTCAAAGGTGGAGTAGAACGTGTCAGCACGATCATGATGCCAGTTTTGATCGTCTTATTGATCGGAGTCTCTTTATTCTGTATCACAAGACCAGGGGCGATGGCTGGAGTTGTATATTATTTAAAACCAAATTTAAAAGGATTTAGTCCAACAACGATCTTAGCTGCACTTGGACAGCTATTTTATTCGATGTCACTTGCTATGGGTATTATGATCACATTCGGATCATATATGCCAAAGAAAGCTGACCTTGAGAAATCAGTCACACAGGTTGAGATTTTTGATACAGGGGTTGCTTTCCTTGCAGGACTTATGATCGTACCAGCTGTGTTTGCATTCTCAAACGGAGATTCATCTATGCTTGCAAAAGGTCCATCTTTGATGTTTGTGATGCTTCCAAAAGTATTTGACAGTATGGCTTTTTCAGGTGTTATTGCAGCAGTATTCTTTATTTTAGTGTTACTTGCAGCACTTACCTCTTCCATTTCGCTGCTTGAGACACTTGTAGCAGTTCTGATGGATAAGTTCCATATGAAACGAGGAACTGCATGTATTACAATGTTTATCATTGCTCTGTTACTAGCAGTTCCATCATCTTTAGGATTTGGAGCATGGAGCAATATTACGATTTTAGGATTTGACTTCCTTGATTTCTTTGATTTCATCAGTAACAGTGTATTAATGCCGATCGCAGCATTCTTAACATGTCTATTTGTCGGCTATATCATCAAGCCAAAAGTAATTGTTGATGAGGTTGAAAGCTCTGGGGAATTTAAGAGAAAATCACTATTCCTTATTATGGTTAAGTATATTGCACCGATCTGCATTGTTGCAATCTTAGTGTTCTCAGTACTTGAAGGATTAGGATTTATTACAGTTTAATACGGAAAATATAGAGACGCACAGATGACTACTTAACATTTTGTGCGTTTCTGTTTTATTAGGAGGAAAGAATGATTACAGCAGTGATTTTTGATATGGACGGTGTGATCGCTGATTCGGAATATTTTAATGTCAAAGCAAAACATCTCATCTTAAAAAAGGCAGGTATTGAAGTTGACTGGCATTATCATGATAAGTTTTTGGGTACGACACATGAATATATGTGGGCAAAGATGAAGAAAGAATTTGAGAGTCTTGATAAAGAAGTTCCATATTATATAGATCAGTGGGTCAAAACCAGAAAAGAGTTGATCGACCAGGAAGGACTAAAGCCGATGCCGGGAGTTGTTGATCTGATTCGTACATTAAAGGAAAAAGGATTTCATCTGGCAGTAGCATCGTCTTCATTGAAAGAAGATATCATGACAAATATGAATACATTTGGAATTACAGACTGCTTTGAAGCATTTATAAGCGGTTCCGAATGTGAAAACGGAAAGCCGGATCCAGAAATCTTTCAAAAGGCGGCTGAGGCAATTGGGCAGAAGGCGGTAAACTGTATCGTGGTCGAAGATTCCAAAGCAGGAGTAAAGGCAGCCAAATCTGCCAAAATGAAATGCATTGGATATGCACCAGAAGGAGCAATCAAACAAGATCTCCATCAGGCAGATACAGTGGTGAAGGAATTTTCAGATAAACTTATAGAATATATTATGGGAAAATAAGTAAAAAATTAGACAGCGTTCTTGTGAAAAAGAGTGCTGTCTATTTTTTTATAAAAACTTTCTCGTGAAAAGATTTACGAATGTAGAGTCGATCGTGGCAGTTTCTGCCAAAGTCTCTTTTTCTTTTGTCACTATTGAATAGTGACAAAAAAGTGAAAATGAACAATATAATGAAAAAATGTTCATTTTGCATTGACATAGGAACAAAACAGATATATAATAACATTAGAAAGAACGAAAGAACATTATAGTGAAATAATGTTCATAACCATGCATCAAAGGAGAAGAAACGTGAAATGTTATAAGCCAGAGAAAGTAAATAAAGATCTGCCAGGAATAATTTTATTAAGTCATGGACCATTTGCAGTTTCATTAGTTGATACAGCGAAGATGCTGTTTGGTGAGAGTGAGAACATTGCAGCATATTCCTTAGAACCAGGAGATGATATTGACAAATATAGAGAGGCATTTGTAGAAACGATCAATGAATTTCCAGAAGGAAGCATGATCTTGGTCGATTTGTTCGGTGGAACTCCTTGTAATCAGGTAATGCGTCATATTCAGGAGACAGAGAAGCCACTGGAAGTTGTTGGAGGAATGAATCTTCCAATGTTAGTGAATGCAGTACTTGCAAGAGAGGAAATGTCAGGAAAAGACTTTAGTTTAGATACAGTAGAGAATGGTAAGAAGGGGATTTTCAGAGTTGATACCGAAGGTTTCCTAAGTGACGATGACGACGAAGATGACGAATAGAGAAACTTTTTGAAATGTTGAAGATTGAAAGGAGAAAAAGCATATGGCAAAGAGTTTAGCAGTAAGAGTGGATGACAGACTGATTCACGGACAAGTAGTAACACAGTGGGTAAAAGTATTTAAGGCACAGAAGATCGTCGTGATCGATAACAACGTGGCGAAAGACAAGATGCAGAAAAATGTATTAAAATTCGCAGCACCACCAGAGATCAAAGTAAGTATTTTCTCAGTTGATAAAGCTGTTGAGATTTGGGAGAAGAATCAGTTTGGAAACTTAAATGTGTTCGTACTGTTCAAAGATGTAAAACAGATCAAAGAATTAGCAGATAAAGGTGTGAAATTTGATGAGATCACATTAGGTAATATGTCTATTATCGGAGATCGTAAACAAATCTATAAATCCACAGGATTTACAGAAGAAGAGGCACAGACATTATTTGATCTTGAGAAAGATGGTGTGAAATTATATTTCCAGACACAGCCTACGGATAAAAAGGAATCTCTGGATATGGTCAAAAAGACATTTCCAAATGTTCAATAAATATATGAAAAGCTAAGGAGGATGAAAACATGACAATTAGTTTAACGCAGGCAATATTGCTTGGACTGTTCTGTGGTATTGCAAAATGCTGTATTCCATATACAGCGGGAGCATTTATGTATAATACGGTTATTTTTAATGCAGTGATCGTTGGAGCGGTTCTTGGTGATATGTCACAGGCAATGATGATCGGGGCATCATTACAGCTGATTTATTTAGGTGTTATCGCTGCTGGTGGAAACCAGCCTACTGACCCATGCCTTGCAGCTTATGTAGCAATACCAGTTGCAATGGCATCAGGACTTAATACGAATGCAGCAGTTGCACTTGCAGTTCCAGTAGGGCTTTTAGGAGTTCAGATTTCGAATTTGCTTTACCTGGTAGCAGGATTCTTTGCACAAAAAGCAGATGTTTATGCAGAAAAAGGTGATGCAAAAGGAATGATCGGATGGTCCATCGTTGGTGTAGGATTTATGAGATTGATATGCTTTGCTTCACTGCTCACAGTTGCAGTATACTTCGGAAGTGGTGCACTACAGGGTGTTTTAGATGATATCCCTAAATTCGTAACAAACGGTCTGACAGCCATGGGAGCATGCTTACCAGCGGTAGGTTTTGCAATCATTGCTAACCTGATCTCGAAACCAAAATTTGTTCCATTTTTCTTTGCAGGATTTTTCATGATCCAGTATACGAAGATCGGAACGATCCCACTGTTAATGATGGGAGCATTTATCACATTCCTTTATGTAACATTTACGAAGAATGAATACACAAGCAATGCGGGATATGATGATGACGAGGATGATGACGAAGATGAAGATGAGGAAGAACCTGATGTTGATTCAAGATACCAAAGCTGGCACTTTCCGCCCCAGTAGCTCCACTGGTTAAATGTTTGCTCCGTCAGCTGTGTTCTGTTCGTAAAACGTCAAGGCATGAGAAGCAGTCTGAGATCTTTGTCTTGATAGCATAAGCGTCGCCGATCTTTACAAAGCTGGAAATTTCTGACAGTCACCGCCGTGATACTGCCACTGGTTGATGTTAGCACCATTGTCCCTGCTCCAGTTGTATACGTCAAGACAGCTTTTGTAATTTGATGCACCTGTGTAAATAGTGTAATAGCCGTTTCCGTCGCTTACAAGCTTGAATTTCTGATTGTTTCCGCCTGTACCTCTGTACTGCTGAACGTTTGTGCCATTGTCAGCTTTTGCCTTGTATACGTCAAGATACTTGCCGCTGAGTGCGCTCTTGATGTAATATGTTCCGTCAAGTCCGAGAACTCCGCCGTTGGAATCTGTTGAAGTTCCTGAAGAAGAACCGCCGGAAGAGCTTCCTGAACCGCTGTAAACTGAGCAGATCTTAGAAGTTGCCTTAATTCCGTTTGAGCCGTTGATAAGTGTATTTCCCCATGAAGAAAGGCTTGAGCCGTCCCATGAGTTTGCAATGTCGAGGTAGCTCATGTCAGAGTTGTTGCCCTTCCATGACCAGCCAAGATAGCCTACGCCCTTGCTTGTGCAGTAGCTCATGATAGTAGCCTCATCAACGTCGCCGTTTGTGTGCTGACCGCCGAACTCGCCGATAACAACAGGCACACCGATGTTGAGTGCGTTATCAATGTTGTTTCTTACAGTTGACGCGTTTCCGCCTGCGTATTCATACATATGAATGGAGAATACGGTGTTCTTCTGTGAGTCTGCGTTGAAAACAGACTTACCGTAATCCTTGATGCTGTCAGGATACTGTCCCCAGCCTGCACAGTCTACCATAAGCATATTTGTAATGCCTGCGTTTCTTACAGATCGGATAGCAGACTTGTAGCCGTCAGCCCATGCGCTTCCGTTCCATGTGCCGTACCACTCGTTTGCGATGTTTACGATAACATATTTCTCAGTACCGCTGAGAACGTTCTTCATTTCCTTCCAGTAGTCAACGCACTTGTTAAGATCATAAGTGCTGTCGCTGCCTGTTGCGTCATGTACTTCGAGAATGCATATCAGCTTGTTTGATTTGCACCAGCTGATGATGTTCTTTACTTCCTGTGCGCTTGTTTTTGTGTACTTTGAGCCGTTTGCAAGTACGACTCTTACGGTATTTGCGCCGTTGTTTGCAGCGCCCTTGATAGAAGTTTCAGTCTTCTCTGTGTACCATGCATGAGCAATGTTCACGCCACGCATAACGAACTTGTTTCCGCTAGCGTCATAGATACTAGTACCGCTTACATAAAATCCTGATGCCGCCTCTGCGGTCGGTGTTGTCATAAAACCGAAGCAGGTTATTACGGCAAACATTACAGCAACAAAAGTCTGTAATGCCTTTGCAGAAAAAGTTTTGTTCTGTACCATAAAAAGCTCCTCTTTACAATTATTTTTTAAATACCGGTATT
>ENA-OQDT01001050-OQDT01001050.1-human-gut-metagenome-genome-assembly--contig:-NODE-1050-length-17010-cov-3.901025_pt1 | contig 17010 bp, 18 predicted proteins | sample MGYA00242786_ERZ504617 | MGnify/ENA primary metagenome ERZ504617 (study PRJEB26092, sample SAMD00036337) | human gut metagenome | host: Homo sapiens | study: EMG produced TPA metagenomics assembly of...
TACCCGTTTCCTCGAAAATGGCAATTTCGTCCGTTTGCGCCAATTACAGTTAGGATATAGTCTGTCCAGAACCATAGCTAAAAAGATTTACCTTGAGAAATGCCGCCTTTATGTAAGTGGTGAGAATCTATTCACTATTACCAAGTATTCAGGCATTGATCCTGAGTTTTCTTCAAGCATCCTGAATACAGGTGTCGATTCTTTTGTATACCCGTTTACACGTTCTTTCGTAGTAGGTTTACAAGTTACATTCTAATCACTATTTAAAATTAAAAGACAATGAAAAAAATTAATATACTTAGCATCTTTCCTGATTCACAGTCTTACTGGCAGGGTGTGATGATTTTCTAACAGTAGAGTCTCCGGACTTTTCTACCGACAAATACTGGAGAGACAAAGCCGATGTAGAAGCAGGGTTATCCGCCGTTTACGGCCAATTGGATAATAGGACAGGTGCCTACTCTGTAGCAGAAGTCAAATATGTTGTAGAAACATTCCGCAGTGATGAAATGAAAACCGGACAAGATGTCAATAACTATCCGGAATGGGGTGAACTATACAATTATACCTATAATAATGAGAACTCCAGTATCAGATCATACTGGATGAACAACTACAATGGCATCAACTATGCCAACAATGTACTTTTTGGTATCGAAAAGGTACAAAGTACAGGCGAAAAAATGAGTACGGAAGATTACAACCACCTCAGAGGTGAAGCTCTCTTTCTACGTGCATACTACCACTTTAAGTTGATTATGAGTTGGGAGAAAGCAATTATTCGTAATGAATATCTGACCGGTGAATCACAAACTCATAAAGCTCTTTCTCCAAGAGCAGATGTATGGGACTTCATTTGTACGGAATTAGACCAAGCAGGTGGCATGTTGCCACAAGACCGCCCTTCTTCCGAAGCTGGACGTGTCACGAAAGGCGCAGCATATTCTTATCTGGGATGGGCTTACCTGACTCGCGCTTACGAAGAAAGCGGCAAGAAAGATGAATATCTGAGACTGGCAGAAGAAGCGTTTGGAAAGGTAACCGGTTATGAACTGGAATCCAACTACAGCAGTATGTTTGACGGAACCAATAAAAATTGCAAAGAAGCTATTCTGGAACTTCAATTCACCAATAGTACAGCAGACGGAACTTTCCACAAACATGTATTACATTTTTGGGTTGCTCCGGGCAGTATGTCCGGTTGGGATGAAATCCGTGTCAGTGAAATGATGTATGACGAGTTTCTGAAAGAAGGTCGCATTGCAGAAGATAATATGTACGATGCACGTGCCTACGGCTCAATGATGTTTGATGATCCTTATTATCGTGAAGGCGGTCATATTTTAGGATATAATTACGATGATGTTTATTCTGAAAGTTCTGCAACCAGCTATAATTATCGCAAATATCTACCGGCAACCTGGACTGACTATGCACAGAACTATGTAGGCACTAACATGCCACTGATGCGCTACGCCAATGTTATGCTGATGCAGGCAGAAGTGTATAATGAACAAAACATCCGGAAAAGCAATCCATTAATTAACGACGTCCGCCGCATACACGGAAAATTACCAGCTATGACAGGAAGCGATTATGCGGCTGTAAAAGCACAAATCGAGCATGAACGCTTGGTAGAGTTCACATTAGAGAACTCCCGCTTTTACGATCTTCGTCGTTGGGGCAAACTGGATGACGCAATGCGTAGTGCAGGTAGAACACATTTCGATGAAACTAAGCACTTCCTGCCCATTCCTCTAATGGAAATTCAAACGAATAATGAAATAAACGAGTAATCCTTTCTCTCTGAATATGGTAAACAAAGGTGGCCTTGCTGCTGCCTTGTTTACCTATAAAGAATTATCTTTGCCCTCAAAAACGACATAGATATGTTTACAATTATCGGACTGATGCTCACAGGAATGCTGCTGGGCTACCTCTTACGGAAACGGAATTTAAGTAAAATTCATAAAGTTATCACAGTGTTGATCTGGGTACTGCTCTTCATTCTCGGCATTGAAGTGGGAGGAAACGAGCAGATTATCAAAGGACTGCACACCATTGGCCTTGAAGCCGTCATACTCACCATAGGTGGAACTCTGGGAAGTGTGATTGCCGCCTGGGCATACATTCCTACAAACGTAATCTCTATCACAGACGGACAGATCTTCCTTGAAAGTGAGTTATTCTTCTCCGGTGTAAGACCAGCGGTCAATGTTGGACTTTCTGTATCCCGTGTAGGTGGAGCAGCACAGACAAAGATCATGAAGAAAGTAGCCGGAAACCTTCGTATTGACTTAGCTCAGTATCGAGAACTTGAGGTATTTACACAGTTTAGTTCAGACCTTGATGATGGAACAAAAGCAACATTAAATTATGGATCTCATCTGATTGAACTGTTAAAACAGCCATTGTACCATCCAATGGCATTACATAAACAGATTTTACTTCTGTTTGCAGCAGGTCATAAGATGTTAAATGATGTTCCAGTCAAAGAATTAAAGGCAGAGACAGAAGAAATGACAGCATTCTTTGAACAGAAATATCCAGAGACAGTGAAGAAGATCGACGAAGGCAAAGTCTTAACAGATGACATTGCAAAAGAGATCCAAGAGGCGATAGAAGCCTATTTAAAGTAGGTGATCACTATGGCAAATATCAGAGAAATTAAAACAAGGATGAACAGTATCGAAGATACATTAAAGATCACAAATGCGATGTATCTGATCTCATCTTCCAAATTAAAGAAAGCAAGAAAGCAGTTAGATGCCACAACTCCATACTTTGAAATGCTTCAGGCATCTCTGCTTGATATCATGGCACATACGCCAGATCTTCAGCACATTTTCTTAAACAAAAGAAAGAAAGAACATCCCAAAAAAGGATATCTTGTGATGACTGCAGACCGTGGACTTGCCGGGGCCTATAATCATAACATTACAAAAATGGCAGAAGAGAATATTAATGAAGATGACAAACTGTTCGTGATCGGATATATGGGACGTAATTATTTCGGACGAAGAAATGCAGCCCAGATGGACGAGGATTTCTTCTATACAACACAGGATCCTACGATTTACAGAGCAAGAAGAATTGCAGAAAAAATGATCGAGGAATATGTATCAGGAGAACTTGACGAAGTCTATATTATTTATACTAAGATGATCACATCCATTACCTCAGAACCAAAGATGATCCGTGTGTTACCATTAAACCCAGATCAGTATGAGTTTGCAGGAAAAGGAAAGAGATCACATATGACAGAATTTCAGCCATCCGTAAAGGCGGTGCTTGACCGCCTGGCACCAAACTATATCAAAGGACTTGTCTATGGTGCGATGGTAGAATCATTTTCCAGTGAATTAAACGCCAGAATGATGGCGATGGAAGGTGCAAGCAAGAGTGCGAGAGAAATGATAAGATCACTGGGACTTATGTATAACCGTGCTCGTCAGGCAGCGATCACTCAGGAGATCACTGAGGTGTGTGCCGGAGCTAAATCATTAAAGAAAGAGTAACAGTGAAGGAAGGGAAATAAAATGGAAAAAGGAAAAATCGTACAGATTCTTGGTCCAGTAATCGACGTAGAATTTGAAACTGAACAGCTCCCTTTGATTCATGACGCCTTGACCGTTGTTAATAAAGGAAAAGAAGTTGTTATGGAAGTGGAACAGCATATGGGAAATCGTACTGTACGCTGTATCTTATTAGCAGCCAGTGAAGGACTTCACAAAGGAATGGAAGTCACAGCAACTGGTGGACCAATCAAAGTTCCAGTTGGAAAACAGACATTAGGACGTATGTTTAACGTACTTGGAGAAGCAATTGATAAAGGAGAACCTGTAGAATCAGAAGAAAAATGGGCGATCCATCGTGAACCACCTAAATTTGAAGACCAGAGCCCTGTTGTAGAAATGTTTGAGACAGGTATTAAAGTCATCGACCTTTTAGCTCCATATGCAAAAGGTGGTAAGATCGGTCTGTTTGGTGGTGCTGGAGTTGGTAAGACAGTCTTAATTCAGGAACTGATTCATAATATCGCAACAGAACATGGTGGATATTCCATCTTCACAGGTGTAGGAGAACGTTCAAGAGAAGGAAATGACCTCTGGAATGAAATGACAGAATCCGGAGTTATCAAAAATACAGCCTTAGTCTTTGGACAGATGAATGAGCCACCTGGATCTCGTATGAGAGTTGCCCAGACAGGACTTACAATGGCAGAATATTTCCGTGATCAGGAAAAACAGAACGTGTTATTATTCATCGATAACATTTTCCGTTATGTACAGGCAGGATCAGAGGTATCAGCCCTGTTAGGACGTATGCCATCAGCCGTAGGTTATCAGCCAACACTGGCAAATGAAGTTGGTGCTCTACAGGAACGTATCACATCTACAAAAAACGGGTCTATCACATCTGTACAGGCAGTTTATGTGCCAGCCGATGACTTAACTGACCCAGCACCAGCAACAACATTTGCCCATCTGGATGCAACAACTGTATTATCAAGAGCGATTTCTGAACAGGGTATCTATCCAGCCGTAGACCCACTGGAATCAAGCTCTCGTATCTTAGAGCCAGACATCGTTGGAGAAGAACACTATGAAGTAGCAAGACGTGTAGAAGAAGCACTTCAGAGATACAAAGAATTACAGGATATCATTGCGATCCTTGGTATGGAAGAATTAGACGAAGAAGATAAGATCACAGTATACCGTGCAAGAAAGATTCAGAAATTCTTATCTCAGCCATTTAACGTAGCAGAAACATTTACAGGAATCCCTGGTAAATACGTTCCTGTCAAAGAAACGATCCGAGGATTCAAAGCGATCTTAGATGGAGAAATGGATGAATATCCAGAACAGGCCTTCTTGATGGTCGGAACAATTGATGATGTAAAGGAAAAGGCAAAAGAGGTGATGTAAATGGCAGAAACCTTTTATTTTGAGATCATTGCCAGTGACAAAAAGTTCTACAGCGGAGCTTGTGAACACGTCATTTTCCCAGCAGTGGACGGACTTTACGGTGTATTAGCAAACCATGAAGATACAGTAACAGCCGTTGTTGCAGGAGAGCTTCGTTTTAAAGTTGATGGGGAATGGAAAGTTTGTGTTGTTGGTGAAGGATTCGCGGATGTCACCAGAGATTTCGTAGTCATCGTGGTGGACACGGTGGAACGCCCAGAAGACATCGACATCATCCGTGCAAGAGAGGCCAAAACAAGAGCAGAAGAACGACTCAAACAGAAACAAAGCCGTTTGCAGTACTATCATACACAGGCAGCATTGTCACGTGCTATGGCACGACTGAAAGTTACATCAAAATATGTGAAAAAATAGAGTCCGAAAAGACAAATATAGCTAAATGAGAAAAAAGATCAACTATCCAGTAAGTGGAAAGTTGGTCTTTTTTTTGTACAATCTGCATAAAAAATATCAAGAATACTGCTTGACTCTGCACTGAAAGGATAGACTACACTACAAATATACGAGGTAGAAAATAAAATGTGCAATATGCAGAAAGGATGAAACTATGAATTTTGAATTAACTCCACAGCAGAAGGCAGTTCAGCAGAGTGCAAGACAGTTTGCTCAGACTGTATTACAGGAAACAGTTCTTGAAGATGATGCAGCAGGACGTTTCCCAGAAGAAGCATATAAGAAAATGGGAGAAATGGGATTTGTCGGGCTTCCATTTCCAAAAGAATATGGTGGTCAGGGAGGAGATTATTTATCCTATGTATTAGCATTAGAAGAAATCTCCAAGATCAATTCATCTGTAGGAATTGCTTATTCTGTATGTACTTCATTATACTCTGGTGCTCTGATCAATGATGGAAATGAAGAACAGAAGAAAAAATATCTGCCAGAAGTTCTGTCTGGAAAGAAAATGGGATCATTTTGTTTAACAGAACCAGATGCAGGTTCTGATGCAGCAGGGTGTAAAACAACAGCGATCTGGAATGGAAAAGAATATATCCTGAATGGATTAAAATGCTTCATTACAAACGGGCCATTAGCAGATTACTATATGGTAGTTGCTCTTACGAATCCAGAATTAAAGACAAAAGGATTGACAGCATTCATCGTAGAACGTGAATGGGAGGGTGTATCCATTGGTAAGATCGAAGATAAGTGCGGAATCAGATGTGCACAGGTATCTGAGGTCATCTTTGATAATGTAAGAGTTCCAAAAGAGAACATGCTCGGAGAAGAAGGAAAAGGATTTGCTGTTGCAATGAAAGACCTGGATGGAGGACGTATTGGTGTTGCAGCTCAGGGACTTGGAATCGCCAAAGGAGCTTACGACATCGCATTTAATTATTTAAAAGAGAGAGAACAGTTCGGAAAACCATTATACAAGAATCAGTATTTAGCATTTAAGATGGCTGAGTTAGAGACAGAGATCGAGATGGCTCAGTATATGTTATACAAAGCAGCAACAGATAAGCAGGAAGGCAGAAGCTACAGTGTACCAGCGGCTAAAGCGAAGATGGTTTGTACAGATGCAGCAATGCATGTAGCCACAGAAGCTGTACAGATGCTGGGTGGAAATGGATATATGAAAGAATATCATGTAGAAAGAATGCTGCGTGATGCTAAGATCACACAGATCTACGAAGGAACAAATGAAATTCAGAAACTTGTCATCAGCGGAAATATGTTTCGTAAATAAGAACAAATAGGAGGTGTCGAAATGAAAAAAGCGTTGGAAGGAATTAAGGTAGTTGATCTTACTTCAGCTTTAAGTGGACCGTTTTGCACGATGATGTTAGCTGATTATGGAGCGGACGTATTAAAAATCGAGCCTCTACACGGAGATCAGTGCAGAACATGGGGTCCAATTGATGAAAAGAGCGGAGAGAGCGGATTTTACTGTTACGTAAACAGAAATAAAAAGGGTGCAACATTAAACCTGAAATCTGAAAAAGGAAAGCAGATGTTTTATGATTTGGTAAAGGATGCAGATATTCTTGTAGAAAATTATCGTGGCGGGGTTACAAAGAAGCTGGGGATTGATTATGAAACGGTAAAGAAGATCAATCCATCCATTATCTATGCATCCTGTTCCGGATTTGGACAGTATGGGCCATTGACACACAGAGCTTGCTATGATGTCGTGGCGCAGGCAATGGGCGGAATGGTGAATCTGACTGGTTTTAAAGATACAGATCCAGTCAAAGTTGGTCCATCTGTCGCAGACCATGTATCAGGGATTTATTTAACAGTTGGTGTATTGGCAGCCCTTCATCATCGTGATATGACCGGAGAAGGGCAGCAGGTTGACGTATCTATGTTTGATACAATATTCAGTCTTCTTGAAAATGCCTTAGTGAATTATACAATGGCAGGGGAGATATCGCAGAGAAATGGAAACATAGACCCATCCATTGCTCCATTTGATATTTTCCCTTGTAAGGACGGATTTACAGCACTTGGGGTAGGAAATGACAGATTATTTGATACATTTTGTCATACGATCGGACACGAAGAGCTGCTTAGTGATCCAAGATACGAAACCAACGATCTCAGATGTAAAAATTACCTGCCAGAATTGCAGGAACTAATCCGTGGATGGTGTATGGAACATACAAAGAAAGAGATTGAAGATATCATGGATGAAGCAGGAATTCCATGTGGACCGGTATTAGATGTAAAAGAAGCGATCGAACATCCACATACACAGGCAAGAGAGATGATGGTTCACTGCGAACATCCTACGGCAGGAGATCTTTATTTCCAGGGATGTGTTACGAAGATGTCAGAAACTCCAGGAGTTGTAGAAACGCCTTCCCCACTCCTAGGAGAGCATAACAGAGAGATCTTTGGGTTAACAGAAGAAGAAGAAGCACAGTTAAAAGAAGAAGGCGTAATTTAATTACTTTTATTTCATAAGGAGGAGCAACATGAGAAAAGTATCTTATTTAAGTTACAATATGACGACAGCGGATGCAAATAATCCAGATGGAATCGTACCAGTTGGACGTCAGTTTGACTTTATCGGAGATGTTGAAACAGAAGAAATGATCTTGGTAGATGGAGATGAATCTCTCTGTCTTGGATATGAAGATGTAAAGATCTATCAGGATGTGTATGTAGGAGATATGATGGAGTACAAAGCTACTTTAACACATATCGGAAATACATCAAGAGACTGTAGGATTGAAGTATTTAAGCTGGCTACACCAGCATACAGAGCTGGGAAAGAAGACTACAAACCAGGAGATATGGTATGGTTTGATGAGCCTGTATTATGTACAGAAGGTAATGTAAGACTGGTTGTTAAGAAACACTTACAACGTGGAGAACAGCCAGATGGAGCAGTTATTGATCCATGGCGTCATCTGGATGATTTTTCCAGAAGATGAATAAAGTACATAAGACAGATTGAAAGGAGAAAGAATGATGAAGGATACAATCACTTTTCGTTATAGAATGTCAGACCGTGACGTATTTTACGGTGGTGGAGTTGTAAATGGTGCCAGAAGTATCACACTGATGGAAGATGCAGCAAAACGTTTGATGGCAAAAACATTTGGAAATACAGGAAGATGTGTAGAAGTTAAAAAAGTTCGTCTTTACACACCATGTTTTGCCGGAGATTATATGGAATATATCGCTGGAATCAGAAAACAGGAAGGAAACAAAGTACTGATCGAAGTTCGTTCTTTTAAGATCATTGAAGTACCAACAGATCCTCCATATCCAAGTTCTATTGATGTTCTGGAAGATCCACCATTATCAACAGTTGTACAGTTCTGGTATGAATATTAGATCTTATAAAGCTCATTCATAGTATTAATAAATAATAAACCTGGCAAAAAGGCTGTAAATTCTTTGGGGTAAGCAAAGAAGTTTACAGCCTTTTTGGAGTTGCATTCTTATTTTGTATAACAAAGTATTAATTTATTAACTCTCTTTCTCGACAGGGATAATGATCTTGGTCACCCTGCGTGTTTCATCATTGACATCCAGAGGGGAAAGAATGAATTCTTCTGTTGCTGGTCCTGTAACAGTATAGCTATTCTGGCGGATCCATTTCATCATCTGGATATAAGAAGTTGGGATATCCTCATAGTTACCGATATGGATCATGGTTACGGCATCAAAATCCCCGAAATCACGAATATCATCGGTAGAAGAAGTATCCTCGATATGGACTGCAAATTCGACCATGGAGTTTGCTGAGAGGAACTTGTTCATGATATTATCTTCATAAAATGTTACATAAACAGGTCCCATGATCTTATGTTTGGAATGCTCTGCCTTCCGAAGAATAGAAATCCATCGGTCTAAGGACATCTCAGAGTAATCATATCCTTCCATCTCAGAACGATCATACATTAAACTGATCTTAGGAATATGTTCAATAGAGATTGCAAGGTCTTCGGAAGGAAGAGATGAGGATGTTTCCAGAATATCAATTCCATTTTGAATCTTCTGGAGCAGATAGCTACATTCGGTGTACTGATCGATTCGCTTCATGATATCATCCCGCATCGTTTCAAGATGTGAAATGATATTCGCCTCAAGGGACTGAGCATCGTTCTCGGATATGATCTGCCGGATATCTTTTAATGGAAAGCCCATTTGTTTTAAAGTTTTAATGATCATCAGATTGACGATCTGTGATTTTGAATAATAACGGTAGTGCGTACTGTCGTCTCGATAGTCTGGTGTGAACAATCCAATCTCATCGTAATAGCGTAAAGTCTTCTGGGGTATATTACAGAGGGTCGATAATTCGCCGATACAGTAGCGCACTTTTTTAGCTGACATAAATTACCTCCGATTCATAAGCAATAAGAATGCGAATCATAAAATAAATATTACCTGTCTGCTTATTATATCATAAAAGACGGATAAATCATAGTTGATTTTATTCAAAATGCATAAAAATAAAAAAGAGAGTTCTTATAGAAATTGTATAAAATACACAGAAGAATAAGAGATATATCCTAGAGGATATATCTCTTATTCTTGACTTATATGAGGAAGATATTGTTAGCGAAATGTATTTATTTTGCGTCACATTTCAATACTGCATTTAATAATACGGAAGCACCCTGTGTGCACTGTTCTGGAGATGTATATTCAGGTTCGCAGTGAGAATGTCCGTCTTTGGATGGTACGAATACCATTGTTGTAGGAAGCATATAAGCTGCGAACTGAGCATCATGTCCAGCACCGGAGTTGATCTTCTGGTTAGAATATCCAAGTTCATCAACAGATTCCTGAACGTAAGAAACAAGTTCTTTGTCATAGTAAACAGTATCACGTGTCCATGCAATTTCATAATCAGTCTTGCATTTTACGACTTCTTTAGGAATATTTTCAATTACTTTGACAACCTGTTCGATCACTTCTGGTTTTTCATGACGTGCATCTAATGAGAATTCTACATAATCAGGAATTACTGTATGTACGTTTGGATGACAGAAGATCTCACCTGTTGTATAAACAAGTTCTGGATCTAATTTGTCTAATTCATCATGCAGGTACTGAAGAACTTTAGAAGCTCCATATAAAGCATCCTGACGATACTTCATAGGAGTTGTTCCTGCATGGTCAGACTGTCCATAAACTTTGATCGTGTAGTTAACCATTCCAAGAACGCAAGTAACAACACCAATGTCATTTCCAGCGGCTTCAAGGATAGGTCCCTGTTCGATATGTAATTCGAACATTGCTTTGTAATCTTTGTTATTTAAACGGTTTGCTTTGTCACCTTTGTATCCAGATGCATCAAGGGCAGCACCGAATGTCTTTGTAGCATCAAGAACAGAAGTAGATTTTAACATATCTTCATGTTTGAAGTTTACACGGATATCTTCTGGAAGATAGTCATAGCAGATAACACCGGAAGACATCATTGCTGGTGGATATAAGGATCCTTCTTCATTTGTCCAGATCATAGCTGTTAAATTATGTTTATGAGGGATGTTCTGGTCAGCAACTGTTTCAAGAACTTCCATAGCTCCCATAACACCTAAGATTCCGTCATAATTTCCACCGTTCTTTACGGAATCACAGTGAGAAGCCATTACGATTCCAGGAAGATCTGGTTCACTTCCAGGAAGTGTTGCATATAAGTTCGCCATATCATCAAATTTAATTGTAGCTCCGATCGCTTCCATGCGGCGTACAAACTCACCTCTTGCCTGCAGTGCTTCTGGAGAAAGGGAATAACGAGTGATTCCGCCGTGTCCGGCATCTCCGAACTGACTCATTGTTTTGATCTTGTCTGTCATTCGTTCTAAACTGCATTCGTACATAATAGTTACCTCCTAAAGATTGATTTACTTTTTTAATAAATTTAATTTGATCACGTTCCAACATACCATAGCGGTAATGATACCAGATGCGATCGCTCCACCTGTAATAACTGCTTCTAAGCCACGTTCAGCAAACATTTTAAAATTCGTCTGAATGGCATTTCGCATCATATAATAAAGCGCGGCTCCTGGAATCAATGGGATCATGCCTACTACCAGATAAAGAGTGGAAGGTGATTTCGTTTTACGTGCCATAAGTTCGGAATAGATTCCGAGGAAAAAAGCTGCTGCAAAATATTGCCGTTCATAGTGAGATATAAAGGATCCACTGATCAGATATATACACCAGGAGAGGCCTCCGCCTAAGGCTGTGAAGAACAGCCATCGTCCGCGCAGATTAAACAAAAGCGCAAACCCAAGAGATCCAAAAAATGCAGCAACGACCTGTATATATGGATTCACGGTATAAGCCTCCTTTTACAGCAGATAATAAGCAATGGCAAAACCAATGGCGATGGAAGAAGAAATAAATAGTGCTTCCAAAAGCCTTGTTAAGCCGGATAACATGTTTTCTGAGATCATTTCCCTGATACAATTGGTAAACATCAGTCCAGGGATCAAGATCATGATATTTCCAATGCTTATCTTATCCAGAGAAAACATTGCGTTTGTATAAACACAGGATGCGGCCATACAGCCCGATACTGTTGATAACAATACAACCAGAAGAAAACGGTTTAGAGGCAGCGGTTGAAGGAGAAGTTCGACACACCGTATACCGATTCCGATCATACCAGAAACAGCGGCATCAGGAAGGCTGCCTCCAAAAAATATTGTGAAAGAAGAGGAGATCAAAGCATATATGAGCATGGAGGGTATTGGACCATACTTTGGCAGCGCTTTGATCTGCCGGATTTTTTGATCAACCGTTTTCATATCCGGAAGAGTGGAACACATCCTTCTGGATAAAGCATTTAAATAGAGTAATTCATATAGATTCAGGGAAAGGTTATGAATCCGTCTCGACAAGGTGATCGTGCCAAATTGCTTGGAGGAAATTGTAACAACGATCATGTAAGTCATGCAGAAGACTTCGGTCGTTTCCGATCCGTATGCGGTACACATACGATAGATCGAATTTTCAACGCGTTGGACCTCAGCTCCGGAGACGAGCATTCGGCTGCCAATCTCCAGAACATTAAAGAGCATGTGTTCAGCTTGTTTCGGCGTAAGTCGTAATTTCTTTCTCTTCATAAGAATCCTCTGATTTTATAAAATTATGTTAAGTGTTTGTATTATAGGGTTTAGTGTTTTCTTGGGCTTCGTTTTACATATTCACCGAGTCCAGGTGTTCCGACAAAGTCTCCATTGTCATATACAACATTTCCACGAAGGTAAGTACGGATTGGATAACCGTGTAACTGTTTTCCTTCCCAGATCGTATGATCCAGATCAGAGTGCATATTATCAACGCTGATCGTGAAGTCTTTGTCTTTGTCGTAGATAACGATGTCAGCATCTTTACCTACACTGATAGATCCTTTGTTGTCGCATCCAAAGATCTTGGCTACGTTTGTAGAGCATAATTCAACAGCTCTCTCAAAAGTGATCTTTCCGCTATTTGCGGCATCCAGCATATATGGATATAAGTTTTCTACACCAGGGCATCCGTTAGGGATCTTTGTAAAGTCATCTTTACCCCAGTCTTTTTCATAACTCTGGAATGGGCAGTGGTCAGTAGCAACTGTATCGATCATTCCATTCTTAATTGCTTTCCATAAAGCATCCTGACTTTCCTGTCCTTTCATAGGAGGAGAGCAGACGAAGTTTCTTCCATCTTCGCGTTTGTATACGTCGCATGTAAATTCCAGATACTGTGGACATGTTTCAACGAATACGTCAGCACCATCTTCTTTGGCTTCAATACAAGCTTCCAGACCTTCTTTATCTGCCATATGAACCAGATATAAAGGAGCATCTAAATGCTTAGCCCAGTGAACAGCACGTTTGTCGGCCTCAGCTTCTACGAATTCAGGACGGCTCATGTAATGATACCAAGCGCTTGTTTTACCTTCACTTAAGAATTTTTCTGTATAATAATCGATCAGATCAGGGTTTTCAGCGTGGATATTGATCATCGCTCCAAGTTCTTTTGCACGAAGCATCAGTCTTGCAAGCATTCCGTCATCTACCATCATTCCTTCTTTTTGTAAACAAGGAAGCATTTGAAACTTGTGATACCTTCAGCAACAGCCTTTTCCATTTCTTCAAGGATCTCACCTTCATTTAAATCAGTGATGCAGCAGTGCATTGCATAGTCTACGCAGGCTTCTTTCTCTAAAACTTCTTTCTTGGAGTTAACTAATCCGCGGATCGTTTCTCCTTTGTGCTGTACAGGATAGTCAAAAATCGTTGTGACACCACCACAGGCAGCAGCACGAGTACCTGCCATGTAACTGTCAGCGGAAACAGTTCCACCAAATGGCATAGCCATATGTGTATGTGCATCTAAAGCACCAGGAAGAACTAATTTACCAGCGGCATCATAAATTTCTTTCGCATCTGCTTCAATATTTTGTGCCATGGCAGCGATCTTTCCGTCTTTCACTGCAACATCGCATAAAAAACTTTCGGTAGAGGTTACGACGGTTCCGTTTTTAATGATCAAATCGAATTCTTTCATATTACTACCTCCTTATCGATGTGATATTTCTTATTCGTACTTAGTTTTGATTTTGATTTCGTGTTCTTCACGTCCAGGTTTAATAACGATCTCACCAGGAGTGATACAATCCATAACAGGACAGACATTCAGGCATAGATGACATCCAACACATTTATCTGTATTTAATCTTGGACGACGAGCTTCCTCATCCCAGTCAATTGCCTGATGCCCACCATCAAAGCATGATACATAGCATCTACCACATCCAGCACAAGGATCTTCATCAAATTTAGGAAGCAGTTTGAAACTTCGATCAAGATCTTCGGCAGGAACAATATTAGGAAGGGCAAGACCTACCAGATCAGAAAGTTTTTCAATACCATTATCTTCCATGTAATGAGATAATCCGCTGATCATGTCTTCAACGATGCGGTATCCATACTGCATAACTGCCGTAGTTACCTGAAGGTTAGAAGCACCAACAAGGATAAACTCTAAGGCATCTCTCCAAGTTTCGATTCCACCAACACCAGTGATAGGCACATCAACCAGATCTGGATGCTGTTTCATCTGTGTAATGAAACGAAGAGCAATAGGTTTAACTGCAGCTCCTGAGTATCCGGAAATAGAAGATTTACCGTTTACAACAGGCATAGCAGTGATGTTTTCAATATCAATATTTGTGATCGCTTTCACTGTATTGATGGCAGCGATACCAGCAGCACCACCTTCCATAGAAGCAATCGCAGGAATTTCCATATTTCCAATGTTTGGAGTCATTTTAGCGATGACAGGAAGATGTGTAGCAGCTGTAACAACTTCACAATAATGTTTTACTAACTCTGGATTCTGTCCAACGTCAGATCCCATGGCATGAGATGTCATCTGAGGACAAGAGAAGTTACACTCGATCATGTCAACACCAGCTTCTGTAACAGCTTTTGCAAGTGTTGTCCATTCTTCATCATTACTTCCCATGATACTTGCAACGATAACTTTGTTTGGATAATCCTGTTTTAAGCGGCGCATATATTCCAAGTTCACTTCTAATGGCTTGTCAGAAATCTGCTCCATATTCTTGAAACCAACCCAAGGAGTTCCTTCTTTTGTAGTGATATCAAAACGAGGAGAACACTCGTCTGGGATAAAGATACCAATTGTTTTATAATAAATTCCACCCCATCCGGCTTCAAGGGCTTTTGCACACATTTCATAGTTACTTCCTACTGGAGAAGAAGACAGGAAGAATGGGTTTTCACATTTAACTCCTAAAAAATCAATAGATAAATCTTTCTTTAATGACATAATCAATGCCTCCTTTCTATTTGTTCAGATATGCAGCGATCATAGCAGCAGCATCTTTACCTTCAGCAACAGCCTGTACAACAGTCTTTCCACCATTTACCATATCTCCACCAGTAAATACTTTTCCGCCAGCTTTGATATCTTTTGTAGTGTCACAAGCAGCCTGTCCAATAGCAAATACAACCTGATCAGCTTTCATGGTAAGTTCGGATTCATTGTCACGTCCATTAAATTTCATTGCAGTTACATGACCTTCACTACCGATGATCTCACCTGGTGCAAATTCCTGAATGATAGGAATTCCCATGCTCTGTACAGCCATAACTTCATCAATATCAGCAGGTGCTTCTTCAATTGTTCTTCTATATACGATTGTAGCTTTTGCACCCAGCTGTTTTGCTGTTGTTACACAGTCCATGGCAACGTCACCACCACCGATCACTAAAACAGTATCTCCAAGAGTCATGTTTTCTTTATTTAAGCGAGCATCTTTTAAGAAATCGATCGCACTTACAACACCATCAAGATCTTTTCCTGGGATATCAATGACTTTAGATTTCCATAATCCTGTTCCAACGAAGACTGCATCATACTCAGCTTTTAATTCTTCTAAGCGTGCAGCATCGATCGTTTCATTAAACTTAAATGTTACACCAAGTTTTTCGATTGTTGCAATATCGAAATCAACAACTTCCTGAGGTAATCTGGAAGGAACGATTCCGTATGTTAAGACACCACCAGCTTTTTCATTTGCTTCATAGATTGTTACATCATATCCAAATAACGCTAACTCTCTTGCACAAGCTAAAGAAGCAGGACCAGCTCCAACACAGGCGATCTTTCCATCACGTTTTTCTTCTACATGAAGGAATTCCATACCCTCGCGTTTTTCCATTTCAACTAAGAATTTCTGAAGCTTTCCGATTTCGATTGGTTTATCAATTCCAGTACGGCTGCAAGCCTGTTCACACAGCTGACCATAAGGACAGACTTCTGCGCAACAACCAGCTAATGGATTGTTTTCACGGATTGTTTCAGCAGCACCTTTAATATTTCTAAAACGCAGGGAACGGATGAATTTTGCTGGATCCGTTTTTACTGGGCAGCTCTTGCTGCAAGGGGCATCATGGCAGAGAAGACATCTGGATGCTTCTTCCATGGCTGTTCTTAAATTGTAGCCCTGTTTCATTTCTTCTGCGTAAGCTTTTTTTAAATTACTTTACTCATCTTTATTTCACGCTCCTTTGAAAATTTGTTTCACTCTTATTTCTTAATTAATTATCTTTACCAAATTTTGCTGCCAGAAATCTTCCAGAATAATCGCAGCATACACCGAGAATATTTCCTAAGACAAGGCAGATGCAAAGCATTTTCCAATCTCCGCCACTGGCAAAAGCAGAAAAACCGCCCATGAAAGTGTTAGGAACCAAGGATAATAGATCGATCTTTGATTGATAGCAGATCAGCCAGGAGAAAGCTCCAGTTACGATCGCACCAAACAAAATGCCACTGTTGATATTTCCTGACATGATAATACACATACCCCAGAGAAGACCAACATAGTTACTGCACATGGATTTAATAAAACCGGTTTTTCCACATCCGGCTGAGAAATAAGAAGTACAGCCGACGAAGCCCATCCAGGTAGCAAGTCCAAGAACTGAACCGATACCTTGCCAGAGTCGCAGAAAATTCCAGTGCCAAGTGCATTTGCCATAACTCACTCATATGAAACTCCTTTCTTTATTTTTCTCCACGAATG
>ENA-OQDT01001052-OQDT01001052.1-human-gut-metagenome-genome-assembly--contig:-NODE-1052-length-16989-cov-3.162140_pt1 | contig 16989 bp, 20 predicted proteins | sample MGYA00242786_ERZ504617 | MGnify/ENA primary metagenome ERZ504617 (study PRJEB26092, sample SAMD00036337) | human gut metagenome | host: Homo sapiens | study: EMG produced TPA metagenomics assembly of...
AGAGCTTTACGGGAACAGAGCCTGAGTATGCGCTGGAGGTGTGCAATGCGGTTCTGGATGTATGGCAGCCCACTGCAGATAACAAAGCGATCATCAACCTGCCTGTTACTGTTGAGCATTCTATGCCGCATGTGTATGCAAGCCAGGTGGAATACATGTGTAATATCTGAAATACCGTGAAAACGTGATCGTTTCTCTTCATCCGCACAATGACCGTGGATGTGGCGTTGCAGATTCTGAGATGGGTCTTCTTGCGGGTGCTGACCGAATTGAGGGAACTTTGTTCGGAAATGGTGAGCGTACCGGTAATGTGGATATTGTAACACTTGGTATGAATATGTATTCCCAGGGTGTGGACCCGAAGATTGATTTCTCTGATATGCCGCATATCTGTGAGGTTTATGAGAAATGTACCGGAATGCAGATCTATGAAAGAAGTCCGTACAGTGGAGCTCTTGTATTTGCTGCATTTTCCGGATCTCATCAGGATGCCATTGCAAAGGGTATGCACTGGAGAGAGAATGGAGATCTGGAGCACTGGACTGTTCCGTATCTGCCGATCGATCCGACAGATGTGGGAAGGAATTACGACGCAGATGTTATCCGTATCAACAGCCAGTCCGGAAAGGGTGGCGTTGGCTATATACTGGAGACAAAGTTTGGACTGAACCTTCCTCCGAAAATGCGAGAGGCTATGGGCTATGCAGCCAAAGCAGTGTCCGATCACAAGCACAAAGAGCTTCATCCGGACGAGATCTTCAGTCTGTTCAAATCTACCTTCGAAAATGTGGTTGAACCATACAGCATCAGTGATGTTCATTTCCAGCAGAAAGAAGATGGCATCATAACACGGGTTACTTCTACATTCCGTGGAAAAACCATCGTTACAGAGGCTTCCGGAAATGGTCGTCTGGATGCGGTAAACAATGCACTGAAGAAAGCTTACGAACTGAAATACACACTGGAGACTTATCAGGAGCATGCTCTGGAGCAGAGCTCTTCCTCCAAGGCTATCGCTTATGTGGGAATCCGCAAACCAGATGGAACGCTTGCCTGGGGAGCAGGTGTTGATCAGGATATCATCCGTGCCTCCATTGATGCACTGGTAACTGCGATCAACAATCGATAAGCATCCGGTTCAGAACAGGCTTACAAAAAATGAGAAGCTGCCATAAAACGCAGCTTCTTTTTTTGCCGTGCAGATGCTATAATAGTGCGGAATGTGAAAATAACAGAGAGTAAGAGGGATATTATGAAAAATAAGAAAAAAAATCAGGAGCTCATACAGCTTGTCTGCAGAGCTGAAAAACGCTCTGAAATATCTGTTGATATGGGGGATGATCCTGATCTTTTCCGCATATCTGCTAAGTGATTCGGAGATTCTCGGAAATGTAAAGCAGCAGGCAAGACCGGATACCTGGTCGATGATCGGTGTGGGAGGATGCTTTGAAGAGGAGTTTACCTGCAAAACGAACCGTCTGTCCGGTGTGGAGCTTTTTCTTTCTACAGAGAGTGCATCGGTTGCTGGAACGTTTCAGGTAACGCTGTATCAGAATGACAGGGAGATCCAGAGCTGGCAGGCCAGCAGACTGACCATATCGTCGGGGGATACCACGTATTTCAGGCTTGACCAGAAGCTCACGGAATCTAAGGGGCAGAAATTCCGAATCGTTTTAGATGGCGCAAAAGGAGATACCGGAGTGGCTGCAGGGCTGGTGAGCCAGAAGGATGATACACAGACACTTGCCTATCGTATCATTTCCAGGCCATTTCCAAAATCACTGGTGTTTCTGGTGATTGGGGCGGCGGCAGCTGTGATGCTGGTGATCTTTGCATTTTTGAAACGCAGACAGCTCCGGGCAGAAGTGGTGTTTGCCGTTGTTTATATTTTTATGAGTATCTGTACGCTGGCGGCGGTTCCGGCCTTTAATTCGCCGGATGAGTATAGTCATTATCTGAGAAGCTATGAGGTTTCCAGAGGATATCTGACGTCGGAAGGCAACGGAGGAAATGACTTATTCTCATATGGAAGGACGTTTAACAGTGGTCTGGTTCCGGAATTTACCTCCAAGGATCATGTATCATTATGGGATATCGGAGAGAATGCAGATCAGCGTATCGACCGGGAAAAAACACAGTTTTACGGATTTGGAAATACAGCCTTGTATGCACCTACTTCGTATCTTCCCCAGGCAGTGGGAATCCGCATTGCAGATCTGTTTACGGACCGGCCGATGGTTCTTGCCTATGCGGGAAGGATCGCCAATATGCTTATGTTTGGACTGTTCTTTTTCTTTGCCATTCGTCTGACGCCTGTTGGGAAAAATTTCCTCGTACTCCTGGGGCTGGTACCTGTGAATATCCAGTCAGCAAATTCCATGTCTGCAGATGCCATGGCCCTGGCTCTGACGGTTGCTCTGGCTGCCTTTGTATTGGCTATGCGATATAAACAAAAAGAAGTTATGAGTGTAAGACAGCTGATATGGATGTACGTGCTGACCGGATTCCTGTGTCTTTGCAAAGTGGTTTACATGCCGTTTTGCCTGCTCCTGTTCCTTATTCCGAAAGAACGGTTTAAAAGCAGAAAAAATTTACTGGTTCCACGTATTCTGCGCAGGAACCATGATCCTGATCTTAAGTTTTTGGCTGGCTGGCCATTGCGTCCCGATATCTCTGTGAGTCACAGCCGGGTGTGGATACAGCTGCACAGCTTGTGGGGATCCTGAAGGATCCGGCTGCCTTTGTCCTGACTTTTGTGCGGAGCCTGGATAGCTTTGGTGTGACCTATCTTACAGAAATGATAGGAAGTAATCTTGGATGGCTGAACATTCCTGTTTGCGCCTTGCTGGCAATGGGATATCTTCTGATCCTGGTCCTTCAGGTTTCCGGGAATGATGATATGTCGGGAATCCGTCTGGAACTTCCGGCAAAGGGCATTCTGGGAGGAGTCAGTCTCCTGGTATTTGCGCTGATCTTTGTAACGTTATACGGACAGTGGACAGCCTATGGCTACGATAAGATCCTGGGTGTTCAGGGACGGTATTTTCTGCCGCTTCTTTTTTCGCTGATCCTTGCGCTGAAGCCCAAACGATTTGCCGAAGGAGCCGGGGAAACACCATGGGGGCTGTTTCTGGGAGCCTGGAGTATCGATCTGTGCGTTTATGCGACACTTTTCGTGCAGGCATTGTGCCGTTTTGCATAAGGTGTCAGATCTGGTCGAGCAAAAATCCTTGACTGGATGAAAACAAAATATTATAATCAAATCCGTAAATAACAGAAGAAAAAACTGTTCTGAAAAAGGATAAACAGGCAGATAGAAGTACGATTTCCGGAAAGTGGGTGTACAACATTGGACGGAGATGGAGACGCTATCTGTCTTTTTTTCTGAAATGAAATATGGTATGAGTGTGGATAACTCTGCGATTTTATGTGGATTTAATGTGGAATACATGTGGATAAAGTGTGGATAAAACACAAATACCGCCGTTGAAGCGTTAAATACGGGAAAAAGCTTGACATATTCAATATTATTAAATATAATTTTCCCATACATTACAAAAATGTTACAAACATGTAAAGGAAATCGTAATGATCCGTAAATATCCGGGAAGCGATGATAATGGGGGTTGTGATATCGCATCGGAGGATTATGGGCTGTTACAGAAAATGAAACGCAAGGAATGAGATTATGAAAGTTGAGAAAGATTTACGTGAGGCTGACGGAGTGCAGGATGAACGTAGAAATGGAAAAACCGGAGGAAATTCCGCGCGCAGTTTTGCAGTGCTGACATTATGTGCAGTTTTGGCGATGGTTATTTCTCTAGGGACAAGGACATTTGCAGAAAGTGAAGGAGGCAGGGTTTATGCAGCTTCAGATGGAGGAGAGGGCTCTTCCTATGAAGAGGTTGCTGTTCCTACCGGGATCGCAGGTGTGGTTTCAGGAGTTACGGATACACCATTATCCGGAAGCACGGTTACAAGGATCGGAAGCTCCTGTGAGCAGGTGATCGTAGGCCAGAGAGTACAGAGAGTGACCAATACTGCTGCAGATCTTAATGTAAGCTCCTCTATGGAAAACAAAGTAAATGAACTTGATGCAAGATCGATCACACTGGCAGAAAATCCCACACTGATGTCAGATGAGGACTATGATACACTTCTGAGGATCGTGGAGGCAGAAGCAGGAAGTGAAGATATCAAGGGCCGTGTTCTGGTGGCCAATGTCATCATGAACCGTGTAAAAAGCGAAGATTTTCCGAATACGGTGACAGAGGTTGTCTGGGATAACAGTGACGGCGTTCCGCAGTTTTTCACCGACCTATGATGGCAGGATCAATGAAGTTGCAGTTTCTGATGAAACAAGGGAAGCGGTCAAGCAGGCGCTGAAGGGTGCCGATTATTCTGAAGGTGCACTGTTCTTTATCCAGAAATCCGCAGCGGAGGAACACAATGTGAAATGGTTTGAAAAGGACCTGAAGAGGCTCTTTAAATACGGGGTCCATGAATTTTATACATATAAATAGGAAGAACTGATGCAGTACAGAAGGAACCAACCGCCGGCAGAAACAGACCGGCGGTTTCTTTTTATCCGAAAGCTGTGAATATCTGTCTGATCACAGGGTGGATTGGGCAAGACAGATTCTTTTTTAAAAGTGGTGGCATTTTCCATAATTCCATGCTATAATGTGATAACGTTGAAAAGAAAACGAATATCTTACAATAGAAAGGCGGAACACCAATGCAGGTATTGTACAAGAGCACCAGAGGAAAAGAGCAGGCAGTTACAGCGTCTATGGCCATACTTAAGGGTCTTTCTGAGGACGGCGGACTGTTCGTGCCTGAAAGCATTCCACAGCTGGATGTACCAATGGACAAGCTGGCACAGATGACCTACCAGGAGACAGCATATGAGGTAATGAGCCGTTTCCTTACAGATTTTTACTGAGGATGAGCTTAAGAACTGTATCAATGCTGATCATCATGATGCTCTTTAACTGGGCACCGGCAGCAAGAGACTGGAGAGCACGTATGGTAGAGAAATTCAAAGGCAAAAAAGAGAAAAAGGAGGTGGCCTGATCATGGCAATGCTGGAAGTAAATAATCTGTCTATCCAGTTCGGCGGTCTTCGTGCTGTTGACGGCTTTAATATGACCATTGAGAAGGGACAGCTCTATGGACTGATCGGACCTAATGGTGCCGGTAAGACAACAGTATTCAATCTTCTCACAGGAGTGTATAAGCCTACAGAGGGAATCATTAAACTTGACGGCCAGGACATCACAGGAAAAAGCACCATTGAGATCAACAAGGCCGGAATCGCAAGAACTTTCCAGAATATCCGTCTTTTCAAGGATATGCCGGTTCTTGACAATGTAAAAGTAGGACTTCACAATCATCATCCATATTCCACACTGACCGGGATCTTAAGACTGCCGAAATATTACAAGGTAGAAAAAGAGATGAATGAACGTGCAATGGAGATACTGAGGGTTTTTGATCTGGATAAGGAAGCGGATACTCTGGCAGGAAACCTGCCTTATGGTAAACAGCGTAAGCTGGAGATTGCCAGAGCTCTTGCCACAGAGCCGAAGCTTCTTCTCCTGGATGAGCCGGCGGCTGGTATGAACCCGAATGAGACACAGGAGCTGATGGATACTATCCGTTTTGTGCGGGAGCATTTTGATATGACTGTTCTTCTGATCGAGCACGACATGAAACTGGTGGGCGGTATCTGTGAGGAACTTACAGTTCTGAACTTCGGTCAGGTACTGATCCAGGGTGAGACATCTGCAGTGCTGAAAGACCCGACGGTTATCACTGCATATCTGGGAGAATAAGGAGGAACGAGACAATGGCAATGTTGGAAGTAAAGGACCTCCAGGTCTATTATGGTGTGATCCAGGCTCTGAAGGGAATTTCTTTTCATGTAAATCAGGGAGAGGTTATTGCGCTGATCGGTGCCAATGGCGCCGGAAAGACAACCACACTTCAGACACTTACCGGAATTCTTTCTCCGAAGTCCGGAAGCATTGTGTTTGAGGGAAAAGACCTCACAAGAACACCGGCTCATAAGATCGTAGAGATGGGTATGGCGCATGTTCCGGAGGGAAGACGTGTATTTGCGGATATGTCCGTTTATGAGAATCTTCTCCTTGGAGCCTATACAAGAAAGGACAAGGCAGAGATCGCAGAGAGTCTTGCAAGTGTATACAAGAGATTTCCGCGTCTGGAAGAACGTAAAGGACAGCGTGCCGGAACACTTTCCGGTGGTGAGCAGCAGATGCTTGCCATGGGACGTGCACTGATGAGCAGACCAAGGATCATTTTGATGGATGAGCCGTCCATGGGTCTGTCACCGATCTTTGTAAATGAGATTTTTGACATTATCCGTGAGGTGAGCGAGAGCGGAACTACGGTACTTCTTGTTGAGCAGAATGCAAAGAAGGCACTTTCTATTGCAGACCGTGCATATGTTCTGGAAACAGGAAGCATCACTATGGATGGAAAGGCTGAGGATCTTCTGAACGATGAGGCTGTTCAGAAGGCATACCTTGGAGAGTAGGGGGAAAGACATGGATAATTTTGTAATTACCATTGCAAGACAGTATGGAAGCGGCGGACGTACCATCGGAGAGGAGCTTGCAAAGAAATTAGGGATTTCTTACTATGACAAGGATATCATCCGCATGGCATCTGAGGAAAGCGGCATTCATGAGCAGCTTTTTGGAAGGGCAGATGAAAATGTCAGCACAAAGCAGAGATTTTTTGCAAAGTCCGGAATCTACAAGGGTGAGCTGATCCCGCCTCAGAGCAAGGATTTCACATCAGATGAGAACCTGTTTAATTATCAGGCAAAGGTGATCCGGCAGCTGGCAGAAACAGAGTCCTGTGTGATCATCGGACGTTGTGCAAATATGATCCTGAAGGATTATTCCAATGTTCTTCGTGTGTTTGTTTACGGAGACTGGGATTTCCGTATCCGCGAGGCAAGCAAGAAGCTCAGCGGAACCACAAAGGACATTGAGAAATTTCATGCATAAAGATGACAACGCAAAGAAGATTTCTGCAAACGATTCATGGGTGTTGACTGGACAGACATGACGAAATACAATCTGTGCCTGGACAACGGTACCCTTGGCTATGAGAAATGCGTGGAGGAGATCGAGAGTGCACTTGAGATCCTGAAGAAATAAGACATATATCAGAGAATACTCCCCGGGAAAGAAGAGCAAAAAGTCTTTTCCCGGGGATTTTTTCATATATTGTGGAAAAGTATATTTGATCCGGCGGGAAATATGGATAAGCGAAAAAAATATTTCTGTGTAGTGGCAGTGGTATTGATCCTGCTCAGCGGATATGGAAAAATCTCAGACAGTGCATTTCAAATGCAGGTGACCAGAATGATCGCCGGTGAGGGGATGCTCCGGCTGGTGGCGGCACAGTACGGACAAAAAGCAGCAGAACCGGTGGCTGAGACAGCCTCTGACAGAAGCGAAAAAGAGGATCGTCCACGTGTGGCTCTTACCTTTGATGACGGACCGCATGCAACATATACACCTCTGCTTCTGGATGGCCTGCGGAAGCGAGGGGTCCATGCCACATTTTTTCTTATGGGAAAAAATATCCGGGGAAATGAGGAGATCGTAACGCAGATGCAGAGAGACGGCCATCTCATCGGTAATCACACGTATGATCACGTGCAGCTTGATAAGCTTCCAGGTGATCAGGCCTGCCAGCAGATCATAAAGACGAATAATGAGATCTACGAGATCACCGGAGAGTATCCCATGTATCTTCGCCCGCCCTACGGTGCCTGGCCGAAGGATCTGGAGCTCTGCGTGACCATGCTGCCGGTATTCTGGGATGTGGATACCCTGGACTGGAAATCAAAAAATGTCCGTTCTGTGGAAAATATCGTAAAAAGACAAGTGAAGGATGGCTCCATTATCCTGATGCATGACAGCTTTTCCACCTCTGTGGAAGCAGCCCTGGAGATCGCGGATATGCTTACGGAAGAAGGATATGATCTGGTAACTGCAGATCAACTGCTTGTAATGTAACTGTGATCTGCCGAAAAGGCAGAAACGATTGCTTTTTTTATGTGCAAACAGGTAGAATTATAAAGATAAGGAATCTGTCCGTATGCCGGAAACAAATGAAACGATCGTTGCCGGATACAGATCTATGAAAAGAATACGGATCGTGAATATCCGCTTTTTTACAGAAAATACAGGAGTGAAAGCCATGGATTTATTTGAAATACGCAAAGTCAAAAAACGCTGGATCAGGAATCTCCCCTTGCATCCAGGCTGCGTCCGCGAAACGCTGGATGAGGTGGTGGGGCAGGCAGCACATTGTAGGAAAAGATAAATTGCTGTATCGTGCTATAAAGGCGGATAAGCTGACATCTGTTATCTTTTACGGCCCTCCGGGAACCGGAAAGACCACCCTGGCAAAAGTCATCGCCAATACTACAAGTGCCAGCTTTACGCAGATCAATGCAACCGTAGCAGGGAAGAAAGATATGGAAGCAGTGGTAAAGCAGGCACAGGACGATCTCGGCATGTATGGGAAAAAGACCATTCTGTTCATTGATGAGATCCACCGTTTCAACAAGGGACAGCAGGATTATCTTCTTCCTTTTGTTGAAGACGGAACCATCATTCTTATCGGGGCCACAACAGAGAATCCATATTTTGAGGTAAACGGAGCGCTTCTTTCAAGATCGATCATCTTTGAACTGAAGTCCCTGGAGATACCGGAAATAAAGGAACTGATCCTGCGTGCGGTTAACGATCCGGAACGTGGAATGGGAAGCTATGGGGCGGTGATCGACGAGGATGCTCTGGAATTTCTGGCAGATATGGCAGGAGGAGACGCCAGAAGCGCTTTAAACGCCATAGAGCTGGGAATCCTCACCACACCCCGGGATACAGACGGTAAGATCCATCTGACCCTTGAGGTGGCTTCTGAGTGTATCCAGAAGCGTGTGGTACGCTACGATAAGAACGGGGACAATCATTATGATATCATTTCCGCCTTTATCAAGAGCATGCGAGGCTCCGACCCAGATGCGGCAGTCTATTATCTGGCAAAAATGCTCTATGCAGGAGAAGATGTGAAATTTATCGCAAGAAGAATCATGATCCTTGCCTCCGAAGATATCGGAAACGCAGATCCCCAGGCCCTCTGCGTGGCAGCGGCAGCAGCACAGGCAGTGGAACGTGTGGGAATGCCGGAGTCCCAGATCATTCTTTCTCAGGCAGTTACATACATGGCCTGTGCACCCAAGAGCAATTCAGCAGTAAATGCCATACAGGAAGCCATGCGCTGCGTGAAGGCGAAGAAGACAACCGTTCCGGTGCATCTGCAGGATGCCCATTATGGTGGCCACGAAAGTCTGGGTCATGGTATCGGATATAAATATGCGCATGATTATCCAAATCATTATGTAAACCAGCAGTATCTGCCATCAGAGATCGAAGGGGAACATTTTTACGAGCTCAGTGATATGGGATATGAAAAGAAACTGAAAGAGCATATGAAGAAGATCCACGAAGAAGCGAAATAAATGAATATAAGTAAAACGAAAAACGGAGGAGCCTCTCAGAGAAGCTCCTCCATTATTTTGTCATAAACATTCTGGTATTTATATGGCCAGCTTTCGCATACAGACTGTGCAGCAGCAAGATTTGGAACATTGATGCTGAGATCAACGATGCTGACACCGCTTTCAATGATACGCAGACGTACCGAGTAGCTGCCCTCTTTGGTGGGATAGTAATCAGCAGGAGTCAGGAGATGTTCTTCGATCTTGCAGTGGAGAGAATTGAGATATTCTTCCACTTCTTTCTTGATGTCAGAAGAAAGTTCTTTGGAAAAATATTTCAGAGTGTTTTTTCCCTCCGAGGTCAGTCGATAGTAACTGCGGTTGGACTGTGAAGACATTTCCACCAGATCTGCCTCCACAAGTTCGGAAACTGCCTGCTGGAGCTGAAAATAATTGGTGTATTTCCGGTCCAGGATAAAATCGGTGATCTGGGAATTTGTGAGATCCCCATCGGAATTCTGCAGCATATATAAAATAATAAGCTTATAGGTTGTAAAAGGTGATGCCATAAGAATCCTCCTTTTTACTGGCTGCGGGAAAGGGCTTCGAGAGCTTTTCCCTGAAAACTTGCTCTTTCTTTCATCCGGTGATGAAGAAGATTTAAAACTTCACGTTTGCGGCTGGCCCATAAAGGTGCGATCAGCAGATCCTTCGGTCCGTCGCCGGTGACTCGGTGGATTACGATATCCGGTCTGAGATGTTCCAGGCAGTCAATGACAAGGTCCAGATACTCGTCCCGTTCATAAGTACGGAAAAGACCGGCTTCATGATCAGCGGCAAGATCTGTACCACGCAGTACATGAAGAAGCTGCAGCTTGATTCCCTGGATATCCATGGCGTTCAGATAAGCCATTGTTTCCAGGATATCCTTCCGGCTTTCGCCGGGAAGCCCCAGGATGGTGTGGACGATCACTTCGATGTCGCCTGTACGGAGATTTTTCACTGCGGTATCAAAACAGGACAGTGGATAGCCGCGCCGTATATATCTGGCGGTATCTTCATGGATAGTCTGGAGTCCCAGCTCCACCCACACCGGTTTGATCTGGTTCAGGGAATAAAGAAGCTCCAGTACATCATCTCCCAGACAGTCCGGTCTGGTACCAATGGACAGTGCCACGATATCCGGATGAGAGATGGCTTCTGTGAAGATCTTATGCAGGTGTTCCACAGGAGCGTATGTGTTTGTATATGCCTGAAAATAGGCGATATATTTATGAATCGGGCGTTTGGAAGAGAGACTTTTGATCTGTGTGTTGATCTGCTCTGTAATGGAAAGAGCGGCGTTTGCTGCAAAATCTCCGCTCCCGCCCTGGCTGCAGAAGATGCAGCCTTTTTTGCCCAGGGTGCCGTCACGGTTGGGACAGGACATGCCGCCGTTTAATGCAACCCGGTAGACCTTTTCGCCGTATCGCTCCCGGAGCATATAGTCCAGAGAATGATAAGGCTTGTCGTTCCAGCGTTTCATTATGCCTCTTTCAGTTCGTTTTTCTCTTCGTCATTTTCTTCGTCTTCATCTTTAGGTATATAGTTATCGAAGATCTTTACAAAAATCTTTGATTTCCAGTAGGCCAGCGTGGAAAATCCCATCAGAATAAAGAGCATGATCAGGATGGATGTAAACTGTGCGTAGCTCATATAAGCAAAAAGCCACATCAGCAGGAGCGGAGACGCAGAGATCACAAGCATCAAAAGTGTCAGCGGAAGATGGCGGACGGACATCAGGAATGCATTTACAAAGGTATTCTTGACGGAATTAAAAAATTTGGAAAGGATCGGATAAATGTACAGAAGGATCATCGCATAGATCAGTGCAAATGCAATGAACAGACTGAAAAGTCCTTTGTACATAGCTCCGCTTCCGGCTCTGGCGATCCGAAGATCGATAAACAGAACAGCAGCGGTGAGGAGCATGATGATATTGATGATGGTCGCCTGTTTGAAATTCTGTTTGAATGAGCGGAAAAAGCTGCGGGCAATATAAGATTCTTCGTCTCTTGCCATCTTCAGTGTGACATAGTAGAGAGCTGTTATGGAGGCGCCTGCGGTGACAACCGGAATACAGCAGAGGATGCACAGAAAATTCAGAAGAAGCAGATCTGCTACGCGTCCCATGAACACGAAGAATTTGTTGTCCATGTTGAAAAAACGATTCATTTGATAAGTCTCCTTTTCTTTGGGATATTATTTTAAGTATACCCAATCACAGCAGTAAAAAGCAAATCCCAAATGTTTTCCGAGACTGTGGAAGCAGGAAAATCATGTGTCCGCCATAGAAAGACAAAATAGTGAAATAGTTTATTAAATTTCCCTAAAAGACTTGCTTATCACGAATTAGAGTGTTAAAATATCAGTATTGTATTAGACGAAATTTATGTATTTTAAAGGAGCGTAACAATGAGCAAAAAAATCAGGACGGAGGCTGTGGATCATCTTTTTGAAGCGATCCTGTGCCTGAAGGATAAGGAAGAGTGTTATACATTTTTTGAGGATGTGTGCACCATCAATGAGCTGCTTTCTTTATCTCAGCGCTTCGAGGTAGCCAAGATGCTTACCGATAAGCGTACATACCTTGATATTTCCGAGAAAACAGGAGCTTCCACAGCTACGATCAGCCGTGTGAACCGTTCCCTGAACTATGGAAATGATGGTTATGAGATGGTATTTGCACGTATGAAGAAGGATAACGGGGAGCAGGGCGGCGAAGCAGAATAAGGCTTACGTTCATACCGTGGTGATAACGGATAATACTGTAACGAAAAAGAGACAGGCGATCACACGTCTGTCTCTTTTTTTCGGTGCGTCCGGCGACGCACGTTTATGACCGGATGTAAGCTCCGGATATTATTTGTCTTTTTTTGAGGAATCAGTATCTTTTGAGGAATTCATGTGGTCGATCATGTTTTCGATGATCATTTTTTTCATGTATACGTCGAAGCTAAGAAGACAGATGAAGGAAAACTGGTGAAGGAATTCCTTATCCTCCGGGTCGGCGTCCTCAAAGATCTCTCCGGCACTTTTGAAACGGCGCATAAGATCCTTTTCCAGGTAACGGATCTGTGACTGCTCCATACTGAAAACCTCCCGGTAGATGTAAGTCATGTCCTTTTCTGTAACGGACTTGAAGTATTTCTCGGTGATCGGTCCCAGAAGGGTCTGGATATCACTGATGGAGAGGATATTTTTAAAATAGTAGATAAAGATCAGCATCAGCAGATGCTCCCGGGAATACCGCTTTTTTTGCCGGCGGGGGAAGGAGCTTGTTCTTTGCGTAATTGTTGATCATGGTCTTGGTCAGGATCTTGTCATCATCATGACGCTTGGTGGAAGCGAGATTATCTTCCATAAAGGTCGTGACCTGATCCATGTAAAGATCGATATTGGGAATTTCATCGGGTTTTATATAATCAAGCTCAGCAATTTTTGCAAAAATGCTGTTCATCATTTCTTTTTCGTTTTCTGTCATTGCATTATCACCTCTGCTCCTTATTATATAGTTTTAAATACTACTTGTAAAGAAACTTTTTTCAGAGAGGTGGGTTTACCGGAAAGTAAAGTCATGATAGTATATAAAGATACTGTTCATATGGAAAAAGAAATGGAGATCAAAATGAGTATACATGATGCTTTGGACACATTGAATCCTATGCAGCGGGAAGCTGCCGTACATACAGAGGGACCGCTTCTGATCCTTGCAGGAGCCGGTTCCGGAAAAACAAGAGTGCTGACCCACAGGATCGCCTATTTAATGGAAGAAAAGGGTGTAAACCCATGGAATATCCTGGCGATCACCTTTACCAACAAGGCTGCCAGTGAGATGCGGGAACGTGTGAATAAAATTGCGGGAATGGGTGCGGAGAGCGTATGGGTCTCCACCTTCCATTCCGCCTGCGTGAGGATCCTGCGCAGACATATTGAGGTGCTGGGTTTCAACAGTAATTTTACCATTTATGATGCCGACGACCAGAAAACAGTCATGAAGGAAATCTTCCGGAAGTTTGATATCAATACCAAGATTTACAAGGAACGCGCTGTTCTTGCTGATATTTCCCATGCCAAGGATGAACTGATCACACCGGAAGAGATGGAGCTGAATGCGGGCGGCGATCCGGATGCACGGAAGATTGCCGGTATGTATAAGGAATATCAGTCTATCCTCCGGGGAAACAATGCGCTGGATTTTGATGACCTGATCGTGAAGACTGTGGAGCTTTTTCAGCATAATCCGGATATCCTGGACTATTATCAGGAACGTTTCAAATATATTATGGTGGATGAGTATCAGGATACCAATACTGCCCAGTTTAAATTTGTAAGTCTTCTTGCTGAGAAATACAAGAATCTCTGTGTGGTTGGTGATGATGACCAGTCCATCTATCGTTTTCGTGGAGCAAATATCGGGAATATCTTAGGATTTGAGAAGGTTTTTCCTGAGGCTAAGGTGGTGCGCCTGGAACAGAATTACCGTTCTACCCAGAATATCCTCAATGCAGCCAATGAGGTGATCGTCAACAACACAGAGCGTAAGGAAAAACGCCTCTGGACAGAGAACGAAGAGGGAGATAAAGTACATTTCCGTCAGTTCAACAACGGATTTGAGGAAGCGGAGTATGTTGCAGGAGAAATCATCCAGGGGCGCCGCAACGGGAAATTCCAGTACAAGGATTGTGCAGTACTTTATCGGACCAATGCCCAGTCCCGTCTCTTTGAGGAGAAATTCCTTCTGGCAAATGTTCCTTATAAGATTGTCGGCGGCGTGAACTTTTATGCCCGCAAAGAGATCAAGGATCTGTTAAGCTATCTGAAGACCATTGACAATGCCAGTGATGATCTGGCCGTGCGCAGGATCTTAAATGTGCCAAAAAGAGGAATCGGACTCACCAGCATCGGCCGGGTCCAGGACTATGCGGATATGATGAACCTGAGCTTTTACGATGCTCTCCGCGTGGTGGAGGAAGTACCGTCCATTGGCAGGGCAGCAGGAAAGATCAATGATTTTGTATCCTTTATCCAGGGACTGAAAAGTAAGGCAGAGGCCTATACAGTCCGTGAAACCCTGGAAGAGGTTATTGAGCTTACCGGTTATGTGAAGGAGCTGGAGGCAGAGAAAACGGAGGAGGCCCAGGCGAGGATCGAAAATATCGATGAGCTGATCTCCAAGACAGAATCCTTCCAGGAAGCCATGGAGGAGGCCGGACAGCCGGCAACACTTTCTGCATTTCTGGAGGAGATCGCACTGGTGGCAGATATCGATTCTGTTGATCCGGATCAGGATTATGTGCTGCTGATGACCCTTCACAGTGCCAAAGGACTGGAGTTCCCCAATGTATTTATCGTAGGAATGGAGGACGGTGTTTTTCCGGGATATGCTTCCATCTGGTCCGGTGATCCGTCGGATATAGAGGAGGAGCGAAGGCTCTGTTATGTGGGAATCACCCGTGCCATGAAAGAGCTGACCTTAACCTGTGCAAAACAGCGGATGATCCGTGGGGAGACTCAGTATAACCGTGTGTCACGTTTTGTAAGGGAGGTTCCACGGGAGCTGGTAGATCTTGGACATACCATTCAGGAAAAAAAGCCCAAGGTAGATGATATCGTATCTCCGAAAAGCGCCTATGCCCAGATGAAAATGAATTTCCAGGCAAAGAGCACCCTGCAGAAAAAAGATTTCACAGTGAAGAAGGCGGACAGCCTGGACTATGGTGAGGGAGACACGGTCCGTCATGTGAAATTCGGAGTCGGTATCGTAAAAAATATCGCAGACGGCGGCAGAGACTACGAAGTGACGGTAGACTTTGACAAAGTCGGCGTGAAAAAATGTTCGCCGGTTTTGCCAAGCTGAAAAAGATCTGAGAGGGATCTCTCCGGGCAGACTATTTCTGCAAAAAACTGTAAAAATCCGGCCTCAAGGTTGTAATTGGAAAACCGGTATGTTAGAATTAATATCAGCGTAATTGAATTACTGTGAAGTGAACAGTATCACCGGCACATATGCTGCCGGATACTGTGAGAGGGAATCGGGTAAAAAGCCTGAGCGGTTGCGGCCACTGTATACAGAAGAAGGGATTTCACATGCCATTGCAGAAACTCATGTGAGAAGGCGAAATCCCGATGTCAGAGAGAGTCTGGAGAAAATTCTGATACATCATTCATGATCGGCTAAAAGATGAATGGTGTATCAGTTTTTATTTTGCGGAGTTTTTTCTGAGTCTGTAAGTCAGGAAACCTGCTTGACAGTATGTAAGTGGGAGCTTCCGTACAAAGTGTTCCGTGCAGATTTTATGAAGCCCCATCTTTTCGGTTACCCATAGGCAACAGGAGATAAAACAGGCGAAAAGAGAGGAAATGAAATGAAAAACAAGTATGTATCCACAAGAATCATGGCAATGGTAATGGCAGCGGCAATGACCGTATCTGCAGCTCCGGCTGTTTATGCCGCAGAGAGAGCAGACTCCGAGACCATCAAGGAAGACAACCAGCCGGCAGCAGAAGACAGTACAGAGTCTGCAGACACCGAAGATTCTTCCGCAGAGGCAACCAAGACAGAATATCCTCTGACCATCACAACCTATGATTACGATGGAAACGAAATCGAAACCACTTATGAAAAAGCACCGGAAAAAGTCCTTGCTGTATATCAGGGAAGCATTGAGACTATGCTCGCACTTGGTCTGGAAGACCACCTGGTAGCTACCGCAGGTCTTGATAATGAAGTTCCGGAAGATCTCAAAGAAGCATTCTCAAAAACAAATTATCTTGACGAATTTACCCCATCCCTTGAAACTGTAACAATGCTGGAGCCGGACATGATCTTATCTGGAGCTCTCTTTTCTCTGATAAGAATCTGGGAAATGTAACAGACTGGATCGACAAAGGCTGCAACACCTACTACAACACCAATACTCGTCCGGACGGCGACAGAACACTGGAAAATGAATTCACAGATATCTTAAATATCGGAAAGATCTTCGATGTACAGGACAAAGCGCAGGCTATCGTTGATGATGCAAAAGCAGTGATCGACAAAACTCTTACTGCAACTGCAGATGTAAAAGACAAACCAAGCGTAATGGTATTGGAGCCTCTTGGAGATGACATCACAAACTATGGCGTAAAGAGCCTTGGCGGAGATATGGTAACACAGTTAGGCGCAACTCTTGCAAACCCGGATGCTTCCACCGTTGGAAAAGAGGATATCATCGCAGCCAACCCTGACGTGATCTTTGTGGTTTACATGCCATATGCAGGAGATGATCCGGAAACTGTTAAGAACAGCCAGCTTGCAGTGATCCAGGATGATGAGTCCCTGAAGAGCCTTGACGCAGTAAAGAACGGACGTGTTTACCCGATCATGCTCAGTGAGATGTATGCAAGTGCAACAC
>ENA-OQDT01001053-OQDT01001053.1-human-gut-metagenome-genome-assembly--contig:-NODE-1053-length-16983-cov-6.559445_pt1 | contig 16983 bp, 19 predicted proteins | sample MGYA00242786_ERZ504617 | MGnify/ENA primary metagenome ERZ504617 (study PRJEB26092, sample SAMD00036337) | human gut metagenome | host: Homo sapiens | study: EMG produced TPA metagenomics assembly of...
TCGATAGCGTCCCACTTGTTCACCGCAACAACGCTAAGCCTTGCCTTTTTTCGTGAGCATAGCCTGCCACCTTTGAATCCTGCTCAGTAAAGCCCACAGTTGCGTCAATAACGATAACGGCAACATCGGCTCTGTCAACAGCCATATAAGCCCTCAACACAGAGTATTTCTCAATAGTTTCCAGCACCTTTGACTTACGTCTGATACCAGCCGTATCTATGAAAACGAACTTGCCCTTTTCATTTTTCCACAACCGAGTCAGTAGCGTCACGGGTAGTGCCTGCAATATTTGACACGATAACACGTTCCTCACCGCATATCTTGTTTATTATAGAGGACTTTCCAACGTTAGGCTTGCCGATAACAGCGACCTTTATCGAATCATCGTCATCGTCCTCTTCATTTTCCTCTGGAAGATATTTCAGCACCTCGTCAAGGAGATCGCCCGTTCCATGACCATGAACAGAAGAAACAGGGAACGGTTCGCCCAAACCGAGATTATAGAACTCATACAGCTCCATAGGCGGTTCGCCCACATTATCCACCTTGTTCACGCAAAGCACGATAGGCTTGCCCGATTTCAAAAGCATCTGTGCCACCTCATAATCAGTAGCAGTAACTCCGCATTTAAGGTCTGTCACAAGAATGGTGACATCAGCTTTCAGTATAGCAAGCTCCGCCTGTCTGCGCATCTGAGCAAGGATAATATCATCAGACTCAGGCTCGATTCCGCCCGTGTCAACCAGCATGAACTCGTGTCCGAGCCATTCGCACTTTGCATATATCCTATCTCTTGTGACGCCAGGAGTATCTTCAAACTATAGAAAAGTCTTTGACCGATAAGCTTATTAAAAAGAGTAGACTTACCAACATTAGGTCTGCCCACTATCGCAACGATCGGCAATGACATATATATCGACCTCATTTCATATAAATTTGCACATTAATACATCATATAGTATAACACAATTTCTCACGTTTTGTCAACCATACGAGAAACACAGCACCCACATTCCATAGATTTTTTACTACAAATATGTAGAATTGAACAGCGTTTGCCCGCCTTTTTCAATGCTACAACAAAAAAGAGCAGAACGGCCTAAGCCATTCTGCTCTATGTGCTTATCAAAAATTATGCTTCCTTCTTGATAACCTCTACGCCCTTATAATAACCGCAATTCTTGCAAACCTTGTGTGGTGAAGTAAGCTCACCGCAGTTAGAACATTTACAAAGTGCAGGTGCGTCAAGCTTCCAAACTGCTGAACGTCTCTTGTCACGTCTAGCCTTGGATACTTTTCTCTTTGGTACTGCCATTCTGGCACCTCCTCGTCAGTAAAATCATTATAGTCTGTTCAGCTATTTCCCGTCAAGAGCAGTTACATTTGCCCTCATTCAAATCCTGTCCGCAAACGTAACACAAACCCTTGCAGTCATCCCTGCAAAGAATTTTTGTAGGCAGCTGTAACAACAAATCTGAAATAGCTAATTCGTCCAGATCAAGAGTATTGTTCTCGCAGACCACATAATCGTCCTTGTCGCTTTGAACACTTCTCACCAAAGTGTGTTCAAAGTCATAAACATACTCCCTGCTGAACTCCTTTAGACATCTGTCACAGGTGTGATCCATAGTAAAAACAGTCTTGAACCTGAGCGTTACCACCCCTGCCCTGTTCTCTATCTCACCTGTTACCGCAACGGGCGATGCAAAAGAATATCCGCCATACTCCGACAGCTTGTCTGCTGTTATGGAATAATCGATCGTTTTTCGCTCTCCGATTATATCGAAAAGTTCCTTCAACTGTACATTCATACTTGCACCTCAAACATCACAAATTCCATTATAACCTGAGAAACGTGATTTGTCAATACTTTTTTTCAATTTTTTCGTTTTTGCTATCAAAATACCAATAAATCGAAGCGCAAAGCCTTACTTGATGAAAGCCTTTACCTTTGCAAGGCAGCTCATCAACGTCAGCAGATACTGTGAAAGTAACGTTTACGTCCTTTGTGAGAACTGCTACCTTTTCAAGCATATTGCCAAGAGCATCATAATCTCTGCCGCCGATCTTCAGGATACCGTCAACGAAAACTTCCTGAATGTCATAGTTGCCAGCCATCAGACCTGCAACAAAGCCATAGAAGCTGTCAAAGCTGTTGATACCGTATTCTTCGGCGTCAGCCAATCTTACATTATGAGGAAGGTCATAGGTAAGCTGCATACCTCTTTCGATGCAAACAACGTTGCCTGTAGCATTTTCAGCAGCCTTCTTGATAGAATCAACAAGTATCTTAGTCTTGCCTGTGCCCTTTTTTACCTGGAATCAAATTAATCATATAAACTCTCCGTTCCGCTTATTAAAGCATTTATTTTAAGAGCAGACCCCCAAAGGGGAAACGCTCAAAATTTCCTTTTGTTCTGCCTTTAGGATATTAGCCCAGCTTAGCCTCGAGTTCAGCCTTCTGTGACTCATAACCCGGCTTGCCGAGAAGAGCGAACATATTCTTCTTGTAGCTTTCAACACCCGGCTGGTTAAACGGATTAACACCGAGCATATAACCTGAAATAGCACAAGCCTTCTCAAAGAAGTAGATGAGATAGCCAAGCTCTGATTCGTTCATTTCGGGAACATTAAGAACAATGTTCGGTACACCGCCGTCATTATGAGCGAGAACTGTACCCTCGAAAGCCTTCTGATTTACGAATCCCATTGTCTTGCCCGAAAGGAAGTTAAGACCGTCAACATTTGTCGGGTCTGTACCGAGAGTAACTTCTTTTTTACATTTATCAAAGAGAACAACAGTTTCAAACATTGTGCGTCTGCCGTCCTGAATGTACTGACCGAGTGAATGAAGGTCTGTTGAGAAGATAACGCTTGCGGGGAAAATGCCCTTGTTATCCTTGCCTTCACTCTCTGCAAAGAGCTGCTTGAACCACTCTGACATCATTGTGTAAGCCGGCTCATAAGAAACCATAACTTCCATAGTTTTGCCCTTGCGGTAAAGCATATTTCTGATTGCAGCATATTTGTAACAATCGTTTGTCTTTAAATCATCGTTGTCAAATTCTTTCTGAGCTGTTGCGGCACCCTGCATAAGAGCGTCAATATCAGCACCCGAAACTGCGATAGGAAGAAGACCTACTGCTGTGAGAACCGAGAAACGGCCGCCTACATCGTCCGGAACAACAAATGTTTCGTAACCTTCTTCGTCTGCAAGAGCCTTGAGTGTACCCTTAGCCTTGTCAGTTGTGCAGTAAATACGCTCTCTTGCGCCCTCTTTACCGTACTTCTTTTCGAGCATTTCACGGAATACACGGAAAGCGATGGCAGGCTCAGTTGTTGTACCTGACTTGGAAATCATATTTACGGAAACATCCTTGCCCTCGCAAAGCTCCATGATTTCTGCAAGTGCAGATGAGCTGATTGAGTTACCTGTGAAGAAAATCTGTGGTGTGTCCTTGCAGGTAAGGTTGTAGTTCTGTGATGAAAGAAATTCAATAGCCGCTCTTGCGCCGAGGTAAGAACCGCCGATACCGATTACAACGAATACATCAGTATCTTTCTTGATTTTCTCTGCACACTTCTTGATGCGTGCGAACTCTTCCTTGTCATAATCTGTAGGAAGATTGAGCCAACCCAAAAAGTCGTTGCCGAGGCCGCTGCCGTCATGCAACACCTTGTGAGCTGCTTTAACTTCGGCAGCAACACCGTCATATTCGTGTTCGCCGATAAAATCACTTAAATACTTGTCATTTAACTTTGTTGCCATTTATAAATTCCTCCAAAATTCCTATAGCGAAAATAGAATCGCAATAAGTATCTTTGTTGTTTTATTATACTATAATATGAGCGTTTTTGCAAGGTCAATTTGTGAATTTTTAAAATAAACCCGCATTGTTTTTTGTACTGCTTTTAATAACAATGCACAAACGCCTGATTTTCCGACAAAATCAAAGCGAAATCAGTGAAGCGAACACATATTCAAGCAATGCACCGAAGCTTGTTTTTTGAACAAAATCGCCTGCACAAATATCAAAGCTCTGCACCTTTTTTGAATTTACAAGATATGTAAGCGTACCTATCTTTCTATTCTTTTCAACGGGAGCGTCAATCTTGTCGGGCAGGTCGATTTCGGTTGTAATTTTAGCACCGTTTCCTTTGTCAACCACTATTTTTGAAGAAACCTTACATTCAAGCTTTACGCTGTCGGTCATACCGCCGTTCACTTCAATGCTTTTCGGCATATCTTCGGGAAGTGTTAATTCTTTTACAGAAACATTTGCAAAGCCGTAATCAAGAAGTGCCGCCGCATCTGCAAATCGCTCTTTGCCTGTTTTACAGCCGAGAACAACACTTATCAGCGAAACATCTCCCCTTGTTGCGGTTGCAGACATACAACAACCCGCATCGTTGGTTGTGCCTGTTTTCAATCCCGTAATTCCGTTATAGGTTTTCAACAGCTTGTTCGTGTTGACAATCTGAGTTTTACCGCCACGAAGATTGTCTAGCCAAATTGATGTGTAGTCAAAAATTTTCTCGTGCTTTGTAAGCTCTCTTGACATAAGCGCAACATCATAGGCAGAGGTTATATGCCCCTCCTCATCAAGTCCGTTACAGTTTTTGAAAACGGTGTCGTTCATTCCGAGTTCTTTGGCACGGCTGTTCATTTTTTCAACGAAAGCGTCCTCACTTCCGCTGATATGTTCCGCAAGCGCAACCGCCGCATCATTGGCAGATACAACAACCGTTGCCTTTATCATATCATCCGCACTCATAGTTTCGCCTTTTTCAAGCCAGATGTCACTTCCGCCCATTCCTGCGGCGTGTTCGGATGCAGTAATTTCATCGTCAAGGCTTAATTTTCCGCTGTCGACAGCCTCAAAGACGAGCAAAAGCGTCATTACCTTTGTTACGGACGCACACGGTCTTTGCTCATGTGGATTTTTCTCAAAAAGAACTTTGCCTGTTGACGATTCCATAAGCACGGCAGACGGAGCGGATATGCTGTCTGCACTGAGAGCATTCACCTTTAATCCGACAAACGGCGACAATAAAAACACTGCACACAATGTTATTGAAACAAATGCCTTCCTTAACATAAAAAACACCTCGTTCATTAATATGAACAAGGTGTCGAATGTATGTAATAAAATATGTGCATTTTTTGAAGCTGTAACTTTTTAGTACTGCTCAATAAGACAAACTGCGTGAGCGGAAATGCCCTCAAGTCTGCCTGTAAAGCCGAGCTTTTCCTCGGTAGTAGCCTTAACGCTGACGAGAGAAATATCAATTCCGCAGGCATTGGCGATATTTTTTCTCATTTCGTCAATATGCGGTTTCAGCTTTGGCTGTTGAGCAATAACGGTTGAGTCGATATTGACAATTCTGTAGTTATAATCGGCAAGCACACGGCACACCTCTTTCAAAAGAAGAATGCTGTCTGCGCCCTTATACTTTTCATCCGTATCGGGAAACAGCTTTCCGATATCACCGAGAGCCGCCGCACCGAGAAGTGCGTCCATAATTGCGTGAACAAGCACATCGGCATCCGAATGACCGAGAAGTCCGAGTTCAAAGGGAATCTCTGTACCACCGATTATCAGCTTTCTGTTCTCGGCAAATTTATGCACATCATATCCGTGACCGATTCTCATATAAATCTCCTTTGCACAATCAACCCTGTTGTCTTGACTTGAGAATACTCTCGGCAATCACAATGTCAATCGGGGTTGTCAGTTTAATATTTTCCTCATTGCCCTTTACAACAAGAACCTCGCCGCCCATGTTTTCTATCAGCGAACAATCGTCTGTAAAGTTGATGAGATTATCGCCGGCATTTTCAAGAGCAAAGCGGTACAGATCACGCTCAAAAACCTGCGGAGTCTGAACTGCACGGAGCTGTGAACGTATAGGAGTGCTTTCTATATTATTGAAACCGTCAACAACCTTGATTGTATCTTTTACGGAAGTTCCGAGAGTTGCCGCACCCGTATCAAAAGCCGCCTCAACAACACGCTCAATTTCTTCAACGGTAATAAGCGGTCTTGCACCGTCATGAATTGCATAGTATTTGGCGCTTTCACTGCACGCACCGATTCCGTTACGCACGCTGTCGGCACGGCTGTCACCGCCCTTGACGAGTTTTGAAACCTTGTTGAAACCGTTAAGCTCGATAATTTTATTGATTCTGTCGTTATCCTGTTCACGGCAGACAATTACAATTTCTTTGATAAGGTGACATTTTTGGAATGCCTTCAGGGTGTATTCAATTGCAGGTCGTGACAAAAGCGGAATAAACTGCTTGCTGTCGGCAATTCCCATTCTCACAGAACCGCCTGCCGCAACAATAACCGCAGATACAAAAGCTGACATATTCAACCCTCCGTAAATTTATTTTGCAATTTTATATATAATTTCTTTTAAAGAAAATCAAATCTTATCAAGAGCCTGACTGATGTCGGCAATAAGATCATCAACATTTTCAAGACCTACCGAAAGTCTGATAAGGTCGGGTGCAACACCTGCCTCAATAAGCTGTTCGTCCGTCATCTGACGGTGGGTGTGGCTTGCGGGATGAAGAATACAGGTCTTTGCGTCTGCAACATGAGTTTCAATGTCGCAGAGCTTTAAGCTGTCCATAAATTTAACAGCACAATCTCTTCCGCCCTTAACCGCAAAAGAAAGTACACCGCATGAGCCGTTTGGAAGATACTTTTCAGCAAGTGCGTGATATTTGTCATCTTCAAGGTCGGGATAATCAACCCACGCAACCTTGTCATTAGCCTTGAGGAATCTTGCAATTTCAAGAGCATTTTTGCAATGTCTTTCCATTCTCACATGAAGACTTTCAAGACCGTTCATAACATAAAAAGCATTCTGCGGTGACTGGATTGAACCGAGGTCACGCATAAGCTGTGAAGTAGCCTTTGTAATGTAGCCGAGCTTGCCGAATTTTTCGGCATAGACAATACCGTGATATGAATCATCGGGAGTTGTAAGTCCCGGATATTTGTCGGCATATTTCAGCCAGTCAAAGTTGCCGCTGTCAACAATTGCACCGCCGACAGAAACACCGTGACCGTCCATATATTTTGTGGTTGAGTGAGTAACAATGTCAGCACCCCACTTAATCGGCTGACAATTGACAGGGGTTGCAAAAGTGTTGTCAACAATAAGCGGAACACCGTGTGAGTGAGCAAGTCTTGCAAACTTTTCAATGTCAAGAACAGACACGGTCGGGTTGGTAATTGTTTCACCGAACATTGCCCTTGTGTTTGGTCTGAATGCCTTTGCAAGCTCTTCTTCGGGAAGGTTCTGATCGACAAAAGTAACATCAATGCCCATTTTCTTCATTGTAACACCGAGCAGATTATATGTACCGCCGTAGATTGCCGACGATGCAACAATGTGACTGCCTGTTTCGCAGATGTTGAAAAGTGCAAAGAAGTTCGCCGCCTGACCGCTTGATGTGAGCATTGCGGCAACACCGCCCTCAAGGTCGGCAATTTTTGCGGCAGTCATATCATTTGACGGATTCTGCAGACGGGTATAAAAATATCCGCTGTCCTCAAGGTCAAAAAGTCTGCCCATTGCGTCACTTGAATCATACTTAAAGGTGGTGCTTTGATAAATGGGCATCTGTCTGGGTTCTCCGTTCTTAGGCACATAGCCGGAATGCAAACACTTTGTTTCCTGTTTCATTGTAAAAAATCCTCCGTAATTTCATTCATTTTAACTAAATATTAACTCAAAATCGGATACCGAATTATCCGAAAAATTCTTTAATAAAATTCATTATTGCATCTGTTCCGAATACAACGCCTGCAACTATAAGCAAAAGCAGTAATGCGCTGACAATTCTTACGGTTGTACGCTTTGCACCTGTCATTTTTTCAAACTGCTCGTCAAGCGTTTCACCGTCATTCTCGGTGTATTCAACATCTTCGTCAAGAATTTCTTCGCCCTCAAGCTTGATTGCGCCGATTCCGACACAGGTGTCGAATGCCTTTTCATAAGCCGAATACGGAACATAGACATCATAGGTCAAATCATCATAACCCGTGTATGCCTTAATGCTTTTACTGTATTTATTTTCCATACACTTCTTGATTGTAGCGTCACACGGAACGGTGCTGTCCTCAAGTGCGGCTTTAACTCTCTGCAATTCAAAGCCCGATGCCGTGAGCAGATACACGGGAGTGTTTTCATCGGTTATTGTTTTAAGCTGAGCCCTGCAGTTTTTGCAGACTGTTTCTTCATCATTATGCAGTCGCTTGCATTTTGAACAATATTTCATAGACAAATCCTTCGTTATTTCATTTTGTTATCTACAATTTTAACACAAAAAGACAGCATGAGCAATACCCCACGCTGTCTTTATCCATAAATTTTTGTGCAGTTTTGTTATAAACTAAAGTTATCAAAGTGACTCCACAAGTCTTGCGATATACTTTTGAATAAGCGTTGCATCTACAACATTGATAATGCCGTCACCGTTTACATCTGCGACATACACATCTTCCGCATTGTTGACATCAATAAACTTATTTCCATTTTCATCTGTAAGATTAGCAACATATTTCTGAATATCGGTAGCGTCAACTACATTAATAATACCGTTATTGTCAACATCGCCTTTAAGTCTTGTGACTTCTGATGAATTAAACTTGTAACCATACTTTTTGGCAAAGGTTTCTGCTGTTGATCCAATCTTACCGTTAATTACAAGAGCATTGCAATTGCCGAATGAATCACAGCAAATTGCCTTTACATTTTCCCCGATTGTCACCGATTGAAGATTTTGGCAGTTATAAAAGGCATAGTATGAAATAAATTCAAGATTTTTGCCGAATTTCAGATTTTTAAGTGAAGTACATTCCTCAAACGAACTGTCGCAAATGCTGATAATACTGTCGCAAAAGCTCACTGATGAAAGGTTTGTGCAACCTGAAAAAGCAGATGTGAGAATAGATTCAAGTCCGCTGTTCAAAATAAGCTTTTCGATTTTACTTCCTGCAAAAGCATAATTGCCTATTGCCTTAACCGTTTCGGGAATTGTAACAGTTTTCAACGTTGATGCTGACGGTAACGATATCACAACCGAGCCGTACGGAGCATAAGATGTGTAGCTTCTTGATTCCGTAGAAGGTGCATCAGGATCAGTAATATCTTTTGTTACTGAATACATATGATTCTTGGCGATAAGTAAATCGTTTTGAACATAGAAGTTTGTGTTTCCGCTTTGAACCGTAATGCTTGAAAGCTGTGAACAGTACGCAAAGGGATTATAACCCATTGAGCTTACACTTTTCGGAATTGTCACAGTTTTGAGATTAGTGTATGAAAACGCCTGTTCACCGATTGAAACAAGGCTTGACGGAAGTGTGACTGATGTAAGCTTTTGGTCCATAAAGGCATAATCGGCTATTGAAACAGTTCCGCTTTTTATCGTAACAGAGCTGTTATCCGCAAGCTTACCCTTGTACTTATACGCAACTTTTCCTGCGTAAACAATTCCGTTAGATTGATTTGTGTACCAAAGGCAATTGTCAAATGCGTTATCACCTATCGAAACAACGCTTGACGGAATTGAAAGTGTCGAAAGGCTTGTACAATTTTTAAATGCCCAAAAATTTATTTTTGTCAGTGTACTCGGAAGGCTTACACTTGTAAGTGCGGTACAGCCGAGAAATGCACTTGAACCAATTTCAGCAATGCCCTTGGGAACAATAATTGTTTTCAAAGTTTTGTTAAACGAAAAACAATTGTTGTCAATGCCGACCATATCACAATCACCGACTGACGCAGGAACATTGACGCTTGCAGACTTACCGGAATAAGATTCAATCCATGCGTTAAATCTTCCGTTTGATTTCTGACCCACAATGCGATATTTGTATCCGCCATATGTATAGCTTTTATAAAGCTCATGTTTTGGAATTGCCTCCGCACTTACCTCGCTTGCCGTTGATACAACCGCATTTACCGACATCGGCAATGCTGTAAACACACCAAACGCAAGAGTTGCCGATAGTGCAGCAGAAATAATTTTGTTTACTCTTTTTCTCATTAAATACCCACTCCTGTTCAGCAGAAATACTATACTTTAAGCTATCACATTATTTTTTAATTGTCAACTCAAATAACAGCCGTTTTGAAAATTTGCATTTCAAGACGGCTGTTGTTCTGTTATAAAAAAATCGGCTGATGTTGTTTTCCCTGCAATGCAAGGGTTACGCAATCTTCAAGCTTATCAAAATCAGCCACAAGCGAATTTGGTTTCTTGATGCAATCGTCCTGTTTTAAAGGAACGAAGTAAATATTTTTAGTGTTGAGAAGTCTGCCGATGTTCTGTGCCGACGCACCGAGAGCGTCATTTGTTGCAACGCACAACAGCACAGGTCTTAAAATTCTCAGATGCGACTTTGCCGCCATTGTTACTGCCGTGTCGGTAATTCCGAGCGACAGCTTTGCAAGCGTGTTGCCCGTACACGGTGCAATCACAAGCAAGTCGCACATTTTTTTAGGTCCTATCGGTTCTGTCTGCACAACCGAGTGCAGAACAGCTTTGCCCGTTATTTCTTCTGCCCTCTTTACCGTTTCCTCCGCTTTTCCGAAACGAGTTGATGTTGAAAAGGCATTTTGCGACATTATCGGAATAACATCATAGCCTGAGTCAACAAGCCTCTGCATTTGCGTAAAAGCCTTTGAAAAGGTGCAAAAGGAACCGCACATTGCAAATCCTATGGTTGCTTTTGTCACCTGTAAACCTCCTTGATGATGTCAAATACAGTAGTTTTTATAATTTCTCCTGCCGTTTTCGGAGCACATTTTCCGGGGAGCGACAATGCCCTAACGGCATAAATTCCGAGTTTTTCGGCGGTATCAAAATCAACCCCTCCCGGCAGGGACGCAAGGTCTATAATAAGGGTGTTTGTGTCGGTATTCATAAGAAGTTCCCTGTCAAAAATCAACTTCGGAATTGTGTTGAAAACAATGTCAAACCGCTTTACCGTTCTGAGATTTTCCGTATTAAGTGCATTGTAGCCGAATGCTTTTACATATGCAAGGTCTGACGGCTTTCTTGCACTCACGGTAACATTTGCTCCGAGTAAAACAAGCTTGTGAGCAAGAATTTTTCCTATTCTGCCGAATCCCGTAACAAGACACTTACTGCCCGAAATCGTACCCTCATATTCTCTCATTGCACATTCAATTGCACCCTCTGCCGTAGGCAATGCGTTGAGAATTGCAAAATCATCTCTTGCTCCGTAATCAAAAATTTCACCGTCAGAAAGCCTTGGATATGCCTTTAAAAATCTGCTTTTCATCGTAGTAAAAACAGGCTTTTTAAGGATAATTTCAATATCGTCACCGTCAAGCAAAATATTCTCGTTTGAAAACGGAGTGTTAAGACTTCCGTCTGTCCTTATTGACGGCAACGGAAAAATCAATGCGTCACTTTCCGAAATTGCCTTTTTAACATTGCAAAAGCTCAATGAACCGTAGCTTTCAAGGCTGTCAAATCCGCCGAGCAAAACATCGTAACAACTGTCGGAAATTGATTTTGCAAGAAAAAGCTGTCGCTTGTCACCGCCGATTATGCCAAATGTTCTTATGTCGCTCTTTTTCATACACAACACCCGTAAATCAAGTTATTCTCTACACCCTCATATTATGCCGAGTGTCCTTGTGTGTGAAACCGTGAAAAGAAAAAGGACAGCAAAAGCTGCCCAAGTTCGGCTATTCGGAAAGATTGTCAAAAGTTTCAAGAATTTCAAGCGAATCGGCGGAATCGAGATAAACATAATTGAAATCACGCACAATATTCCACCCCTTAACATAAAAAGGTGCAAGGCTTGAATAGCTCTTTTGCATAACCTCATAAGCAAAGTTATTCCAAGGTTATCTTCAATCAGTTTTGACATAAGTGTAAAGTGGTTTATGCAGGTTACTCTTGCAAAATGCTCTGTCGTTCTGTTATGTTCCGATAAAACCTGCTCAAGAATATTTCGTGTTCCAGAACCCTTTTCACGCAAAAAAGATGTTCGGTAAAAATGTCATCAGGCAAAATCGTTTTGTTTGCAAATCTGTGATTTTTACTGCATACACCGACAAAATTTTCCGAACGATAAACTCTGCTCAAAAATTCATTGCTGTCAAAAAAACCTTCAATCAACGCAAAGTCAAGTTCGCCCTTTTTAAGTCTGTCAAGCAAATACCTTGTGTTGTCAATCTCAATTTCAACATTATATTCGGGCAACTGCAAAAACTTTTCAACCTGTTTTGGAATAACATACTCGCCGATTGTCTTTGTTGCACCAAACCTTACAAGCATTTTTTCGCCCGACTTCATCTTTTCAAACAGCTTTTCTTCCTGATACATAACCGACTCGCAATATCTTTTCAGCAACTCTCCCTTTCTCGTCAATCTCAGGCTGTGTCGGTCATAATCAAACAGCTTGCAACCGTACTGATTTTCAAGAAAATGTATATGCTGGGTAACAGCAGGCTGCGTCATATTAAGCACCTGTGCAGTCTTTCTGTAATTCATAAAATTGCAAAGCGTCAAAAAAGTTTTAACCCTATAATCAATCATATCACACCTCTTTGATAATTTTTACTTATCATATCATTTTAAATAATAATTAGATTTTATCATACTTTCGTGTTATACTCAACAGGCAAAATAAAATCGGGAAGGGTAAAACAATGAAATTCATCAAAACAAACCTCGGCGGAGTCCTTGTATGTGCCGTCATTGCGGCATTTGCGGAACTTTTCAGCACTATTCAAATCGGCTCATTTTCGTTTTCGCTGATAGGCGCACCTGTTGCGGCAATTATTACGGGAATGATAATCACACTTTTAGCACCGAAATTTTCTGCCAACAAATATTTTTTGGGCGGAATAAAATTCACCTCAAAAAAGATTTTGCAATGGGCGGTAATCATACTCGGCTTTTCGCTTAATCTCGGCACAATTGCAAGTGTAGGCGGTAAGAGTCTGCCCGTGATTGTAAGCACAATTTCAACATCTCTCATAACGGCTTTTATTGTTATGAAAATTGCAAAAATCAAACCTAAAACAGCCTGTCTTATCGGAGTAGGTTCGTCAATCTGCGGCGGTTCAGCAATTGCGGCAACCGCTCCCGTAATTGATGCCGATGACGAAGAAATTGCCCAATCAATTTCGGTAATCTTTCTGTTTAATATTCTTGCGGCACTCATTTTTCCGACTTTCGGACACGCTGTCGGCTTTGGCACGGAAGGCTTCGCAGTGTTTGCAGGAACAGCGGTAAATGACACATCATCAGTAACCGCAACTGCCGCTACCGCAGAAAAAATCTGGAATGTAAACGGTATTCTTTCAACAGCCGTAACCGTAAAACTGACACGAACACTTGCTATAATTCCGATAACGCTTTGCCTTGCACTTTACAGAACACACAAGGCAAAATCAATCGGTGCAAAGGGTTCAACATTTTCATTCAAAAAGATTTTTCCGTGGTTCATTCTCTTTTTCATCGGAGCTTCACTTGTATCAACACTTGTCGGATTTATTCCGCAATGTTCTTTTACAGAATTTTTACAACAACGGTTTTGTACCTCTGATGAAATGGCTCGCAACATTTTTCATTTCAATGGCAATGGGCGCAATCGGACTTAACACAAACATAGTAAAACTGATAAAGAGCGGTGCAAAGCCGATTATCTTAGGATTTTTCTGTTGGATAGCAATTTCCGCCGTATCAATCGGAGTGCAACAGCTTACGGGAATTTTTTCATCTAATCTGTGACAAAAAAGACAGCCGAATTTTTACACACGGCTGTCTTTTATTTTCTGCATACAAAAACTCCGCTCTCAAGCGAAAGCGGAGTTTGATTTGATAATTTGCCGTAGATAAAAATATTCTTCTCCAAATGAGGTTACGGTCTGAGTCCCATTCCGCCCTCGAGGGTTATGGTTTCGCCGCTCATATACTTGAAATCAGGTGATGCAAGTGCAACACAGGCACGGCCGATTTCTTTTTCGACATCACCAAAATGTCCCATTGGCGGCACTTTTACATTCGCCTTAAATGCGTCGGGATAAGCCTGCTCAAATTTTTCAAGCTGAGCAGTCCATGCAAGCGGACAGACAATGTTGACATTTATTCCATCCTTGCCCCACTCGTTGGCGGCAACTCTTGTAAGACCTCTTATTCCCTCTTTTGCGGCTGCATATGCACACTGACCGAAGTTTCCGAAAAGTCCGGCACCCGAAGCAAAGTTTATAACCGTTCCCTTTGACTTTTTAAGGTACGGATAGCAAGCCTTCATATAGTAGAAGGTTGCGTACAATCCCGAATAAACAGCAAGGTCAAATTGCTCTGTTGTATGATCAGCAAGTGTAATACCCGACGCAGAAGCCTGAGCGTTGTTAATCAAGACATCAATTCCGCCGAATGTTTCAACAGCCCTGTCAACAACATTCCGAACAACCTTTTCGTTATCGCCGTCCTTGCTGACATCAGCCTGAACAGGCAACACATTTACTCCGTAAAGTCTTTCGAGTTCTTCTTTGGCATCCTCAAGCTTTTTGACATTTCTGCCTGTAATAACAAGGTTTGCACCCTCTTTTGCATAAGCAACAGCAATGCCGTAGCCGATTGAACCGCAACCTCCGTCGCTGAGAACAGCCTTTCCTCCGCCTGTAATAACAGCGGTCTTTCCTAATAAAAATCCCATTAATCCATCCTCCTTTTGGTAAAAAAATATGCTGCAAGAATACAAATATTCTCACAGCCTTATATTACCAGTTATTAAGTTTGGTGTCAATCGGGTAATGCTATTATACGGAAATATTGGGTTTTGATTTTGAATTAATCTTTTCATTTTGTAAATTTTCTTTTGCAGTATTAATAGATGCAACCAATATTCTGCGAATAGTGCCGCACCGGTTATATAAATCAGTTGATAGTTCTCTAAGCTTTGATTCAGCCATACGAACCTTTTTTAATTTATAACAAGTGAAATAAAATAAATCCTTTCACGCCGTCAGGCACTTCACATGGAAAATCCATATTTCACAAATCCTTTTGGATTTATTTCACTGAAAAAAGCACTTGCAAAAGCAAGTGCTTTTTTCTTGGCGGAGGACAAGGGATTTGAACCCTCGCGCCGCGTTAGCGACCTACTCCCTTAGCAGGGGAGCCTCTTCACCACTTGAGTAATCCTCCGTGTGAAGTTTAAATTCACTATAAAATAAAATGGCGGAGAGGAAGGGATTCGAACCCTTGGTCCCTCGCGGGATCACTAGTTTTCAAGACTAGCTCCTTAAACCACTCGGACACCTCTCCGTATGCTCATCTTGCCTTTCAGCATTTCAGCAAGACTTATTCTAACACAAGTTTCTCCATTTGTCAACACTTATTTTAATTTTTGAATATTCAGTAAAATAAGAAAATTTCCCAATTTCTTGACAAATCGCAAGCCATCATATACAATAGTTATGTTATGTGCCAATAGCTCAGTTGGATAGAGCGTTCGCCTCCTAAGCGGCAGATTGTTCGATTCCTTCGAGCCTTGAAAATTGCATAAAACTTATAAATGTCTCAGTAGCTCAGCTGGATAGAGCACACGCCTCCTAAGAATATGTTATAACGACCGCCTTTCGGGCAAAGGCGATTGACATTGAGTAAGTTTAAGACTAAAATTGAATAGATTTTAAAGATGTTTCCGTAGCTCAGCTGGATAGAGCGACCGCCTCCTAAGCGGTAGGTCGGGTGTTCGAATCACCTCGGGAACGCCAAAAACTCCGCCGGAAAACCCAGTAAAATCAAGGGTTTCCGGCGTTTTTTCATTTTTACGGAAAAAGTGAAAAATCGTAAAATTCACAGATTTTCATTAGCAAAATCTCCGTCAGCTAATGGAAATTAGGACGAATGTCGTCCGCCTTTCAGGTGAACGACTTGCTAATAAAAATTAGCAGGATTTTCGCTATTTTGCTAATGAAAATGCCCTCTCTGCTAATGGCAGAAAAATTCGAGCAAAATTCCTGCTAATGAATAAGGCGTTCGTTACCCTGTTAATTCGTTCATTTAGGGGTGGTCAAGCGACAATCGCACACTACTTCTATGCCATTTCTTATTATATAATTGCGGTAACAGGAGGTGGTTGTTTTGAAAGAACAAAAATATCATTTATACCTTTCCAAGGACGAATACAGCGAAGTGCTGCAATCACTTATCCGTTTGAAGAACAGCCTGATAGCACAAGGCAGATACACGGACGCAGCAGATGATATTCTTTGCAAGGTGCTTTCAGCCAAGAAAAGAAAGTTCAAAATCAAATATATCTGAACACGAATAAAGACCGCCTACACTTTTGTAAGCGGTCTTTGCTAATTTAGAGTAAGTTAGACAGTCGAGTAGACTAAGACCTCTCAATCTTAGCCCCTCACAGATCCGTACGTGCGGCTTTCCCGCATACGGCTCCTCGTAGTAACATTCGCTTCAATATAAACAATAGTACGTTTTAGGTTTTGCTAACGGGTAATACTTGAGCATTTCCACAAATCCATTCCATGTGTATGCCCGTCTACAACCTCTCCGATTCATGGCTTTGAATAGAAACTGTTGTACTCTATGCAGGAATGTTGTTATCTTCCGAAAATTCCATGTAACACCATAATACCGATAGTGTCCAATTAGTTTTACGTTCAACTCTTTAATTATTTCTCGCATTGGTCGATTTCGATTATCGTAAATCCAGTTCTTGTATGCTCTAACCTTTTGCTCAAACTTCTTTCTTGAAGTCTGTACCTTTGGTACGAAACCTCCCTTTCGAGTTTTGCTACAGTAGAAGGTAAATCCCAGAAAATCAAATGTTTCAGGCTTACATTCTCCTCTTGCTCTACGATTCTGCTCTGCAAATCTCCCAAATTCAATCAGTCTGCTTTTACTACTTTCCAGCTCCAGTCCAAACTTTTCCATTCGTTCCT
>ENA-OQDT01001055-OQDT01001055.1-human-gut-metagenome-genome-assembly--contig:-NODE-1055-length-16975-cov-2.794041_pt1 | contig 16975 bp, 16 predicted proteins | sample MGYA00242786_ERZ504617 | MGnify/ENA primary metagenome ERZ504617 (study PRJEB26092, sample SAMD00036337) | human gut metagenome | host: Homo sapiens | study: EMG produced TPA metagenomics assembly of...
CTTTCCGCCTGCCTCGCCGGTGAGGGTCCCCCTCGACGGCGTACTTGCTGGGACATGGGGACTATGAGCGCCAGGCCAAGCTGAGATTGCTCTTTACTATAACGACTTGTTCGGCCAGGGCAACTATTATATTGAGCTGCAGGACCACGGCCTGGAAGAAGACACTACCGTTCTGCCGCAGCTTATCCGCCTTTCGCGGGAGACAGGCATCCCCATGGTTGCCACCAACGACTCCCACTACATCACCCGCGAGGACGCCAAGATGCAGAGCATTCTGCTGTGCATCCAGACCGGCAAAACCGTCAACGATGTGGACCGCATGGAGTTTCAGACCGAGGAATTCTATGTAAAAAGCACCGATGAAATGTATGACCTGTTCTCCATGGTGCCGGAAGCCTGCGAGAACACCAACAAAATTGCAGAACAGTGCAACTTTGACTTTGTGTTTGGCGATACCAAGCTCCCGTATTTCAAAGCTCCGGACGGCATGAAAAACCAGGAATACTTTGAAAAGCTCTGTTATGAGGGCTTGGAACGCCGCTACCCCGGCAAGGTAACGGATGCCTTGCGTGAACGCCTGGAATACGAGATTGGCGTGGTTAAAAAGATGGGGTACACCAACTATTACCTCATCGTGTATGACTTTATCAATTACGCCAAAAGCCGCGATATCCCGGTCGGCCCCGGCCGCGGCTCCGGTGCGGGCAGCCTGGCGGCCTATTGTGTCGGTATTACGGACATTGACCCCATCCGCTACAGTTTGATTTTTGAACGCTTCCTGAACCCGGAACGTGTCTCTATGCCGGACTTTGACGTTGACTTTTGTTACGAGCGCCGCCAGGAAGTGATTGATTACGTCAACCGCAAGTATGGCCGTGACCATGTGGCACAGATCGTGACCTTTGGAACTATGGCCGCCCGTGCCGCCGTGCGCGATGTCGGCCGCGTGATGGGTATGCCGTACCAGGACGTGGATAAGGTGGCCAAGCTGATTCCTACTGAACTGAAAATGACGCTGAACCATGCGCTGGAGGTTTCGCCGGACCTAAAAGCAATGTATGACGCTGAACCCCAGGTGCATGAGCTGATCGATACCTCGCTGAAAGTGGAGGGCATGCCGCGTCACGCTTCCACTCATGCGGCGGGCGTTGTGATTACCCGCGAACCGGCTACCGAGTATGTGCCGCTTTCCACCAACGATGGTCTGCCGGTTACCCAGTTCAACATGGTGGAAATTGAGCGCCTTGGCCTGCTCAAGATGGACTTCCTTGGCCTGCGCACCCTGACCGTTATCCATGATACCGAAGCCGCCGTGCGCCTGCATGAACCGGATTTCCGCATTGCCAATCTGGATTATGACGATGCCGCTACTTATGCTATGCTGGAACGGGGCGAAACAGAGGGCATCTTCCAGCTTGAATCTACTGGTATGACCCAGGTGCTGGTCAGTATGCACCCCCGCAGCCTTGAAGACGTCATCGCCCTCATCTCGCTGTACCGCCCCGGCCCCATGGATTCTATCCCGACCTATCTGCGCAACCGCAGGGAGCCGGATAAAGTCACCTATAAAACACCCCAGCTGGCCCATATCCTGGATGTTACCAACGGCTGTATCGTTTATCAGGAACAGGTCATGCAGATCTGCCGCGAGTTGGCAGGCTTCAGCTTTGGCCAGGCTGATAACGTGCGCCGTGCCATGAGCAAAAAGAAGCATAAAGTCATGGAAGCCGAGCGAGAGCACTTTGTGCATGGCTGTACTGAGCCGGGCAAAGAGTGCGCCGGGTGTGTGAAGAACGGGATCCCGGAAGCCGTGGCCAATGAGATCTATGACGATATGGTCAGTTTTGCTTCTTATGCGTTCAACAAATCTCATGCGGCCTGCTATGCTTATGTGGCATTCCAGACAGCCTATCTCAAGTGCCATTACCCGCGCGAGTTCATGGCTGCGCTGTTGACCAGCGTACTGGACAGCACCGCCAAGGTGATTGAATATTCGTCCGAATGCCAGCGCCTTGGCATCAAGGTTTTGCCGCCGGATATCAATGTATCCCGCGGCGGCTTTACGGTGGACGGGCAGAGCATCCGCTTTGGCCTGAACGCCGTCAAAAGCGTTGGCCGTGATTTGATTGAAGCGGTCATCAAAGAGCGCGAAAGCCGCCCATTCCGCAGCCTGTACGATTTCTGCAAGCGGATGCGCAGCAACATGCTTAACCGCCGTGCGCTGGAAAACCTGATCAAAGCCGGTGCCTTTGATACCCTGGAACCCAGCCGCCACGGCATGATGGAAAGCGTAGAAACGGTACTGCGCATTGTTGAAAACGATGCCCGCCAGAATTTGGATGGCCAGCTGGATTTGTTCAGCGCCATGGCCGGTGCCGAGGAAGCCCCCCAGAACGATGATTATCAGGTGCCCAACCTGCGTGAGTATGATTCCGGTGAGCTGCTGAAAATGGAAAAAGAGGTCTCGGGCCTGTACCTGTCCGGCCACCCGTTGGATGCTTACCGTGAAAAGATCGAAAAAATCTCCACCTGTACCATCGCTCAGCTGCAGGGAGAGAATGCCAGGGATTTTGATAACCAGACGGTTACCCTGGTATGTACCGTGGTCAAAAACAAGATCATGACCACAAAGTCCAATACGTTGATGGCCTTTACTACCATTGAAGATCTGACCGGCACAATGGAGCTGTTGGTGTTCCCCCGCGTGCTGACCAGCTGCCGTGCGTATTGCAGGAGAACGCCGTTGTGTCACCACTGGCCGCGCTTCCGTTAAAGAGGATGAAGGCACCCGCCTGATCGTGGAAAGCGTACTGCCGGTTGATGGTTATGATCCATCCCAAAGCTTTGGCCAGAACCGTTCCCAGCGCATCAGCGCGGCAGCGGGGGATACGGCTGCCCAAAGCATATGGCTGCTGGTGCCCTCGCGGGAATGCGCCCAGATGCACAAGGTGGAAAACCTGCTGCAAAATATTTTTGACGGCCCCCACACCCGTATATTTCAAATTTGAAGATTCCGGCCAGCGGGTGCGTGCGCCGCAAAGTATGTGGGCCATGGATCACCCGCTGCTGCGCCAGGAGCTGGAACGCATCCTGGGTGCTGACCATGTAAAGTTCACAACGGCACAAGCGGCAAAATAAATCCATGTACTTTGCGCGTTTATCCATAAAATTGGGCCGCTGGTATGGTATAATAACAGGCAGGGGAGTATGTTAAAAAATAGGCAGGTTGCCCGGTGGTACGCCGGAAAATGCCTGCCGGGGAAAACCAGTTTTGCGTTTTCTTCATTGGGCCGCTCTGCGCGGCTCAACTATAACAGGAGGACATTTTTATGGCTAAGGAAATCAAAACCATCGGTGTACTGACCAGCGGCGGCGACGCCCCCGGCATGAATGCAGCGGTACGCGCCATTGTCCGCGCAGGCATCTCCAAGGGCTACCGCATGATGGGCATTCAGCGCGGTTATAACGGCCTGATCAACGGCGAATGCTACGAGATGAACGTCCGCAGCGTGTCGGAGATCATCCACCGCGGCGGTACGATTCTGTATACTGCCCGCTGCCTGGAGTTCAAAACCAAGGAAGGCCAGGCCAAAGGCCTTGCACGCTGTAAGGAACTTGGCATTGATGCCCTCGTGGTCATCGGCGGCGACGGTTCTTTCATGGGCGCCCGCGCATTGGCGAACCAGGGCATTCCCTGCGTTGGCATTCCCGGCACCATTGATAACGATATTGCCTGCAGCGAGTATACCATTGGCTATGATACAGCCATGAATACCGCGGTAGAAGCCATTGATAAATTGCGTGATACCACCCAGAGCCATGACCGCTGCAGTGTTGTTGAGGTTATGGGCCACCATGCAGGCTATATTGCGCTGAACGTTGGCATTGCTACCCGGTGCCTTTGGCATGTGCTGCTGCCGGAGCGTCCGTTCGACTTTGAGCGTGACATTCCTCCAGCGTATGCGCCAGACCCAGGTTACCGGCAAAAGCACTTCATCATCATTGTGTCGGAAGGCGTTACCGATGCCCAGACCCTGGCCAACCAGATCCAGGCTGCAACAGGTGTTGATTCGCGTGCAACTGTTCTGGGCCACATCCAGCGCGGCGGTTCACCTACCGTGCGTGACCGTGTGAATGCCTCCCTGATGGGTTACCATGCAGTGGACCTGCTGGATAAGGGCATTTATAACCGCGTGGTTGCCCTGTCCGGCGGTAAGATCGTGGACTATGATGTCAACGTGGCGTTGTCGATGCACAAATACCTTGACCCGATGGAGATCGAAGTGGCACAGGCGATTTCCATCTGATGCGGTAAAGTCCGTGCGGCCCTGTATATGGGCCGCACTTTTTTTTTGTAAAGGTGCATATTTTGCGCCGTGCAGGCAAGAATTTTCGCATAATGAAAAAAAGTTCTTGCATTTTGCTGCACCTTGTGCTACTATACTATAGCAATACACACGCATTGCGTTGTTTTTTTGTGCCTTTTTTGCCGTAACACGTAAAAAGGTTAGAAAACAAGTACGCGATGCGGAGGGTAAAAAACTAAATTTTGGAGGAAATTAACTATGGCAGTCGTATCTATGAAACAGCTTCTCGAAGCCGGCGTGCATTTCGGTCATCAGACCCGCCGCTGGAACCCCAAGATGGCAAAGTACATCTTCACCGAGCGCAACGGCATCTACATCATTGACCTGCAGAAGACCGTAAAGAAACTCGATGAGGCTTACAACTTTGTCCGCGATGTTGCTGCTGACGGCGGCGAGATCCTGTTTGTTGGCACCAAGAAGCAGGCTCAGGAGTCCATCCGTGACGAGGCTACCCGCTGCGGCATGCACTATGTCAACGCTCGTTGGCTGGGCGGCATGATGACCAACTTCCGCACCATCCGTAAGCGCATCGACCGTATGGAGCAGCTGAAAACCATGCAGGAAGACGGCACTTTCGACCTGCTGCCGAAGAAGGAAGTTGTTAAGCTGGAGCTGGAGATGGCTAAGCTGGACAAGTACCTGGGCGGCGTCAAGAACATGAAGACCCTGCCGAAGGCTATGTTCATTGTTGACCCGCACAAGGAGCGCATCGCTGTTTCCGAAGCTCGCAAGCTGAACATCCCCATTGTTGCTATCGTTGATACCAACTGCAACCCCGACGAGATCGATTACGTCATCCCCGGCAACGACGACGCTATCCGCGCTGTCAAGCTGATCGCCGGCGCTATGGCTGACGCTGTGCTGGAAGGCAAGCAGGGTAAGCAGGATGCTCCCGCTGCCGAAGAGGCCGCCAAGGCTGAATAAGCCCGATCCCGCCCGAAACTGTTTGTACACCTAAATTCAGAAAGGACGAATGAACATGGCTGTTTCTGCAAAGGACGTTATGGAACTGCGCCGCCAGACTGACTGCGGCATGATGGAATGCAAGAAGGCTCTTGTCAAGGCTGATGGCGACATCAATAAGGCTATCGAGATTCTGCGTGAAGAGGGTCTGGCTACTGCCGCTAAGAAGGCTGGCCGTATCGCTGCTGAAGGCATGGTTTACGCTGTTGCCACCGCTAACGGTGCTGTTGTTGTTGAAGTCAACGCTGAGACCGACTTTGTTGCCAAGAACGATAAGTTCGTTGAGTTCACCAAAGATCTGGCCAATGTTGTTGCTGAGCAGAAGCCCGCTGATGTTGAGGCTCTGATGGGCTGCAAGATGGGCGAAGGCACTGTTGACGAAGCTCTGAAGGCTCTGATTCTGGTCATCAAGGAGAACATCAAGGTTCGCCGTTTTGCTTCCTATGAGGGCCATTGCGCCGCTTACGTTCACGGCGGCGGCACCCACGGCGTTATCGTTAAGTTCGATACCACCGATGAAGTTGCTGCTAAGCCGGAGTTCGTTGAGTTTGGCAAGGATATTGCAATGCAGATCGCTGCTGCAAACCCGAGCTACCTGAACCGTGAGGCTGTGCCTGCTGAGGCTATCGAGAACGAGAAGAAGATTATCATTGCTCAGATGGCTAACGATCCGAAGGCCGCCAACAAGCCCGACGCTATCAAAGAGAAGATGGCTACCGGCCGTCTGGGCAAGTTCTACAAGGAGAACTGCCTGGTCGATCAGGCTTTCATCAAGGATGGCAACATGGACGTGAACGCCTATGTGAACGCTACCGCTAAGAAGCTGGGCGGCGATATCAAGATCGTCGAGTACACCCACTTCATCAAGGGCGAAGGCCTGGAAAAGCGCGTTGACGACTTCGCTGCTGAAGTTGCCGCCGCTGTTAAGGGTTAATTAGCTGATTGCTTTCTGAAAGAGCACTTTGAGAGTTTACCTCTTAGGGTGCTCTTTTTTGTTTGCTTTTGAGTGGTAAAATTTGGAACGCTATCTCCAGAAAAGCCACCTGCCTTTGTTCAGCTAATCCGATTTTTGTGCCTCTTTCACGCATGTGATTATCCTCAATTTCTGCCAGTATCCTATCCGAAACTCTACCATGACCAATGGCATCGTCCTTGATCCGTTCCTTGGCAGCGGCTCTACGCTGATTACCGGTGAGAAAACAGACCATGTGTGCCGGGGCATTGAGTTTGACCCGAAGTTCGTGGATGTCATCGTGAAGCGGTACGCCTTTTTGCTATTCTCCATTTTTTCTTTGGCGATCTCAGCACGGTTGATATAATCCTTAATGGCGTTTGCAACTAATCTAAATCCTTCAGTAATAGCCCAAATGGCCGCGGCCTGAGCAGCAGTCGTCAACATCTGCAGGCCAATACCCTTGATAGCGTTTGTCAGTTTGCCTGCGCCGGTTACGGAATTAAAGAAATTCTGCACAGAGATATTAGCCTTGTCTGTGTGAGCTACAAAGTCTTGGAGAATTACAGACGCATTTTTCAAATTATCATTTATAGCGTCCGTCGGATCTTTGCCCTTTTTAACTTCCGACATAAAAGCCTGCAAGGCAACGACATCATTGTCTAAGTCTTTCGCAAGATCATAGTCATTATTAAAATTACCGGTCAGCCAAGAAAATAGGATTCCTTTTTTTGTGCCGCCCAAAAGATTAGCTTCAGAAAAGGCTTTTCTAAAATCTTTAATAGAATCTTTTGCCCTTTTTCCATTAAGAGTTAAAAAAGTTCCAGTGTTCAGATCGTTACCTGTTCCAAACAAGTTAAACAGATTCAAAATCAGGTTGTTCTACTAATTATTGTGTGGTATAATCAGTATAAGGTTATAAAACAACTTGTTTGGGAGGTATAAAAATATGAACTTTAACGAAAGACACTATTACGTTTGCCCTGTTTGTGGCAGGGATTTTTCTTCTGTAGAATCTTATCCTGGTTGCGATTTTTGTAACAACCATGAAGTTATAAATTATCCAGGCGGAGAATGGAAAGAGATCAGAGTCAAAGTTAGTAAAATGTCCCCATTGGAATTTCAGGAAAATTTGAAACTAGAACCTTATGATAAATTTTATATTGACCTTTACGCTGGTAATAAAGAAAAACAAAAAGAGCGGAAAGAGTGGGCAGTATGTAAAGAGCTTTTCTATAAAAAGTATGTCTACAATAACCCTCTCTTTGACAAAGCCAAGTTTGACATGCGTGCCGAGTGGGAGTACGAAAACGCCGTAGAGATGGAAGAGGGCTACCGTAAGCGCCAAGAAGAAAAGAACAAACCTCGCTGCCCCAAGTGTGGCTGTACCGAGTTCCAGATGGTTCCCCGCAAGTGGTCGCCCCTTACCGGGTTCTTGACGAACAAGGTGGACCGGGTGTGCGTGAAGTGTAAAACAAGATATTGATGCAAAACTAAAACTAGAAAGGAACGGATTTATCATGCCCACTATCAATATTAACTCCCCATCTGGAATGGCCGCATTAAAGGCCGCAGCACTCAAGGCCGCAGAGGAACATTACAACAAAGAAGGAATAGAAGTTGAATGCCCTGCGTGTGGTATAAAATTCATTGTAAAGCCAGACCATACCACCTGTCCACACTGTAATAAAAGCATAGTAGTTACATTTGAATAACCACTGTAAATCCCTTCAGCTGTTCTTCCAATTCCGCTGCAAGTGCTTTGGTTTTATTCAGTTGGGCTTCAAGTTCTTTAGCCTTTTCTATAGCTTCATCAACGCCGGTAATTTTAACAGGAATTTTACAATCATTCATAAGATCACCCCCTTGTTGCAATATAAGGTGGATAGAGTTTGTGTGAAGTGTAAGACGAGATATTAAGGATAGTCCTCTTATATATCTAAAAACATAAAAAGGAGTACAAACACTTTCTGCAACATATATGACATCCCTATAGTTGCAAAAAAACATAAAATAGCCAAAGCAAAATCTCCACCGTCCATAAAACATCACCTCTCAAAAATACCAAAAGCCCCGGCCATTAAAGGTCAGGGCTTATCTTTATTGTATGCTGGTAAAATCAATCGTTCCATGCGTACATCGTAAATATAAAGTGGCTTTTTTGTGCTGAAGTTGAAGTTTTTTCTTGTCCAATCCTCCCTAAAGGAATATAATAAAAAAGACAAAATTCAAAAGGAGCTACCGACATGAATTCCACGCAAGACAGCACAGCAACCCAAAAGTCACTCTTTGCACGGTATCAGGAGCACATCACCAGCGCAATTTTTATCGGTCTGGTGCTTGGTATCCTGACCGGGCTTTTCCTGGCAAGCCGCTTTGACGTGGTCCTGACCGTTACCACATTGCTTGGCAGCATTTACATGAATGCGCTGAACATGATGATCTTTCCGCTGGTGTTCTGCTCCATCGTGGTGGGCATTACCAGCATCGGCAACGCCAAAACCACCGGAAAAATCACCGGCGGTGCCATGATATTCTTCCTGTTCACTACAGCGCTGGCGAGCTTTGTGGGGATGATTATCCCCAGAGCCATCAATCTTGGAAAAGGCGTCCGGTTTGAAATGGCAACCTCCGATATCGAGGCCAGCAAAATGACCAGCATTCTTGACACCGTCAAAAACCTGATTCCCGCCAATCCGGTGGCTGCTTTTGCCAACGGCAATATGCTGCAGGTGCTGACTTTTGCGGTTATCATCGGCTTTACCCTTGTTGCAATCGGCGAAAAAGGCGAGCCGCTGCTGAAAGTGATTGAATCCGGCAACGAGGTTTGCCTGAAAATCATCAGCACCGTGATGTACTTTACCCCCATCGGCGTTTTCTGCACCATTGTTCCGGTGGTGGAAGCCAACGGCACGGAAACCATTCTTTCCCTCGCAACCCTGCTGGTCGTTCTTTATGTTACCTTCTTCTCATTTGCCGCTATCGTGTATGGCAGTTCCGTCAAGTTCCTTGGCAAGGCAAGCCCGGCAAAGTTTGTTAAAGCCTGCCTGCCGGCAGCTCTGAACGCCTTTGGCACCTGTTCCAGTTCGGCCACCATCCCCCTCAGCAAGCAGTGTATGGAGGACAAGATGGGCGTATCCGATAAAATCACCAGTATCGCTATCCCTCTGGGCGCAACGGTCAACATGGATGCGGTTTCCATCGTGTTGTCGTTCATGATCGTGTTTTTCGCCAACGCCTGCGGCGTTGAGGTCAGTACCTCCATGATGATTGTGATCCTGCTGGCAAATGTGATCTTGTCCGTGGGCACCCCCGGCATCCCCGGTGGTGCAATCGCTTCGTTCGCCGCGCTGGCTACCATGGCGGGTCTCCCGGCTGGCGTGATGGGCGTTTATATCAGCATCAATACCCTATGCGATATGGGCGCTACCTGCGTGAACGTTATTGGCGATATGGCAGGCTGCGTGGTGCTGAAAGAGAAAATTAAGCTGAATGACTGACACAGTTCCCACAAAACAAAATAACAAGTTACATTTGGGCGGGCAGCGACGAAAAACAACTGCCCGCCTTTTTGCTGCCTGCTTTGCTTTCAGCGGAAAAAAGATGCTAAAATAAAGCAGTTGAAAAATCACACCGGAAGGGGAGCGCACAAAAACGCAAGATGGACGATAAAATAAAGAATACCTCAAAGCCCGGCGTGGCATATTATCATCTGCCGGGGTTGTTTGAATTTTATGGGCTGTACCGCATGTTCCTGCCGCTGTTCTATCATCACAGAGAATATTTTTACAACTGGTGCGCCATCGGCTCCATTTATGGGGCCCTGGGCGACTGCATCTGGGGTGGCGGCCGCACAAGTTTTGGCGTGCAGGACCCCGAAGATGTTATGGATCTGATGCGCGAATATGGGATATCCGCCCGGCTGACATTCAGTAACTCACTGCTGCGTGAAGAACACCTGGCGGACATAAAGTGCAACGCCCTGTGTAAGCTGTTTGAAAATAGCGGCGGCGCACAAAACGGCGTTATTGTCCATTCGGACTTGCTGCTCAGATATCTGGAAAGCCGTTATCCGGGGCTTTACTTTGTTTCATCTACAACCAAGGTGCTCACGGAATTCCCGCAGTTACAGGCGGAATTGAATCGGGATGACTTCCGCTATGTTGTGCCGGATTTCCGGTTAAATAAAGAATTTGAACAGCTGAACAACCTGCCCCAGCCCCAGAAAGATAAAGTGGAATTCCTTTGCAATGAATGCTGCTGGTTTGGCTGCAAAGACAGAAAGCGCTGCTATGAAAATGTAAGCCGTAAAAACCTTGGCGAAACCTGCCCCGACCACCGCTGCGCAGCCCCTGGCGCACAGGAAGGGTATCGCTTTTCAAAAGCAATGGACAACCCCGGTTTTATTGGCATCCAGGATATTCAAAATATCTATCTGCCCATGGGCTTTTCCAACTTCAAAATTGAGGGCCGCGGGCTTGGCAGTGCTTTAATTTTGGAGTTTCTGCTTTACTATATGACAAAGCCAGAATACCAGCTGCGCGTCCGCGAAGAAATTTATCTCAATAATATGCTAGACCTGTTCTGAATGGGGAACCGGCGCAATCGCTTTATTCAATATTTAAGAATTAAGGCAACACCGCACAATTCCCGCCTTGCGGCTTAAGCACCGCTCCGGCAGCTGCGGCACGGCATCTGCGTTGCCAAAATGCTCGATAATGTCGGGTTGCGGTACCCGCATCGTGCTTCGGGGGGCAAAAGCCCCTCGCACTCTGCGACCGCTGCCCCTGCTTCGGTTCGCTGTTTCCGCCACTGGCGGCGCTCACCTTTGCAGCATCCAGTATTATCTGCGCTTTTGGCTTAGCATCTGCCGCACCTCGCTCGCCGTATCGGCACTTAGAATTATGCGGTATTGCCTTAAGGGGAAAATAAGAAATATGGGAAAGTAAAAGTGTCAATTACCGATCATTCCGCTCTGCAGTAGAGGTATGGCACCTGCACCACGTCACTTGTGTGCTCGTTCCATTTGATCAGGGTGTTACATGCGGTGCGGGTAACGGCGGAATCCTCTTTGATTGCAGTAATATCTTCGGCCATGGAATCCAGGCGAGTTTCTATCGCATCCAGGCGTTTATCCATTTGATTCAAATGGGTATGAATCGGTGCCAGCGCACTGGTCATCAATTCTGTAATGGGCTGCAGATTCTCTTTCGTCATGGCCGTCCTTTTTCCCTTGCTTTCCGGCGGTCATTCACTGTGCGGCTATTGTCCCCTGTTTTTATATGCCATGCAATGCCGCAATATACCCAAATTGCGGGGCCGCTTTTTTCAAAATTCTGCCTGCATTGTTTGGCTGCCGGTTTCGCGCAGCTGCATTATTTTTCCCATGGGCTGCGGATAATTTCGCCGCTGTCCACTTTCATGCAGCGCTCCACGGTTGCCCCGGCTTTGATGGTTGCACGGGGGGCGGCATGCACACCGTCTTCCAGCACGGCGTTATGGTCCACAATGGCACCGGCATTGATGATGCACCCTGCCCCCACTTTGGTTCCTGCGCCCACAAAGGCAAATGGCAGCACCACGGTCCCTGCCCCCAGGGTTGCGCTGCTGCATACTTCTGCCGCCGGGTGTTCAAACACCGGTGTCTGGTAGCCCGCAGCCACCAGCTTTTGCAGCCATTGCAGCCGCAGCTCATTGTTGCCAAGGCCCACAAAAGCCGCGGTGCAGCGTTCCCTGATGGTGGGATCCAGGTAATCTGCCAGTTTGCCCGCAGCGTCCGGTGCCTGGTCATCCAGGTACAAAATACGGGAATAGCCGCCGGCTTCCGCCAGCATTTCTCCCAGCTGTGTGCCAAAGCCCCCCTTGCCAAGCACAAGGGCTGTGTGGAACAATTTCATTGCGATACCCCTTTCCCATCCTGCCTTATGGCAGTATTTTCTGGTATGGTTATTATAGCACAAAAATCCTTATCAAAAAAGTCATACTTCACCCCGTTTTTCTCCATCAACTTTGACAAAAAGCCCTATCTTATTTTAAACACAATAGGAAGTGCGCCAAAAAAAGTTTTGGCTCTTGCTTTTTTGCGCTGCACGCTTTACACTTTAATTACAGAGATTTTCCGTACGGGTGTTTTGTGTGTTATTCTGTACACAGCCCGCCGGGGGATCCAGCCATACATTAAAGGATGGAGGGCGACTTTGTGCATTACACGAATCTTTTCGGACCATTCCCGGTCGGTTTGCGCAGCTGTGTTCTTCATGCGGTGTATTATAAGCATAATAGCCTTGTATAAGCGCAGTGTACCCGTGTACACCGCGCTCTTATTTTTTGAAGGAGGATCTGTAACATGCCGAACCGTAAAAAGGTTGCCATCATCATGGGGTCTGACAGTGACTGGCCGGTTGTAAAAAGTGCCTGCGGGGTGCTGAAAGATTTCGATGTACCGTTTGAGGCGCACATTCTTTCCGCCCACCGTACGCCGGAAGCCGCCGCTGCCTTTGCCAAATCTGCCCGCGCCAATGGTTACGGTGTTATCCTGTGCGCTGCCGGTATGGCGGCCCACCTGGCAGGTGCCTTTGCCGCCAACACCACTTTGCCGGTGGTCGGCATCCCGATGAAGGGCGGTGCCATGGACGGTCTGGATGCTCTGCTTGCTACCGTGCAGATGCCTTCCGGCTTCCCGGTTGCCACGGTTGCCCTGAACGGTGCCAAGAACGCCGCTTACCTGGCCGTTGCCATCCTGGCTGTTGCCGATGATGAGCTTGCCGCTAAGCTGGATCAGTTCCGTGCCGACACCGCCGCCGCCATTGCCAAAAAGGACGCCGCCATCGCTGCCGAAGCCGCAGCTATGTAACTTCAAATCCCGGTTTATTTGCTGTTGTTTTATCCCTTTTTATAAAAAAGGATTCCATAAATCAATTCATGAAAGAATATAAAGGAGCGCATTACAATGAACGTTGAAATTAAAGAACAGATGTACGAAGGCAAAGCTAAGCAGGTATTCGCAACTTCTGACCCCGAAATCGTTATGGTTCATTACAAGGACGATGCCACCGCCGGCGACGGCGAAAAGAAGGGCACCATCCGCGATAAGGGCATTGTCAACAACAAGCTGTCCAACGCTCTGATGCAGAAGCTGGAAAAAGAAGGCATCCCCACCCATTATGTTGAGGAGCTGAACGACCGCGATACCCTGGTCAAGAAGGTTCAGATCGTTCCTCTGGAAGTCATCATCCGCAATGTTGCCGCCGGCCACTTCAGCCTGCGCATGGGCGTGCCCGAGGGCAAGGTGTTCAAGACCCCCATCCTGGAGTACAGCTACAAGAACGATGACCTGCATGACCCGTTCATCAACCATTATTACGCCTTGGCCCTTGACCTTGCCACCCAGGAAGAGCTGGACACCATTGCCAAGTACGCCTTCAAGGTCAACGAAGTGCTGAAGAAGATCATGCTGGATGCCAACATCCGCCTGATTGACTTCAAACTGGAGTTTGGCCGCCTGTCTGACGGCACCATCATTCTGGCTGACGAGATCAGCCCGGATACCTGCCGCTTCTGGGATGCCACCACCGGTGCCCACCTGGATAAAGACCTGTTCCGCCGCAGCCTTGGCGGTGAGGCCGATGCCTACCAGGAAGTTATGAAGCGCCTGCTGGGCTGATTGAACCAAACTTAGTCCAGCCAATGTTCAGGGTGTACTGGAACCGCCGTTCGCTCTTCCGGTGCACCCTGCCATCGTTTGAAACAGGAAACGGAGAACTGAATGAAGGAGCTTTGTCCCGCCGAAGCACTGCATGAAGAATGCGGCGTGTTCGGTATCTATGATTCCACTGGCAAAACCAACATGGTCAGCGCCGTGTACAGTGCGTTGTATGCCCTGCAGCACCGCGGCCAGGAAAGCTGCGGCATTGCCCTGAACGTGGACGGTGTGCTGACCGGCTACCGCGATCTTGGCCTGGTCAGCGAGGTATTTACCCCGCGCGTGCTGGCTGACCTGCCGCAGGATGCCAAGATGGCCACCGGCCATGTGCGCTATGCCACCAGCGGCCAGCGCACCCGCGCCAACGCCCAGCCCATGGTTCTGCACCACTGCAAGGGCACTATGGCCATCTGCCACAACGGCAACCTGACCAATGCCCCCCAGCTGCGCCACAAGCTGGAAATGAACGGTTCGATCTTCCACGGCACTTCGGACACCGAGGTCATCGGCTATCTGCTGACCCAGAACCGCCTGATCAGCCCGGATATTGAAACAGCTGTCTGCCGCACGATGGAGCAGATCGTGGGTGCTTACAGCCTGGTCATTATGACCCACACCAAACTGATCGCCGCGCGCGATCCTAACGGCTTCCGCCCTCTCTGCATTGGCCAGCTGCCGGATGGCTCCGGCTGGGCTTTTGCTTCGGAATCCTGTGCGCTGGATGCTGTAGGTGCCCACTTTGTGCGCGATGTACTGCCCGGCGAGATCGTGGTGGCAGACTACACCGGCCTGCGCACCATCCGCACCCACTGCGGCACCGCGCCGCACACGATGTGCGTGTTTGAGTACATTTATTTTGCCCGCCCCGATTCCATCATCGAGGGCACCTGCGTGCATGACGCCCGCCTGCAGGCCGGGCGCTTTCTGGCACAGGAGCATCCGGTGGAAGCCGATGTCGTCATCGGTGCGCCGGATTCCGGCCTGGATGCCGCCCTTGGCTATGCGCAGGAAAGCGGTATTCCCTATGGCGTGGGCTTTATTAAAAACAAATATGTGGGCCGTACCTTCATCCAGGGCTCCCAGGCCCAGCGTGAAAGCAGTGTGCGCATCAAATTGAACGCAATTTCCTCCACCGTTGCGGGCAAGCGCGTTGTGCTTGTGGATGACTCCATCGTGCGCGGCACCACCAGCGCCCGCACCATCAAGCTGCTGCGCGACGCCGGTGCCAAGGAAGTACACTACCGCATTTCGGCCCCGCCGTTTGCCCACCCCTGCTATTTTGGCACCGACATCCCGGACGAAAAAGACCTGATTGCCACCGGCCATACGGTGGAGGAGATCCGCCAGATCGTGGGGCCGATTCCCTGGGCTACCTGAGCATTGAACATGTGACCCAGCTGGCCATCCACAGCAAGTGCGGGTTCTGCACCGGCTGCTTTACCGGCCATTACCCGGTGCCCGCCCCCAACGAGACGATGGACATTGTATACGATAAACCCCTGAGCCCAGTCCCAGACCAAAAAATCGCCTGTAAGCTGATAAGGAGAGAAACATAATGGAAAAAAGCTATTCTGCAAGCTACGCTGCCGCTGGTGTGGATATTACCGCCGGTTACAAGGCAGTTGACCTGATGAAGCAGCACGTTGCCCGCACCATGAACGAGCACTGCATTGGCGGCCTGGGCGGCTTTGGCGGCCTGTTTGAGCTGGACTGCACCGGTTACAAGCACCCGGTGCTGATCTCCGGCACCGATGGTGTGGGCACCAAGCTGAAGGTGGCCATGATCATGGATAAGCACGACACCATTGGTATCGACTGCGTGGCCATGTGCGTCAACGATATTGCCTGCGCTGGTGGTGAACCTTTGTTTTTCTTGGATTATATTGCCTGCGGCAAAAATTATCCGGAAAAAATTGCAACTATTGTCAGCGGTGTGGCCGAGGGCTGCGTGCAGTCGGAAGCCGCATTGATCGGCGGCGAGACGGCAGAAATGCCTGGCTTCTATCCGGAGGATGAATATGATCTGGCCGGATTTGCCGTAGGTATTGTCGATAAAAAGGATTTGATCACAGGTAAAGAGTTAAAAGGAGGCGAAACCTTGATTGGTATTGCATCCTCCGGTGTTCACAGCAACGGTTTTTCACTGGTTCGAAAGATTTTTGAAATGACAGAAGAATCTTTAAATACATATTATGATTGTCTCGGCAAGACCCTTGGCGAAGCGCTTCTCGCTCCGACAAAGATTATGTGAAAGCTTTAAAGAGTCTGAAAAACGGCGGCGTAAAAGTAAAAGCTTGCAGCCATATTACCGGCGGCGGTTTTTATGAAAATATTCCGAGAATGCTTCCGGAAGGAATTCGCGCTGTTGTCCATAAGGATTCCTATGAAGTACCGGCTATTTTCAAACTGATGGCTGAAAAAGGCGATGTGGAAGAAAAAGTCATGTACAATACATATAATATGGGTATCGGCATGGTTATCGCTGTGGACCCGGCGGACAAGGATAAGGCTTTGGAACTGCTTGCCCAGGCCGGTGAGACAGCCTATGTGATCGGTGAGACAGTGGAAGGCGAAACGGGTGTAACATTATGTTGAGAATCGCGGTACTTGTGTCCGGCGGCGGAACGAATCTTCAGGCAATTATCGACCGTATTGAGGAAGAACGAAATAAAATACGGAAATTGCCATGGTCATTTCCAATAATAAAAATGCCAAGGCTCTTCAAAGGGCTGAAAAGCACCATATTCCTTTCATGTGTATCTCACCGAAGGATTTTGAGACAAGGGCGATGTTTAATCAGACGCTTTTAAAGACGCTTATGGATTTGAAGGTGGATTTAATTGTTCTGGCCGGATTTATGGTTGTTATTCCGCCGGAGATGATACAGAATTTCAGAAACCGGATAATTAATATACATCCTTCACTGATTCCATCATTCTGCGGCACGGGCTATTATGGCTTGCATGTCCATGAGGCGGCCTTACGCGGGGT
>ENA-OQDT01001058-OQDT01001058.1-human-gut-metagenome-genome-assembly--contig:-NODE-1058-length-16934-cov-5.154459_pt1 | contig 16934 bp, 14 predicted proteins | sample MGYA00242786_ERZ504617 | MGnify/ENA primary metagenome ERZ504617 (study PRJEB26092, sample SAMD00036337) | human gut metagenome | host: Homo sapiens | study: EMG produced TPA metagenomics assembly of...
AAGAATATTGTCAACGGTATGACGGCTGACATGAAGTTCACGAGAGATACGCCGTTTGCTATAACCGCATACTCTATACATGTGTATTATTGATTGTCTTTCTACCATAGTCTTCATTTTACCTTTGCATTTGGATTATACAAAGGTCATTATACTTATCCTATGGTGGCGCAATTTTCAACTGGAATATTGGCGCACTTTTCAATTAGTATCTACATATTCCGCTGACCAGAAATGGACCAGCGCATCTGTCGATACCACATACGTAAGAGCGGACACCGTTTCCATGAACTCTCCGCTTCCCATCAAGAAGCGTGATTCACTGGCCCATGCCAGCGGCACACTGCCCAAACAGGGTATCTCCCGTGTAATGGAAGAATCCGACATCAATACCATCAACATCATGAAGGCCCAGGGTGCAAAATGGACACAAATAGCATCCAAACTGACGGAAGACCCTTTGTTCTGCTCCATCGGGCTGGACGAATCCAATGAGGCGAATTTTCTGACAGCCTTATGCGAGGGGGTTGTAGCGGTTGAGGATCTGACCAATGTCGGAACAGCACTGCGTGTCAATTTCGGTTACCTGCCGAAAAACGGATTTGGTGTGACCACTCCCGGCGAGATAACCTTGGATGACATAGAACGTGTGCTCGCCGCAGCTGACGGAGACGGCAATTCCATATCAGTCATCTGTATCGCCCTGTCAACCTACAAAAAACTGCGCCAGACACAAGGAGCCAAAGAACTCGCCGCCACATACAGAGGGCAGATTTTCGACAGTGATACCTCGCTGCCCACTCCTACCTCATCATTGTTTGACGAGGCTTTCGCCGACCAATATAACGGTGTCAGATTCCTGAAGATTGACCGTTCGATCATTTATGAGAAAAACGGTGTACGCAAGGCTTACAAACCGTGGAACGCAAACCGCTTGGTTTATCTGACTACCGAAAATGTCGGCAGTTTGGTCTGGGGGACATTAGCAGAAAAGACAAGCCCGGTGGAAGGAGTGGTTTATACCACAGTTGATGAGATGAAACTTATCAGCCGTTTCAGAACCGCTAACCCTTTGGTGGAAACTACCGCTGGACAGATGCTTGCGCTTACCGTGATTGAAGGAGTAGACCAGATTTATTATCAGGATATCACCGATGCACAAACTGTTGACGCAGAAAAGGAGGCCCAAGATTCAACAGATGTGAAAGTCACCATCTGGGGAGATACCTACAAAAAAACGGAGTTCGTTCAGGAGCTTAACAAGATAACTGGTGGCAAGCTGACTGCGAAATCTGCCGATGAAAAGATCATCGCCCGTGTCAACGAACTGAACGATGAAGATGAAGCCACTTTAAAAGCCACAGTAGAATCACACAAATCTGAATAATGTATGAAAACGGTCCTGCAAGCATTGAAAGATGAAGTCCACTACAAATTAAGTAGTGGCTTCTTTGAAAACCGTTTGCTTGAAAGAAGTCTGGACGGAAATGAAATATGCACCATCGACATTCTTAAAAGCAAACCGTTCAAAGGTGCTGTGGCCGACTGTCTCATGAGCCTGATTCAGATGCCCAACTTTACAGAAGGAGATGTTTCCTTAAGTCTATCTGACAAGGATAATATACTGACGTTAGCCAACGGCATCTATAATTCAATAGGCGAAACAGAAAAAAACATTGGTGAACCGATAGTCTATATAGGAAAATAATCATGATACTTGATGATAGACCACATAAGCTGCAATATCTTATTACCGCTCCCGGTTACGAAGACAAGAACGGCGATTACCACCAGGGTGAAAGCCGATGGGAAGGTGATATCCCATGCCGGAATGTTCCGGCCGGAAAAGCTGAACAAAAGCAATTTGAGGACGGAGCAGTCCGTACCTATTCAGCCACGATACGTCTTGATGCTGAATGCCGGGAATTTACTGTTGGAGATCGTGTGAAGTTATTCCTGTCAGGAGATATCGTTAGAGAATGTGAGGTCAAAGGGTTTCATCGTTATCAACTATATGCGAAACTATGGGTATAAAAATGACGACACCTGCAAGTCGGATAGACACCCTTATCAATAAGGAAAAAGAACGTGTTGAAGTGTTAACTGTCCGCGCCCTCTCCTACCTTGGAGAATTGTGTGTGATCGAAGCAAGGAACAGACCGCAGGAGATAAGCTGGTATGACCGGTCAGGAAACTTGCGCAGTTCGATTGGCTATGCCATCATCCACAACGGAAAAATACTTGAATACTCAGATTTCACACAAGTACGACAAGGTAATGAGGGAGTCAGGAAAGGCAAAGCACTTATTGAGGAATTGTCTAAAAAATTCGCGAATGGCTACGCACTTGTTGTAGTAGCCGGAATGAACTATGCTGAATTTGTGGAAGCAATGGAAAATAAGAATGTACTTGCATCCGCCGAACTGTTTGCAAGAAAGGAACTACCGGGAATGATGAGTAAACTGAAAAAGCAACTTGCATCATGATGAAGTCTGATATTGAAATCAAAGATGATATTTACAAACACATCAAAGGTTCCCTTTTGGAAAAAGTCGTGAACGGAAAACTTTGCAAGGCATCAAAAAGACCATCCAACTCTGACAGGGAGGATATAGTCATATCAATCCTTGAAAATGGAAGCGGACAGATACAGGAAGCTTTCGTGAATGTGAACATTTATGTAAAGGACAATATCCGTAATGGCGAGGCGGAAATGAATGATGCACGCTGTAGAGAACTTTGCAAAGTCGCTATCCAAGTATTGGAAACAGGGCATGGAGAAAGCTACCGCTTCACGCTGAATAAACAAAGGGTGCTTGAAGTGAACGGAAAGAACGAGCACTTCATTAACAATAAACTATTATATTCATTCAATAACGAATAAGATCATGGAATTATCTTGGGGAAAATGTACTATCAAAATTGGAAAGCTGCAAAGCAGCGGAGAAGCTCCTTCATCTTGGATTGATATACCGACACCTGTCGAGAACTCTACAAAATTGACACCTACAAAAGGTGCGAAGAAAGAGGCCAAGATTGAAGGTGGAGAAAACGAGGCTGTCAAGTATGCGGCAAACACCTATACGTTTGAGTTTGAAATCCGGGCTGGCAAAGGCCGTAGAAAACCGGTGGAAGATACAGATGGTGTGATTACAGGTGAATACGCTGTCAAGCTCCAGCCTGAAGACAAAACTGTTGAAGGTATCATAATCGACAGAAGCGTGTTGTCCTTGGAGGATACATACGACACAGATAATGGCACCAAGTGGAAATATACCGCTGACGTATTGAAACCTAAGACCGGCAATCAGGTAAAATTCGAAGTCGTAAATTTTAATGGTGCCGGCAGCCTTCGAGTGATCATCACAGATGATGGCGGAGCCGGCATGTGGAAATTATCTACAGAAACGGACTGGCATCATAGCGGTACTTCAATTACCACAAAAGCCGGTCTTGTGACAATCATATATAAAGATATCGAAGGAAAAACACTGCCTACACAGACATCCGCTACTGTTAAAGATGGGGAAACAGTTGAAGTAAACGCGGTGTACACTTCTGCCGGATGATAATTTTCCATTCAGAGAACAGGCAAACGGAAAGACGTCCTTTACAGGTTGGAGGATAAACCTGCATCAAATTTATGATTTATGAATGACAAAGAGCGAAATATTGAGATGGATGTGGCCGACGCCATCATGGAAAGACCTGCCGGCTTTACCGTTGGCAAGCGGTCTTTCTTTATCCATCCCGTCACACTCGGCAAAATGTATCTTTTGGCCAGATTATTTGATTCCCTCGAAATAAGCAAACAGGTTGTTTCCACCAATCCTTATATGGAAGCCATAAGGATCTGCAAAACGAAACGTGATATTGTCTGCCGCATACTCTCCTACTCCACGTTCAACCGGAAGAACGATTTGTTCGACAATAGCAAGGTGGATAAGCGTACAAAATTGTTTTCCCGAACACTCTCTGAGGAGGAACTTGCTACCATACTGGTTCTCATTCTTACAAGTGATAATATGGATACCTTCCTGCGGCATTTCGGAATAGACAAAGAAAATACGGAAAGAAAACGGATAGCCAAAGTAAAAAAGGACAATAGCAGTATCTCATTCGGAGGCAACAGCACCTACGGAACAATGATAGACTTTGCCTGCCAAAGATACGGATGGACTTTTGATTATGTGGTATGGGGCATCAGCTATATCAATCTAAGGATGTTAATGGCTGATGCCATCACGACTGTATATCTGTCCTCTGACGAAATGAAACAACTCGGAATATCTGGTTCAGAAGAAATAATCGATGCCGGGAATCCAAAGAACAGGGAACGTATCAAAGCCCTGCTTGAGGAATGAATCGGAAAAACAGAACAATATTTTCATAATCGGTCAAAAAAATTACGGGGTCTATAATTTTATAACAAGAAAAATAGAACAAATGTCATGTCAATGCACATGATACCCATCAAATCGAAAAGACTATGGCTGGATTGCATTTTGATATAACTGGGGATAACTCCAACTTTTTACGCAAGCTAGAGGAAGCACGCAACGGAGTACGCAACACATCAAGACAAATTGAAGAAAGCGGGCTGAGTATTGAGAAGATATTCGGAAGACTGACCACGGCCGCAGCCACTTTCGGAATCAGTCTTGGAGCGCAGCAGCTCATCAGTGACATAGCTCGTGTACGTGGCGAGTTCCAGCAGCTTGAAGTGGCATTCCAGACAATGCTTGGAAACAAGGGACAGGCGGACACACTAATGTCCCAACTGGTACGTACCGCCGCCATCACTCCATTTAACCTTCAGGATGTAGCCAATGGTGCGAAACAACTGTTAGCCTATGGTACGGAGGCTAAAGATGTGAATGATACGCTTGTCCGGCTTGGGGATATCGCGGCAGGACTATCCATCCCTTTGAACGATCTGGTCTGGCTGTATGGTACCACCATGACACAAGGAAGGCTCTTCACACAGGACCTACGTCAGTTTATGGGACGTGGAATTCCATTGGCCGATGAACTTGCCAAACAATTCGGAGTAACCAAAGACAAGGTAAGCGAACTTGTGACAGCAGGAAAAGTAGGATTCCCCGAAGTGCAGAAGGCCATTGAATCCATGACCAATGAAGGCTGCAAATTCGGCGGTCTGATGGAAGCACAATCCAAAACCATTACCGGACAAATAAGCAATATCGAAGATGCAATTGACACCATGTTCAATAAATCGGAAAACAAAACGAGGGTGTCATCAACAAGACCTTGTCCGGCATGTCTTATCTGGTGGAGAACTATGAGAAGGTAGGTCGGTTATTGACCGGACTTGTTGCTACATACGGTTCATACAGGGTTGCAGTCATGGTCGTAACAGCCATTCAGTCGCTTCAAACCTCCGGCATAGCGGCCCTGACTGTAGCGGAACGTGCCCACTACGGATGGCTGGTCTTGCAGACAACAGCACAAAAAGCGTTGAACGCTGTCATGCTTACTAATCCGTATGTGTTATTGGCAACGGCAGTTGTAGGGCTTGGAGCTGCCATGTGGGCATTATCCGACAGCACAACATCTGCTGAACGTGCTTTGGACTCGTACAACAAGAAAATAGAAAAACTCGACACGGACGAAGAAGATCGGAAACGTACTTTGGAAGGTCTTGTTAGCACCATTAATAGCGAGGTGGAAGCCGAGACCACTAAACTTAAAGCCTTAAAAGACATTGAGAAACTATATCCTGTACTTTTTAAGAAGTATGTCGATGAGAAAGGTCATATACATGACTTGACTGGGTTTTGGAAGGCATATAATGAAGAGGTTTCAAAATCCAGAACACAGTCAAAACAGGCTATAGTCGAATCTTTGGAACAACAAATAAAAAGTGCAGAATGGGCTTATAATCTGGCAAGGAAAGAGAACAACCGTTCCGAAATGAAGGTTCAGGCACAGCGTATCGAAGACCTGAAGAATGAATTGGCAAACGCAAGAAAAGATGTCTTGTCAGAAATCAATACCCAATTGGAAGTTGAGAACAGACAGGAAACACAAGAAACTACATATCAAGAGGATTTGGCAAATGCTAAAGTCGAATGGGAGAAAGCGAAAAAAGGGTATGAGGCCTTAATCAAAGATCAGACGGCTACATCGAAACAGGTGAAAGAAGCCAAAGATAAGATGGAGGCATCCAAAAAGACATACAAAGAGCTGGGCGGAGTAACCGGAAGCGCACTGACCAGACAGGAAAATCTAGCAAAAAAGCAAAAAGAAAATCAGGAAAAGCTGGACGGGCAACTTCTTTCACTTCACCGTCAGAACCAACAGGATGAAATCAACCTGATGAGAGAAGGCACGGAAAAGAAGTTGAAACAGATTGACCTTGATTATCAGAAACAGATTGATGCGATAAGAAAACAGGAGGAAGAATGGAGCAAAGCCGGTAACGGTAAGCTGACCGACAAGCAGGCACAGAAAATTTCAGAAGCTTATACCAATGCCGAAAGTATGAGAGATAAAGATATTTCCGATGTAACTGAAGGACAGCTGAAAGCCGAACAACAGGCTTTGAACGACTACTTGAAAGAATATGGCACGTTCCAGCAGCAGAAATTGGCTATCGCCCAAGAGTATGCGGAAAAAATAAGGAAAGCACAGGAAGAAAACGGTGTTAATAGTGCACAAGTAAAGTTACTGGAGAAACAACGTGATGTTGCCATACAGAACAAGGAAACAGAAGCCATAAAAGCCAATATAGATTGGGTTACTGTGTTCGGTGAGTTTGGTTCCATGTTTTCCGACATGATAAAGCCCGCCTTGGACGAAGCGAAAAAATATGTACGGACTGACAAGTTCAAGAACTCCGATCAGGCAAGCCAGAAATCATTGATTGACGCCATCAGCCAGATGGAAAAGTCTTTGGGTGGTACAAGTGGAGTCAACTTCAAGAAACTTGGAGAGGATGTAAAAGCCTATCAAATAGCAGAACAGAATCGTATCAGTGCCATAGGGATTGAAACAGCTGCTTTGGAAAGACTAAAGAAATCACAGGATGATTACACCAAAGCGCAGAAGGGCGGAACGGAAAGTGAGAAACAAGCCGCAGCAAACGCTCTTGAAACAGCACGGCAGAATGCTGACATTGCATCCGCCAATGTGAAGACACAGACTGATATCGCCAATCAGGCCCAGCGTAATGTGACTGATACTGCCACCATACTGAAAGCAAGCATGGAAAATTTATTGGGAGGCTTGCAGCAGATTTCATCCGGTGGATTGTATAACGCATATAGCGGAATTATCAAAACCGTGAACGGATTCAAGGATGTCATAGGAAAAACGTCAGAATCTCTTAAGGAGGTCCCCATTGTCGGATGGATTCTGTCCATCATTGACGTACTCAAAGACGGATTAAGTGATCTTGTCGGTGGTCTGCTTGATGCTGTTCTGAACGCTGTCAGTGGAATTATCGGTGATGTCTTGTCAGGGGATTTGTTTGTCACAATCGGCAAGTCATTGAGGAACGGCATAGGAAACATCCTGAACGCAATCTCATTCGGAGGCTTCAACTCCTTGTTTGGAATAGGTGGAAACGCCAAGGAAGTACAGGAAACGATAGACAGGCTGACGGACAGGAATGGAACTTTGCAAACGGCCATCGAGGATCTGACTGACGAGATGAAGGCAAGCAAGGGAATGAAATCGGTTGAATCTTACAGGGAAGCTGTAAAGTATCAGGAGGAAGTCAATAAAAACTATCTGCAAATAGCAAAGGAGCAAGCCGGATATCATAAGAGCCACGGCAGCTGGCAGCATTATCTGAAATGGACGGATGAAATGCTGGAACACGCAAGAAAAGCTACCGGCATGCAGGATTTCTCCGGCACCGATTCCTTGTGGAATCTGACCCCCGAACAGATGAAGGCTCTACGGTCGGACGTATGGTTATGGGATATCATGGAATCTTCCGGTAAGGGAGGTTACGGTGAGCGTGTTACCGACAAGCTGGATGATTATATAGAGCAGGCAGGAAAACTGGAAGAACTGACCGACAGTCTTTATGAGGGCCTGATCGGAATGTCATTCGATTCCATGTATGACAGTTTTATAAGCAGTCTGATGGATATGGAGAAGAGTGCGGAGGATTTTGCTGATGACATATCCAAATATTTCATGCAGGCGATGCTGTCAAATGCCATCGGTGAACAGTTTAGTGACAAACTGAGGACATGGTATGATAAATTCGGTGAAGCCATGAAGGATGATGGTACGCTTGACAATAATGAGCGTAAGGAGCTGATGGATGAATACATGGGTTATGTGGACGAAGCCATGAAGCTCCGTGACGAGCTTGCCGCAGCAACCGGATATGACAAGATTTCACAGGAGTCCTATTCCCAATCTTCTTCATCAAGAGGGTTCGGCACTGAAATGACACATGAAGATGCAGGAGAACTAAGCGGTAGGTTTACAGCATTGCAGATTGCAGGAGAAGAAATAAAGAATCAGAATATTATTCAATCTCAATCACTTAATCTACTAACAGTAAAAGCAGATGCTCTACTTTCCATAGATACGGAAACAAGAAATATTGCTGATGATACGCGGGATTTGATAGCGCAATCCTATCTTGAATTGGTACAGATTTCAGAAAATACAGGGGCAATCGTCAAACCTATTCAACAGATGCAAAGAGATATAGCAGAAGTTAAAAAGAATACAGCAAAATTATAGTCTATGGATGAATTATTAATTAATGGCGAAAACGCTTATACAACATGGGGTGTGAGAATGGGAGAGGGGTTTCTTGATGTTATTGGGGCATCCGCTCCCATGAAGGATTTTATTGAGAACAAAAGCCGACTTGAACATGGGAAACGGGTAATAATCAATAATCCTAAAGTCGATGAGAGGGAAATAACTCTTTCGTTCACTATCGAGGGTAATTCTCAGTCTGATTATCAATCAAAGAAAAAAGCTTTCTTCAATGAGCTTTATAAAGGTAAGGTTGATATTCAGATTCCTGCTAATAGTAGCGAGGTTTACCATCTTATTTATACTGGCAAGAGTGTCACTTACGCACAGAGTTTAGACCGAACTTTCGGAAAAATTTCAGCCAAGTTTAACGAGCCAAATCCGGCAAACAGAAGCTAATTCACGACATTGGTTTTATTGTCGTGTATGTGAGTGCTCAAAATTGGGCACTCTTTTTTTTATCCCCGAACTTTGAAGACATGGAACAAATCGACATCAAAGACATATCCGGTGCTATCCTGCTTACAACTTTGATCAATGAAGGCTGCAAGCGTAAGTTCACTCTGATGAAGGAGGACTACATCATGTTAAAGTTCTCCTTAGAGAATCCCATATATTTCAAACTTGGCTCATACGTGGAATGTAACTTCGGATTGTTCGAGGTGTGCGACTTGCAGAAGCCCGCATTCAACACCAATACCGCCGGCTACGATTACGAATTAAGACTTGACGCCTACTACTGGAAATGGAAAAACAAAATCTTCAAATATACCCCGGAAACGGCCGGACAGGAGGCGTCCTGGAACCTGACCGCCCCGCTTGACGTACAAGCCGGTATAGTCCTTAGAAATTTGAAAGCTCTTGGTTACACATACAAAGGACAGGATTTTGTTTTCTCCATTGATTCCACAGTCGAAAACAAGTCCCAGTTGATGAGTTACGATAACATCAACATCCTTGACGCTTGCTTCTCTATGGCAAAGAAATGGGATTGCGAATGCTGGGTGACTGAAAACATCATCCATTTCGGACGTTGTGAGTCTGGCGATGCGGTGGATTTCGAGATTGGGAAAAACGTGCAGGAAATGTCACAGTCAGAATCCCGGTCCACCTATGCCACCCGTATCTACGCTTTTGGTTCAACAAAGAATATCCCATCTGACTACCGTCCGGTTGACGAGACTGTGGTTGTGAACGGCGTGGTGCAAAAACGCTTAATGTTGCCCGAAGGCACTCCTTACATTGACGCTTATCCTGATATGATTACTGAGGAAGCCGTCGAGCAGGTGGTTATCTTCGATGAAGTCTATCCCCGAAGAACGGGCATCATGTCGGATGTCACCACTATCGAAGTGACGGACAAGGTGGAGAATGAGGACGGCACAACCACCGAGGAAAAATGGAATGCCTACCGCTTTAGGGACACGGGTGTTAACTTTTCCGAGAAATATATCCTCCCCGGTCAGGAGCTGAGGATACGTTTCGCGTCCGGGCTTCTCAACGGTTTGGAGTTCGCCGTGAAGTTCAATCCTGAGGGAAAGCCGGAGAAATTGGAGGATGGCGGATGGAACCCTGAGGCACAGCTTTGGGAGATAGTCAGGAATGAGGACTATGGCAGACCGCTTCCCGGTGATGTGCTCTTTCCCCAGGATGGAGATGAATATGTGCTTTCCGGCTGGGACAGCACGAAAATAACCGAACTGGGGCTTGTGGGTGCCGCCGAGCAGGAGTTGAAGGAAAAGACTGAAAAGTACGCTGCCAAATCCAAGATAGACCCGAGTACCTATGGCTGCACGATGATGTCAAATGACGCATACCGTGAGGATGGCGTTCATAATTTCTATGGCATCGGTCAAAAGGTCAACCTTATCAACAAGGCTTATTTCGAGAACGGAAGACAGTCAAGGGTTATCGGATTTGAATTCAATCTTGACTATTCCTTTGACTCACCTGTTTATACTGTCGGGGAAACCGCCGCCTATTCCCGTATCGGGGAGCTGGAGGAAAAGGTTGAGAGCCTTACCCTAAAGGGACAGACCTATACGGGCGATGGTGGCAGCGGTGTGTATGTGATCGGAAGCCACGACTCCACCCCTGCGACAGACCATAACGTGTATTCCGCATTGCGCTCGCTGATCATGTTCATGCGCAAGGATACGGAGGAACGCACCGGTTTCCTATTATCCCTGTTGGGCGGAACCGTCATCAAGAAATACGCCAAGTTCGGTGATTTCGTTACCGGCGTTTCTGGAGGTTACATCGGTGAGGACGCCCGTGCCGAGCTGGAGGCTCTGGTCCTGCGCAGCTCTCTGAGTGTACCAGAACTTCGTTTCAACCGTCAGACCTATTTTGAAGGATATAATACTATAAGTCCCGGCGGAGGGCTGAAGATAAAAAGCTTTGTCGCCAATAGTGACGGCAGCTATACTGTCACCCCTGATCTGGAGGATGGTGTACCGCTGGGACAGAAGCCGGACGATATCCTCCTAGGCTTCTGGCATGACAAAAGCGTCACTACCGGTGACTTTATTGGTTTCCGGAAAATACAGTACCGTATCACTTCCGCAGATTACGACGAGAAGACATTCGTGATGGTTCCGCGTCCCGGATATGAGTTCGTTCCCCATAACGAGATGCGTCTCGGACAGACGGGGAACTTCACCGACAAGGAGCGTCAGACTTATATCATCATAGACGTGCGTGACGGTAACTGCTGTATCACCCTTGTTGACAATGCCAACACCTGGGACCCGGAGCCGGCACAGATGAAGAGCTGGTTCGGCAAGAAGAAGGGTATGACCATCAACGGGATCAACTGCGACAGGTTCTCGGCGGTATTGCAGGATATCATCATGACGGGATTGATTTTTCAAATTGATGAAATTACCGGTAGCACAGTCCGCGTTCCTATCGACTTCCCTAGCTGGGAGCCGGGCAGGAAGTACGCATATTATTCCCGTGTGCCCCATAACGGTTCCACATGGTTGTGCGTCAATGACAAGGGCACTATTTCCGAGCCATCCGAAAACAATCCGGACTGGCTTGTATCAGCCGCCAAAGGTGACAAGGGTGATCCGGGCCTGTCTGTAATAGGTGGCGGTCATTGGGAATCCTCTAAGACCCCATACGAGGTCAATACCATGGTCACTTTGGCGGGCTGTGTTTTTATCTCCAAGGTGAAAACATCCAATCCTCCCATCAGGATCGCAAGGTTCAGGAACGGCAGTTATCGTCGCAAAAAGGATGGCGGTTATATCCTTGCCGGGAAGTCAGCCGACTGGACCGTGCATGAAGACTGGGAGATGCTTCTGGACGGGCGTGAGCTGAAAGGCGAAAGCATCACCTTCCTTGGTGAATTTGCATCCCATCCATCCAATCCCAAGGAGGGTAACAGCTACCGAAATACGGCTGACCATTGTACTTACATATACCGGAATGGTTTGTGGATGGTCATGGTCAAAGACGGGACTGACGGTAAGGACGGCAAAGGTTACGAGTGGATCTACACCCGTACCAACATCATCGGCCTTACCCCTGACAAGCCGGAATCGAAACAGCAGGATGATTATATACCGGAAGGCTGGACAGATGATTTTCTTGGCGTGGATGCCGACCATCAGGTGGAATGGGCGTGCAAACGTGTGAAGCGTGATGGAGTATGGAGTGAATGGAGCACTCCGGCCCCTGTGCACCGTTGGAGTAAGGACGGGGAGTCGAATATCATGGCCGACCTTGACAATGAGATGGTGAGCGTCGCTCTTACCAGTACCGGCGTTACTACTTCCGCACAGTCATGGACTACCCATGTGTCCATGTGGTACGGTACCGAGAAACTCACCCTTGAATCTTTGACAGTCAGCACGCCTGCCGGTTTCACGGCAAGCACAAGCAAGGCCACCGGAGCGGTGGCGATATCCGTCGCTGCCGGAAAGTCGGTTCCGGAACAGAATACGGTCACCATCACACTGGCTGCAATGAAGAACGGGCAGCTCTATACCCGTGAACTGACTTTCAAGATAACCGGTGTCCGTGGCGGGGCGGACGGTTCCGATGCGGTAATTTATAGCCTTGTCACTTCGGTCACGATGGTCAGCAAGAACAAGAACGGCGGTTACAGTGTAGCTTCGGTATCCTGTCGGCGTATGAAGACAGTCGGTGCAGTCACTACGGCCACAACGGACGGGGAGTTAAAGTACAGTCGTGACGGTGCGGCCGAGGTTCCCATCGGTGATGGTGTCGGGGTGGCTTCCGGTAATTTTACCAGTAGCTTGAAGTTCGTGTTCTACGTGAACGGTCAGGCGGTTGATGTCGAAACTGTCCCGATGGTTGTGGACGGCAGTGACGGAAAGGATGGTGAGAGCATCACAGCAGCCGGTCATTGGGAATCCGCCAATACTCCGTATGCCAAGAACAGTACAGTATCGTTTGCCGGAGGATCTTACTTAAGCAAGGTTGAAACCTCCAACCCTCCGATTAAAATTGCAAGGTTCAGAAACGGCAGACTCCGCAGGAAAAGAAACGGCGGATACATCCTCGCCGGCAGATCTGCGAACCGGACGGTACATGCGGACTGGCAGGAGATGGTTGCCCCCGTCGGACCGTCGGCATCCTACTGGCTGGACAGTCCTGTCAGCGTGATCAACTTCACTTCAACAGGCACGCCATCCCCGTCTGGATTCCTTGTCACTTGCAAACAGAATGTGGCAGACAATGTAAGCACGTGCAGCACGCTTTATCTGGCAGCCCGCAAATACAACGGAAGCTGGCTGGCTCACGTAGGTGCTACCCTAAGCAATCAGATATCCGTTCCAGCGACAGCCGGATACACCCAGTTTGCCGTCCGGGCTTATAAATCCGCGTCGGACGCAAACGCATGGAATAATAATTTTGTCGCTGAAAAAGGGGTGGGTGTTGCAAATGATGGTTCCATAGGAGCGACAGGAGCAACAGGGGCGTTTCCCCGTGACAGAGGCGTATGGGCTTCCGGACAGACTTACGTCTGGAATGCGGATTACCGGGATAAGGTCATATATCTGATAGGGGGAGTTTATTATAATTTCCTTGTAAAAAATTACGGCGCTTCCGTTACCGCTGCACCCACATCTGTCAACGGTGATTCCAATTGGGAAGCTATGCAGAAGTTTGTGAATATCGCCACTGACACCCTGTTTGCCGATGGTGCGAATGTAGCCGGCTTCATGTTCAAAGACAAGGTTCTCAAATCTTTTAATGACAAAGGTGAAACTCTTCTTATCAACGGTGTAACCGGGTATTTTAAATGTAAGAATGCAGAGATTACAGGAACAATCACAGCGGATAAAGGACGTATCGGCCCGTTCTCCATCATTTCGGGGGTATTGTCCTCAAAGATCCTTTATAAGGATACAACAGATACTTATGTTGGTTTCAACCTGTCTGCCGGACAAATTGAGTTTTATAACGAAAGGACATTTGCAAACGTAAGAATCGGGGGAAACACGTTCTTTACCACAATCGAAGGGATTAAGTATGATGCTGGAATTGACATACAGAGTCCAAATGCCATGATCGGAATGCACATCAAGACTCTGAGCATTCCTCTATTCGTGGAGGGGGGTAATATTTTCCTTCATCCGAACAATGACAGCTATGTTTCTCTTCGTGGCATAGTTGGCAACTGGAGGAATATCTCTGTCAAAGCTTCATTGAACAACAACGATGATAATGTGATGTTTATTAATACGGGTAATATAGAAGTGACACTTCCTCCGGATGTTCCGGGACATACTATATACTTCAAACGTATGAGCGGCGGAGTAAGATTGACAGGAGGACGGATCCTGCCTGCTCCCGGAGGACAGGAGGTGTCTTATATTGATTTGGATTTTGCATCCGGCTTCATTAAGTGTATGGGTAATTATTGGGTTATGTTTTATTGCGGATAATTTAAATATAAAGTATGAGAATAAATTTTGCACAATTTCCTATTTACGACGGGATTAAGAAAGAAAAACTGATAGCCAACAACATCACTGAGGCCTACGGTGACTGGATATACAAGAACGTAGCGGGTTTGAAGGCGCATCTCCTTGCGGAGAAAATCTTCAAGTCGACTGTAGATGGTGTGGAACTTGACGAAGAGGAGGTGGATATCATAAGACGTTCTACCCCTATGTTGTCCGGCTTGCTGGCCGATTCGTTGAATGATTATCTGGATAAAAAAAAGAAGGAGGAACAACATGAAGATTGAGAATTTGGAACGCGCCAGCCGAATCAATGACGAACTGGCGAAACTGAAGCTGGCGAAAAATACATTGAATAACGGAGGCTATGTCCGTATCTACAGTAGCGCCCGGTCAAGTGCCGGATGTGTGGAACTGGATATAGCGAACTTCAATGACGAGGTGAATACGTGTATAGACAACCATATTGCTGAACTTGAATCAGAAATAGAAACGCTATGAAAAAGGTATATTGTAACAACCTTCTGGCAAAGGTGCTGCTTGCGTTCAGTTCTTGCCATACGATAACAATCGGTCCGTTTGTTTTAAGCAAGCGACCGGAAGAGAAAATCACTCAGAAAGTGAGAAACCATGAGTGTACCCACGCCCGTCAATGGGTTGAGATGGCAGTTGCTACCGGTACAGTTATCTGGATCTTGCTATTGTGTTTTGACCTTTCCGCCTGGTGGCTGGTGCTGGCCGGGCTGGCATTCTATCTCTGGTATGGTGTGGAGTGGCTGGTCAGGGCGGTACGGTTGAAGGATGCCGGCAGGGCGTATAAGACGGTATCGTTTGAGAGGGAGGCATATTCCAACGAGGATGATCCGAATTATATTGAGAACAGTAATTATTTTGCATGGGTGAAGTATTTGTTTTAATTTTAAAATTTGCATTATGGACTTGAATAATATAGTTGGCTTTAAAGCTGTGGATAAAAACGGCAACGAACGACAGGTGACCGTCGATGAGATGACAGAATTAGTTTCCGCACGGATTGTTTCCGCTGCATCAGAAATATCAACATTTGCTGCCGCTGCGGCAGCCGGAACAGATGAGTTTGAGGACCAGTTGCCCCAGTCCGACACCTTCTCTTGGCTCCGTACTTTGGACGGTTCCAAGAACCCAACTTTGACATCTTCTTCGGCTGCCGCGAAAGTCCTGGGAGAACTGTTGGGAAATCCGAAGGGAACAAAATCGTTTTCTTCATGGAGTGAATTTACGGATTTTGTAAATGAAATGCCTATAAAAACAATTCAACCTTTCGTTTCCAATTTCAATGCTTTTGCTGGAGAAGGATTCTACGGTAATGTCGTTCAAGGATTGGTTATAAAACAATTAGAAGATGCTGTTTTCATCTTCGGAATAGCAATAGACGGAACATTAATATTTAGAAAAAGGAATTATCCAGACGTTTCAACTTGGGAAGATCCTAAGATAATAATTCACAGTAATAATTGACATAAAATTTACTTCGTAACCGACCTGGGAGAACTGATTGGAATAAATGAAACTTGGTTCAGGAATCGAGGTTACATTAGAGGTGAAATTAATTTGGATGATTTTAAAAATGCAGGTGCCTATTCATTGTTCAATGTTGAAGGGAACAATGTTCCTACATCTTGGGCACAACTGCTTATATTTTCATCTGGGTATTATATTATTCAAATTATCGTTGATATAAGTAGTCGTAAATTATTTATCAGACGATATGATACAGAAAATGATCGCTGGCAAGAATGGGGTAATATAATTATAACATAATTTTTTATCACAATTCCGACCTGGGAGAACTGCTCACTAGTTTGAAGCTGTATCCTTTCATGTACAAAGGGATAGTAGAAAATAGAAGTTATAATGATATGATCGAAGCTGGCTTTTATAAAATACAAAATAACATGATTGATGGACCTAACACTTATTGGGGAACACTTGTTGTTTTTAATGATAGTGCTCACATAACACAAGTGTTCTATCCAAACATAGACAGTGCAGAAATATCCACTAGAAAAGGTAGTATTAATAATTTTGCAAAGTCAGCGTGGAGAAGCATTTCTTTTACATAAATTCGCTTTAAAATCAGAGCTGGGAGAACTGATTGGGACTGCTACGGGCAATAAAAGCGGATTAATGTCGGTCGAAGATAAAAAAAGGCTGGGAAGACGTTTTTTTAAAGGATACACAAAATTAGTTGAAAGTAAATAT
>ENA-OQDT01001061-OQDT01001061.1-human-gut-metagenome-genome-assembly--contig:-NODE-1061-length-16916-cov-3.532492_pt1 | contig 16916 bp, 9 predicted proteins | sample MGYA00242786_ERZ504617 | MGnify/ENA primary metagenome ERZ504617 (study PRJEB26092, sample SAMD00036337) | human gut metagenome | host: Homo sapiens | study: EMG produced TPA metagenomics assembly of...
AAGCCTCCACTTCATATTTATGAGCACTGGTACGTGCTAATAAGGGAGATCCTTCTTTTGGAGTATTCCCCTTTGCCTCTACACTGATTTTATCAGAAGTAATCCGGAACCGATCATTTAAGTTATGTTCCCGGCACGTCTGCCATACAAAATCTTCTATACCAGATAATTTCAAACGTTCCGGTGCAGGTAAAGAAATGGCTCCTTCTTTCAAATGTAACCATCCATCTTCTTTTTGGACCAGTTCACGTAAAAGGGTCTGACGCCCCAATGTCTGGAATCCGTTTTCATAAGCATGGAAAATCATAAATAACCGTCCATCTTCCGTATCAACAATAGAGCCATGCCCTTTACTCCACCATTTTTCATTACGGGATTCCGTACGAAGAAGCGGATTGAAAGGAGCATTCTCCCAAGGACCCATTATATTTTTACTACGTGCCTGTACTACCATATGACTGGTGGGAGGACCTGCCGTACCTCCTTCGGCCACGAACAAATAATAGTACTCTCCTACTTTTTTCACGTTCAAGCCTTCCATGGAAACTCCTTCTATATCCCATTCCTCCGGTATTTCCCATTCCTTATAAATCCGAACCGGTTCTCCTGTAATAGAGCATCCGTCATCCGACAATGGATATAAAGCACCGGAACTGAGCAACAGATAGCGTTTTCCATCCTCACCAACCACATGTTCCGGATCAATTCCTCCTATTTTCAAATCTACCGGAGTACTCCACGGACCTTCCGGAGTATCCGCCCAAGTTACCATATTGGTTTTCTTTCCTTTCCCATTCAAAGTCGGAAAATAGATATAAAAACGCTTGTTATGAAATACGATGTCCGGAGCCCAGATATCTCCAGTAAAAGTAGTTAAAGCCGTGGAACATGGAACCCAGTTCACCAAATCATCTGATTTGTAAACTACCAATCCTGGAGTATAAACAAAAGAAGAATGAACTAGATAATAAGATTTTCCATAACGGACAATAGAAGGATCCGAATTATCACCTTCTAAAATACGTACAGTTGTTTGATCCTCATTCAAAGGATCTTGGGACTGCCCCCATAAAGGGAGCGCCCCAAAGGCTAGCAAAAATGCGCAAACAGATAAAATGTTTTTCATATATAATCTTTATTCTTGTGCCAAACCATATCCATTCGTTATCTTTCCTTTAGACTTGCTCAACGTTTCGAATGGAATAGGCCAATAATATCTGGGAGGAACATTAACAATATCTTTATCCACTAATGTATTGACTCTCTGTTCTTGTAAAAAAATCACTAGAGAAAGAATAATTATCTAAAAGCGAAACATTAAAAAGAATCCCTATTATTCTAGCTAGTAGAATAAAAAAGATTCTTTTTAATAAAGCCTTCATTTTTCACACCTCTATCAGACTCAGATTATAGTCTAACAAAACTCACACTAACTTAATAGCCTTCATTTTGCCAAAATCCTGAACCAGGAGCAGGAGTAACTGACACTTGATCCAAAGCTTGCAGTTGTACTGAAGGAATGGGACGAAGGTAATGATACTCTTTAATATTGGGAGAAGCTTGTTTATTGTACTTCTTCACACGATCAATAAGTGTGTGTGTACGTTTCAAATCGAACCAACGGTCCCCCTCACCTAAAAATTCCAAACAACGTTCATCAAGGATAGTCTCCATAGTAACAGTACCGCTAATAGAGTTATCCTTACCGGAAATAGCACGTTGAGCACGCAGATAGTTCAGTGTGTTTAATGCTTCACCATTTTGCCCCAATTCCATCTGACACTCCGCTTTGATAAGATACATTTCCGCCAAGCGAATCAACATAATATCACGTTCTGAAGTACTAGGAGTAATCAACGAATTTGCAGAATAACCAGGACAATTTTCTTCATATTTTTTTATAGAAACAAAGAGCTGATCGCCAGCGAACTGACTAGAGTTATAACGATCATCGTTATAAACAGATGACACTGGGGTGATAATACCAGTAGTCGGTACAGCCGTAGCAGGATCGTTTGTAGTGTATAGAGGCAAATCCCCTCCTGTACGAGTATATACACGATAGCGATTCTTACCACGAGCAATAGCAACCTGACCTTCGGGCGAATTAGCATCAGCATTAATAAAGTAAATAGCCGTATCCTTCATCAATGGATAGTTCTTAGAAACCAGTCCGGGAGCAATATCATAGTGATCGCGAATAGTAGCCTCATAACGTTGGTCGGTATCTTTCACTTTGCAGAAAAGATTCCAAGAATAAGGAGTTAGCAAATAATTACGAAAGCCACGGCTGTAACGAGAATAATAAGAATTAATCACCACACCTTGCAGTTGTTGATTGGGTTTAGTAGCACGTACAAACACATCGCTCAAATCTGAACCAGAGTTATTCCATAAACCAACAAACACCAGATGAAGTGCATTACCGCCTTTGTCACGATCCATCTGCTTGTTATATACTTTACCAGTAGAATATTGAATAGGCCCCTGATTCTCAAAAGTCGTAACATTAGGTGTGTAGTGCATTCCAAAGATTGCCTCTTTATTGACTTTCAAATCCTCGTTAGTCATCAACCAAAGATCCGAAGTATTATCATAGAACTGGGCAAAGTTACTGTCAATTACTTTTTGAGCCTCTTGTTGCGCCAAAGCATAGAGATTCTTACCTTTATAAACATCATTAGTAATAATAGAGTTTTCGCCCATCCATGAAGCGGCGTAAAGCAAAACACGGGCTTTCAAAGCATGAGCAGCAACCGAAGATACCCGCATACTCTCTTTGTCATTATCATTGACTGTTAGGTTAGCAATAGAATTGTCCAAGTCTTCCAATATTTTACTATAAATAAATTCCTCAGGCATACGCACAGCCGTATTATACACTTCAGTAAAAGGAGTAGCATTGTAAGGCACAGGCCCCCAAGTATTTACTAATAAAAAATAATAGAAAGCTCTTAAGAATTGAGCTTCACCCAAATAAGTCTGTTTTTTAGCTTCACCAATAGCAGTGTTCAAAGGAACATATTTCAACGCCAAATTACATACATCAATACCACAGTAAAACGCCTCCCAATAAGAATCAAAATTTGTTTTTCCATCTTGTTCAGCTGTAAAAGTATAGTCACCTAAAGGTTTCATACCACAGTCAATGCCATAGAAGAGATCATCAGTACCTGAACCATTCATCGCCAAGGCAGCAGGCTTACCTGCCCAAAGGCGTAAAAAAGAATAAGCAGATCCCATCAAACCATCAATACCACTCACTGTAGCATATTCCAATTCAGCAGTAGCACCTGTTTTGTTCTCTTCTTCAAGAAAATCTGAACAAGAAGAAACACAGCATGCAAAAGCCAATGCCATTGCGGCGCTTTTCATATAATTAAATTTCATTGTTTTCATGATTATTTAAAATTCTATATTAACACCAAATACCAATTGCTTAGTTAACGGGAACGATATGTCACCGTCACGTTCAGGATCATAATTATCAACACTACTGAAAGTAAAGAAATTCTTCATTGAGCCATAAACTCGAAGATTACTCATTCCGATCTTAGAAATCCATGTCTTAGGTAAGTTATACGACAAAGTAATATCTTTAATCTTGATATACGATGATTTCTCATAGAAGGTAGAAGCAGCATAAGTATTTTGTTTAGTCAAACCTGGAGTAGGGAAGCGGGCACCCTGGTTCTCTGGAGTCCAATAATCCAAGTCAGCCCAATTAGCGTTGTCGTAACGGAACTGTTGATACAATCCATATTCCATCCAACCACCTAAACGAGCATAAACCAAGAACGATAACGAAAAGTCTTTATAAGTCAACGTGTTATTCCAACCTAAAATACATTTGGGTGAACGGTCATACACCCGCTTGTCATCATCAGTAATCTTACCATCATCGTTACGGTCTACAATCTTCACGTCACCGGTAGTAGAATTAGCTTCGGGGAAGTCGAGCGTCTTGCCGGGATGAGAAGCCTCCCAGTCTGCTTTATATGTCTCGAATTCACCTACCCCCCAACAACCATCCGCCTCGTAATAATAGTAAATATTTAAAGGCTGTCCTACAATCTGACCAGTACGGCCATTGATATTCTTTTCTAAACCATTAGAAAGTTCTACTATTTCATCCTTTGCTGTAGAAACCGACAAAGTAGTATCCCAATTAAAATTTTTTTGTCCTCACAGGCACACCACCTATTTGAATCTCAAAAACCGTGTCCTTTGGTCTTACCAATGTTTGAAAGTACATGTGAATAAACTGATGACAAGGGCAAGCTCTGAGCATAAAGCAAGTCTTTAGTCTTATTGATATAAAAGTCCGCACTACCATAAATACGATTACCCCAAAAACCAAAGTCCACGCCAAAATTATATGAAGTAGTAGTTTCCCAAGTTAAATTCTCATTCCCCAAAGTAGTCGGGATACGACCAGTGGTCACACCTGAACCAAATTCATAATAAATTTGATTATCTGCATTTACCATAGGTAATGTCTGGTAAGCACTGATACCAGCATTACCTGTGCTACCCCAAGAAGCACGCAACTTCAAATTATCCAACCAATCACGGGTACTTTCCATAAAATTCTCATCACTCACCCGCCAAGCTACAGCTACTGAAGGGAAATAGCCCCACTTATGCCCCTTGGCCAGTACCGATGAACCATCAGCACGAAGTGAAGCTGCAAGCAAATATTTAGATTTATAGCTATAGTTTACACGACCAAAATAAGATTGCATGGTAGTCTTAGTATAAGAACTAGTATTAACTGGAGTCTTGATAAGACTTACATCATAAAATGAGCTTTTGTAGTAATGTTCAGCAGAAGCATAGCCCGAGACCTGACTGCTACGGGCCTCATTACGTTTAGTAGAACTACCTAACAACAGCGTCAAACTATGATCACTACCTCCGAAATCAGTTATATAATTTAAGGTGTTGTCCCAAGTATAATTAATATAATGATTTTGATCATTCGAAATATAGCTACCCTTAGCACTTTGCAATTCACTGACGCTCTGATAGTCACGATACAACCCCTCGTGTTGCTGTTGATAGTCAACATTGAACAAAGTCTTTAACGTCAACCCTTTAATGGGAGTGAGTTGCAAGTAACTGGTAGCAAACAAACGATTGGTCACAATATTATTATCGTAAGCCCCTTCCTGATCATCCAGTAACGGGTTGGCATGTGCTTCATAATAGGGAGAAGGGCGAAGAATAATATTACCATCAGCATCGTAAGGATGAGCAATAGTTGACATATAAAGCGAACGACCGAATACATTGCCACTGCGTTTGTCGTGGTTCTTATGAGTGTAGAGCATATCCATACCCACTTTTAAAATATCGTTCACCTTGTGGTCCACTGAAAGTTTACCATTATAACGGGCCAACTTATCATTTTTCAGCAGTCCCCCTTCCACCATAGCCCCCATAGAAATATTGAAAGTAGTCTTTTCTGAGCCACCAGAAATAGAAAGATCATAGTTTTGAGTCAAACCATTTTTCAGCAGCAAATTAGGCCAATCTGTATAGGAGCCCTCATTATAAACATCCATTTCCGAATAAGGTAAACCGAAGTTTGGAGCAGTACCCAATACATCTTCCACCTTGGCATGATGAGTACCCCAACTACCGTCAGCAATATCATCTTTATAGTTCTTGGCATCTAGCAAACGCCGTACCTCGCGTTCACCGTACATGACTTTCGGAATATTGGTAGGTTCATTGACGGACACATAGGCATTCAAATTTACTTTCGTCTTTCCTGCTTTACCTCTTTTAGTTGAGATGATGATTACACCATTAGCCCCTTTAGTACCATAAATAGCTGTAGATGAAGCATCTTTCAGCACTTCCATAGATTCTATGTCTGAAGGGTTTATATCAATAGTCGAACCATATTCCACACCATCGACTAAAATAAGCGGAGAATTATCTGCGTTGATAGAACGATTACCACGTAAATTGATATTGATACCTGAACCGGCCTGACCACTGCTCTGCTGAATATCCAAGCCTGGCACTTTGGCCTGCATAGCCTGCATGGCATTACTAGAAGCTGTTTTCTGAATATCTCCAGCTTTTACAGATGAGACCGATCCTGTAAGGTCACGCTTCTTTACCACACCATATCCCACTACAACTACCTCGTCAAGCACCTCATTATCACTCTCCATTTTAATAGCAAACGCATGCTGACTACCTACTTTTATGTTCTGAGTCTTATATCCGATATACGAAATAACCAATGTAGCATTTGCGGGAACCTCCAATACAAACTTCCCATCCAAATCCGTAACCGTCCCTGTAGTAGTTCCTTGAACCAAGACTGATACTCCAATCATAGGCTCACCTGTTTCATCAATAATGGTTCCGGTGACACTTTTCACCTGAGTAACAAGTTGAGTGCCAAAGTTCCTAACATCGGAAGAACCTCAGCCATCATCGGTGCGACACTTATGGACATTGCGGCCGACAAGCTCCAAATAAGAAAAGAACGGCTGGCTTTACAACCGTATGCGCTTGCAAACAAACGCCTTGTTTTCTGAACATTTTCCATACTTTCCTGGGTTAACAAATAATCATTTTAGATTTAATAATTCTTTTTGTGTTCTCTTTAAGCGTGCTCCATAATCATAGTATCTTAAATCACACATTGCAAAAGTAGAAATATTTTCGGAAAACAAAAGTAATTTTGCACTTTTTTTCTTTATTTTATTTCGTTTGCTTTCATTTATAATAAACAACACGACCTAAAAACAAAAAAAAAGCGATATAAAGTATTGGACATATGTGTTCTACACCCTTTAGTCAGACAAAGAATGAGGAGATATAGCACTTTCGTTTCCTTTCAACCAAGCTAAATTAAATTTATAATAGAAGCGGCTTGTTATCAAATGAATCATATTATCAGGTGTTTGTGTTCCGGCCAGGTAGCCACGAGGCTCAGCGTGATTCTCATCCATTTCAAAAAACTGGGTCCAAGCCCCACCATTAAGAAAACGATAAATGCCATCAGTCAACAAGCGTTTTACAGGCCAGGTCTTACCTTCATCGTATGACAAAGCAGCATACATGCCATATCCTTTAAAAGGCTTTCCTGATTGATTAGTAAACATCATTCCACGCTCCTCTTTCGGAGTACGATAAGGATGTTCAGTAAAAGATATCAGTAAAATAGGACCTTCATTCAAACGCATCAATACCAGCCGTTGTCCTCCATCAATGGGTGGAAATTCCGAAGCGGAATAATGCCAAGTCTTGCCCATATCATCAGATACACTCATGGGCATACGTAAACGTCCTTCTTTATCACGAATGCTATTGTTACGTCCCAATGCCATCAATCTGCCATCCTTCAATTGTACCACTCCGGCATGGATTCCAGCGATAGTGGTACCTGTTCTCCCTTCTTTAAAATCAGGCAAGGGCGCTCCATCCCATGGGTCCGTCCAAGTTTTTCCCTTATCCTTACTGATATGAACAGCAGCCCCGTCTCTTCCACCGGGTCCGGCATCACAAGCCTGAACAAACCAGCCTTCCTTTGTAATAGAGGTTCCGGCTATCACTTGATGGCGTTTCGTATGCTCGAGAGCAATCATACGAGGTTTACTCCAAGTTTGTCCATTATCTGTACTTGTACGCAAAGTCATCATCAAATTCTGCCAATGTCCGGCCGCTTCCACTCCATTGATATGATAAAGAGTCCCTTGACGGTCGTTCAACAATGCAGTTCCGGTCAAGTTACGATCAGCTATCTGATAAAACATACGGGGCTTTTCCCATTCACAGCTTCCGGCACGCAAGCGCGAAGAGAGCACCACCATCTCACGGCCTTTTTCTTCATTGGTAGAAAACCACACTGCTAACAAGTCTCCATTATCACACCAAGTCAATGCCGGCTGATGATTATGCTTGAAAAAAGGCGTTCCACTATGCACATCCGGTTCATGCACATAAACCAAAGGAGCAGCGAAGACAGGTTCCGTGACACATTGAGAGTTCCAATCCCATTTTATCTGAGACACAACATACTCATCTTTTGGCTGAGAAAGCGGAGCAGTTTGCGGATACTCTGCCTGTACCACCCGAAAGCCCGTCATTGTATGTTTATCCTCCGGCAACATAGCCATACGGTTTGCCGAACGGAGATATTTCACCGGTGTATTATGACTGCCTCCTCTGGTCACACGTGCTATACCGTCCGAATAGCCGACAGGATCAGTCTGTTCCTTGTCTATATATGGCCCATACCAGTCCAAACACCATTCCTCCACATTTCCGCACATATCATATAGCCCCCATTCGTTAGGAGGAGTTTGTGCCACTTTCAAAGACAAGGGTTTGGGAGTAGCCGCTATCACTTGATTCTTTTGCCAAGCGGCAGGAAGCTTGTCATCCATATAGAAATTCCAGTAACGGCCTGCCTTACATGCATATTCCCATTCAGCTTCGGTAGGCAGACGATAAGTTTTTCCTTCTTTCCGGGTCAACCAGTCACAAAAGGCAACGGCATCTTGATAAGTTACGAACACCACCGCTTCGTCATCTTCACTTGAGAAACCATTTTTACCACGCAGCGACTTATGTTCAGGGCAGAACAATTCATATTGCGCATTAGTCACTTCGGTCAGCCCTATTTTAAATGGTTTGGATATATACACCTTATGCATAGGTGCTTCATCATAATTTTCATCTTCACCCAAAGTTCCCATATAGAAATTTCCTGCGGGTATTTCTATCATTGGAATCAATTCACCTTGTGCCGCAATACTTGCCGGCCATATCATGATGCTAACTATTGTACTTACTAAAATTTTTAATTTCATTTCGTATCTGATTAAAATATGTCTTGATACAAAAGTAACAGGCTATCAAAGAAGAACAAGGTAAAAATTGGTCTTTTATGTGCACAATTTTGCAACAGGCGAACAAACCTATCACAAAAAAGATTTCTACCTTTCTTATTGTAACTTCCTACAACAAACTGCTGCCCTCTACATCTACCTATCCATAGGTGATTCGGTAAAATGGTGACAGCTATGGTAGCAGAAATTACAAACTTTAAGAAAGCAAACCTTAAGTTCAAATTGTCAATGCGATAATAACAGGAATGCCTGTTTAGAAATACATTCTTAAGAAACACAAAAAAGGAGAGAGCATTCACAATACGCCCTCTCCCCATACATTTATTTTCGTTTAACGAATGAATTATTATTCCTGTTTAAAGCCATAACCATTCGTAAAGCCACCGGCTGCCATTACATTAGGAGTAAACGGCCACAAATAGATAGGAGCCGAAACGTAATCATAATCCCAAAACAGATACTTATCATATTCATCTCTATTATCAACCAAATCAATACCCCAATTAACTTTGGTATATCCTTGGCTTTCAAGAGATGCCGCCTCTTCTTCAGACACTATTTCAAACAACCCTTTTATTGCTAAATTGGTAGCTGGAGTCGAACTTCCATAATTCAATCCCATTCCTTCCCAATTATCCTTTTGTCCGCGCCATCCCGGATAAAGCACCGGATCATTGACCTTGTCTGTCGGACACTGTGCTGTCAAACGATGACCATATATAGTTTTTGCATCAACTAACTTTGTCCATATATAAGCAGAAATGATATTACCATTTTCAAACTCATAATAACCTTTAGTTGCCAAACCATCCATCATAGCTTTAGTCATATCTTTGATTCTTTTTATATCTTCCGGAAGATAACCAGAACGAATCAATGTCCAACGACGATCACCTTCACCTGCATATTCAAACCCCCGTTCTTCAATAATCGCACGAACTAAGTCATTACCAAAAGATGCAATAAAAGCATCTGTGTTAGCCAAACCTTGCGGGAACGAACGTTCACGAACCGTTTTTAAATATTGTTTACCTGTAACTACATCACCTAATGCCGCACATACTTCCGCATAGCCCAAATAAACTTCAGACATACGCATATACGGACCATTGATACCTGATTTACGTTGTGCTGCCACCCATGGATTAGCCTGACGATTCTCATCCCATTTATTCAATGTCAAGCCACCGCCTTCAGCTTTTGAGTTGGGGACAAAAGGAATTAACTTCTCAACCCCTTTACCATTACTGCCGGTCATAGTAATGCTCACATCACGACGCATATCATTCGGATCAAAGACTCCATAAAAATAAGCAGGATTTATACGTCCCTGTCCATAGCTCTTACATGGATACGCAGCCTTTGAGCCACCAGACGAAGGACGACCGAAAGAATAGGGGCGACCATCATTTCCACCACCTTGCTGCATGGGATATTCATAAATAGACTCATCCGCATAAATAGCATCATCCATATGCATCTGTTCAAAGAAATACTGGTACGGATTATTAAAAAGTACGTCCGGATTTATCCGAGGCACCCCGTGGATCAGTCAAAATGAAACAGTGCATTACCCGGATCAGCCAACAAAGCCTCGTAGTATTTTTTAGCTATTGAGTACAAGTCTTGCCAGTCAGAACGACGTCCATAAGTAGCTCCATTATTTTCTTTCCCTTTGGTTTCAAATGTCATGCTTTCCCCTTTTCCGTTCACACGTTTGATATCGCCACGACGAGTCTGATATCCAGCTGCATCCAAACACATTCTTCCAATCAAAGCCTGCACATAGGTTTTAGAAAAATAATTTTTATTAGCAGCAGCAATGCCGGGAATGGAACCGATGGTGTACATCAAAGGCTCCACTTTCTGCAAATCTTCAATGCATACATCATAAATAGAATCACGGGAAACCAAACCTTTAGGCACAACACCATAAACGCCAACGTAAGGAACATCTCCAAAATTTTTACACAGTTCACGGTAAGCCGTAGCACGCATAGCTACCGCCTCACCATACATTTGCCCCATCTCTGATTGTCCACCATTGATGATCGATTCAAAATTTTCCGCATTTTCCATGGATGTTATCACCGCATTGGCCTTGCTTACAACCGCATACAAGCTAGCATAAATATCATTCTCCTTCAAATACGAAGTCAATCCATAACTACTTGCATATGTACCGTTTTGATAAAGACATTCCGGATAATGGCGCCCCAACTGATTAGAGAAAGACTCCGGGTGCCGTTCTATATCAGACCCGGCAATATCAGCAGCATAAAACAATCCATCACCAAAAACCTTATTCTGCGCACAATCCCTCCACTGTTCATAAGCACCGTCTAATGCGGCACGTGCTGTTGTCGGATTAGAAAAGACAAAATCCGAATCTACAATAGAAGGAGAGCCAACCTCCAAATAATCACTACATGCTGTAGTCAAAAACATTCCAGCAAAGAAAAGGGTCGAATATACTATTTTTTTGCATACGATTCATCTCCATTAATTAGAAAGTTAAATTAACACCAAAGGTATAAGTTCTAGCCTTAGGATAAGACTGGTAATCAAAATAAGGTGTAGGGAAACCATCCTTACCATCAGTCTTCGTGTTTACATCCGGATCTATACCAGAATATCCATCAATACAGAACAAATTACTTCCTGTAAAGTATACACGTGCATTCTGTAATCCAATCTTATTCATCCAATTTTTCGGGAAAGTATAACCTACTGTCAATGTATTCAAACGCAAATAAGACGCATCTTCAATAAATTTAGAACTTACGATTCCATATTCAGAGAAGAAAGAACTGTAGTTTGTATTCGCGTTAAGAGCCGCCAAAGCTGTAGGATCTTTCACCAGCATCAAGTCACCGTTTGTATCGACATCATAATATTTGAAAGTTTCAGAAACGAACTTCAAACGATTCTGACCAGCGGAATTGTCTTTATTTCCCATCAAGGAATGCATTGCATTGGCATTATACACATCACCACCAATCTGATAAGTAAAGCCTACAGAAAAATCGATTGCCTTCCAATTACCGTTAATTGTAAAACCACCTGTATGTTGTGGCATAGCTTCGCCGATAATCGTTTTGTCATCCTCGTCCACAACACCATTACCTGTTGTATCTGCAAATTTAGGCATACCCGGTACGGCGGTTTGTCCATCTGCTGCCAGTACTTTAACTCCATCCGGATAATTCACAATACCTTGAATATCCGGAATGCCTGGTTTCAATGTGTATTTACCATCCGCATAAGTAAAATCATCAATCGTATAATATCCTTCAGATTTAAAACCTTGGATCGTACCTACAGGATGCCCCTCACGGATAATATAATCATAAGCAGGCTTAGCCATAGATGAACCCCAATCATTCATAGCTCTCGTATCTGCCAAGACCCCATCCATCAGTTCGTCAATATTATTCTTATTATAATTATAAGTCAAGTTTACACCTAAATTAAAATCTTTACCACGAACAATGTCAAAGCCTAAAGCCAATTCAACTCCCTTATTTGAGGTTTTACCTACATTTTGGAACTGATAGCTATAACCAGACGCTGCATCAATAGGCACTTTCATTAAAATATTCTTTGTCGTATTCCAATAATAGTCCAAACTACCACGAACCCAATTATTAAAGAAACCAAAATCAACACCTAAATTACGACTAATAGTAGTTTCCCATTTCAAATCAGGATTTCCTTTCATATCACCAGGCACATAAGTGGTAACCTTTTCACCATCCACTGTAATTTGTTCTGTTTTCCATGTTTCTCTCCATAAAGAAGCATCAATATTATCAGAACCAGAAGTACCATACGATACACGAAGTTTCAGATTATCCAACCAATCTCTTGTATTTTCCATGAAAGCTTCATCTGAAATTCTCCATGCTGCAGCTGCTGCCGGGAAATACCCCCACTGATGACTAGGTGCAAATTTAGAAGAACCATCAGCACGGAATGTAGCTGTCAAAAGATACTTACCTTTATAAGAATAATTAGCACGACCAAACCAAGATAAAGTATGATTAGGAGTACCTATCTCACCTTTAAAATAATCTTGTCCCAATGAAGGAGTAGTCATATTAATCATACCAAACGCATCATCCATTGTAAATCCTTCAGGATACCCTACACCATATATTTCAGTGTAATCTGACTTTGAAGCCAAGACTTCATTACCAACCAAGAAAGACAAATTATGATTATCTCCAAGCCCCTGTACTTCATAATTCAAAGTAGTTGCCCAACGCACACCGTAACCATCACTTTTCTTCAATTTAGCAGAACTATTATCTTTTTCTGTCTGTCCTGCATTCCATGTCTTTTCCTGGTTCCAATTACGATTTAACGATAGCTCCGTCTTTGCCGTCAAACCTTTAATAACATTCCAAGTTAAAGCACCTTTTGCACGGATACGGTACATGGTTTTTTATATAATCTACAGTATTCAAGTAATACAAAGGATTACTAGTTTCTTCCATATTTGTATCACCTTGACCAAATCCAGCGGTAAAAGAAGCATCCCCCAAAGGATTATCCACAGGACGATAAGTGTAAGCAGAGGTTGCATTACCAAAACCAGAACCATTAATTTCTATTTCACTATAACGTAAATCAAAGTCCGCAGTTAACTTTTTATTAATCTTTTGCGTCAATTTGAAATTCGCATTCCAACGTTGGAAACCAGACTTCACACGGATACCTTCATCATCCATATAGTTAACTGATGAATAAAACTTAGTTTTGTCTGTGCCACCAGATAAAGATACATCATGATTCCAAGAAGACGCAGTCTGCATCAAATCATTTATATAATTATGAGTGGTCATATTTTTATATTCATTCAAATGATTTCCATACTTGGATCCTAATCCAAAATATCTGGCAACTCCATCCCCATAAGAATCCCCCAGACTCTTCATATATGCCCATGTATTATATACATAATCATAAGGATCCATAGTTTCCAATAATTTTGGATTCTCCTTCATCTGATAATACATATTATACTTGACGGAAACCCGGCCATCCTTGCCTCCCTTAGTAGTAACCAATATTACACCGTTAGCACCACGGGCACCATAAATAGCCGTAGAAGCAGCATCCTTTAACACATCAATACTTTCGATATTGTCAGCAGGAATATCATCAATGCCACTAACTTGAACACCATCTACAATGAATAAAGGATCATTAGACTGGGTGATAGAGCCACCACCACGAATACGAATAGACATACCTGCACCCGGACGACCGTCTTGAGAAGTCACACTTACACCAGGCAATTGTCCTTGTAAAGCCTGTGCGACATTGGCAACTGGATTAGCCGCTAATTTTTCTCCAGTAACAGAAGCGACAGAACCAGTCAAATCACGTCTTTTCACCGTGCCATAACCAATAACAACGACTTCATCCAAAGTCTTGTTATCTTCTTCCAATACAATTATCAAATCTTTTCCAGATTTTACCTCTTTGGTAAGATACCCAATATAAGAAACCACCAAAGTAGCATTACTCGGAACATCCGGAATTGAAAACTTACCATCGAAATCCGTGATTGTACCATTGGTTGTTCCTTTTACCAGTACATTCACACCAATCATAGGTTCGCCTGTTTTGTCTTTCACCAAACCTGTTGCGGTTTGAGCAAAAGCAACCAAACAAAGCATACTCAAAAAGAGAGTTGAGACAGCTTTTCTAGCTAATTCTTTTAGATTCATAAGATGTGTTTTTATAGTTATTAAAATGTTTTTTAAGGTTTTGACCTTAGTTTCACTGTTGCAAAATTATGGATATAACATTACCTTGATGTGTAGTTTTTATCTTTTTATGTGGATTTATTAGGTATTTTTTACGGGATCCAATTATTCAGTACAACAAAAAAAGGAGACCTCCACCAACGTAGAAGTCTCCTTTTCAAGCAATTACAAAATCAATCTAGTCTATTGGGTTCCAATCACTTTGAGTACGAAAAATAGCATCGACCGTCACCGCCTCAGCTTCTTTCTTTGTTAATTGTTTGCTCCACGCCACCCTTTCCGAAGCATTTGCGCCCTCACCGGTATTTTTATATTCCATATAACGGGCGGTTTCTTCATTAGACTGCTTACCCCAATTGTGCCATCCGGCAAGAACAATATGTTTCCCCAATTCACATTCTATAAATAAAGTATAAGCATATGGACGCCAAGGACGACCTAAATACACTTTATCCACTCCCGGTTCTGCCGTCAGCTTACAGTGCTTAAAGACATATCCATATTTAGCCTCTTTCGGAGTGGAAGCAGCCGTTACATACGAATTGCGTTTACTGTGAATAATACAATCTTCAAATAAAGCGGTGGAAGGACCGAAAATAAAGTCGGTAGTACCATCAATATAACAATCCTTGAAATAAAGACGGGTAAATTTAGCACCGGTATAAATAGTGTCCTGATTGCCCAAGATACGACAATTGATAAATTTCAAACGGTCACCTTCCGTATGTAAAGCTACCGCCTGTCCCAACTGAGCCGCATTGTTCTCAATAGTCAAATTTTTAAAAGTGATATCACTGCCCTCTACCTTCACCGTATAAGTGCGGAAAGTACCCATTTTATTTATATTCGCATGATCATCATAAGTAATAATCGTCTTATCACGATCTTCACCTATAATATCTATATTTTCCACCCATGAAGGAACAATCACTTTCTCCTTGTATACTCCGTTCTTCACATAGATCGTAACAGTATAATCCATGAAAGCCCGCGCACTCTCTATAGCCTCCTGCAAAGTACGAAAATTCCCCGTTCCATCACGTGAGACTACAATTGTATCCTGACGTTCCTGAGCCCATGCTGCGCTTACAACAGACAATAGCAACAATAATCCTAAAACTTTCCTCATCGTATCACCTCCTATTATTCACATGCAGTTCCACAACTGTTTTTCTGAAACAAACGTTCCCATTCCAGACTGGCCATAATAAACGGACCTACTGCCTTCGCATCATTAGAACGTATTTTTTCAGTTATATAATAATTATAATCTCCGGTACGATACACCGGCTTGCCTCCCAAACCTGCAACAGCACAACCTTTAGTAATAGAAACCACACCTTTATCATCCACTTCTATAAATTGGGTCAAAAGCCCTTCATATCCCTTTTTAGCCACTTCCATGTACGAAGGACAAATATATCCCTTACGTAACGCTTTCAACAGAGTATATACAAACATGGTAGAACAAGAGGATTCCAGATAATTCCCCTCATCCCCGCTTCTGTCAATCACCTGATACCATACCCCTGTTGCTGGATCTTGAGTACGTTTAATCTGGGCAGCCAGTTTATTCAATATTTCGATAACAGATTCACGTCCGGCTTCGTGTTCCGGTATAAAATCGAGTACATCCACACAAGCCATTGCATACCATCCCATGGCGCGTCCCCAACAGTGTTGTGACCACCCGGTAGTTTTATCCGCCCACTTTTCACGCTTGCTCACATCACATGCATGACGGTATAGATCTGTCTTCGGATCATAATTATGGCGGGCCACTGTGACAAACTGATTGATAATATCAGCATAATCATTCACGCGGTTGTTACGGTAAGCATACTCCGCATAAAATGGTTGCCCCATATAAAGCCCATCCAGCCACATCTGATTCTCATAAATCTTCTTGTGCCAGAAACCGCCATCGGCATTACGAGGATGCGTATCCAACTGACTGCGCAACAAATCCAATGCTTTCTTGTATTTCTCGTCCTTAGTCTGCTCATAAATACGGAAAAGCATCTTGCCGGAATTCAGACGGTCAATATTATATTCCTCCAGTTTATAAGTTTCGATAGAGCCATCCTGATGAATCATTGTATCAGCATAAGCCACAGCATAATCAAAAAACTTTTTATCACCGTATGCATCATATACATCCAGCATAGCTTGAAGTTCCAGGCCATGACAGTAATCCCACTTCAAACGGGTCTGAAAATCCAATTGCCAAGATTCGGGACAACGCACCATTTCTGATTCC
>ENA-OQDT01001065-OQDT01001065.1-human-gut-metagenome-genome-assembly--contig:-NODE-1065-length-16890-cov-8.955020_pt1 | contig 16890 bp, 15 predicted proteins | sample MGYA00242786_ERZ504617 | MGnify/ENA primary metagenome ERZ504617 (study PRJEB26092, sample SAMD00036337) | human gut metagenome | host: Homo sapiens | study: EMG produced TPA metagenomics assembly of...
ATTTGAAGATGGAAACAAAATCTATGCGACGGAAAAACTGCAAGAGAAAATCCCAAATGCTGATTTTACAGTCGAATATGAGGGATCACGAGAACTGCCTGTTTTAGAAAACAGAAGAATCTATCAGGAACTTATCAAATACTGGATCACACAAAAACTATCCCAAATTTTGATTTTTGGAAAATACAGAAAATATTCCTGTAAAAGTAATGTGACAAGTAAGTGGATTATGACAAATCAGGGATTTGAGACGTTTTCGTCAGGAAACAGAGAAATTAGTCTGGAACGGAAATATAATTTCTGGGTTACTATTATGGATGATGAAAAAGCATATCTGAGAATTGATACCAGCAGTCTTTTTTCATCGAATCAAACTGTAGCTGATTATCTGGAAAAAGGACTAAATCTAATTGGTCAGGAAGTAAAAAATGACTGGGCAAAGAATAATCAGACAGGCATTCTGACAGAAATCTGTGATTTGACCGTAACGGATAAACTGGATTTTGCAGATAGTCTAAAGGCGTATTATATCCAACGAAATGAAGCATACAGGGTAGAGAATATTTCTGATGATATCAGGATAGTTAAGGTGGCACTTCAGACGGGAATAGAATTACCTTATTATCCGCAGGCATTAAAACCAGTATTGACAAGAGAAACGGTAAGCCGTATGGATGCAGCTTTTTCTATGCGGACAGAGTCCTTGGTAAAACGGAATATGAAGACCAGAGTACTTTTAGACCAGGATTTTATACAGGATATTGGAACGATTGAGCCACTTGACGGAATGAAATTTGAAACAGATCCATGTACAGTAGAGAAAATTGGCTATAAGAAAGGTAAAGTTAAAGAACCGCTGTTAGTTTGTGGAAAAGATAAGGCTCTTAAATGCGGCGAAGAATTTAAAGTATTCAACTACGGTTTTTATCGAAAGACGGAAAAAGAAATAAAAATAGGATATTTGTATCCGAGAAATTCCTATGATTTGATGAAGGCAGTTGTAAATGGGATTTATACCTTTGCGAAACTTGGAAAGTATCACGGGGAAAAGGATTTATATACCATGGCGGGACTGCTGGATCTGGATGTAAAGGCAATGGTACGGGAAGAATATGAGTTGGGAGATATTACAGATTATAAAAGAGCTGCCAATAAATTGCAGAAGATAGAAGGAATCGATCTGGTCATTGCACTTGTACCAGATGGGATGGAGGAAGATGGACCGTACAATCCGTTTAAAACTATTTGGGCAAAGGCTAATATCCCGTCACAGATGATCAGTATGAAAACAGCAAAATTGTTCGCTGAGGAAGCAAAAGAAGGGAATAAGGCAAAAAATAATTCAAGATATTACCTTCACAATATAATTCTTGGAATTCTTGGAAAAACAGGCGGGATTCCATGGGTTGTAAAAGATATGCCTGGCAATGTGGATTGTTTTGTAGGTCTTGATGTTGCGACGATAGCAAAAGGAATTCATTATCCTGCCTGCTCGGTTGTGTTTGACAAATATGGCCGTCTGCTTGGATTTTATAAACCGGCAGCACCACAGCAGGGAGAAAAAATTACTACCAGGATTCTTCAGGATATTTTTGATCAGGTGATTTTTGCATATGAAGACCGTTTTGGTGAAATGCCGAAGAACATTGTGATTCATCGAGATGGATTCAGCAATGAAGATGATGAATGGTATAAAAATTACTTTGCGGCCAAGGGAATTATGTATAATATTATTGAAGTAAGAAAAAATATCAGCAGTAAACTGATATTCTGGCAGAATGGGCAGATAGAGAATCCACCGATGGGATACTGTGTTTATAACGCAGACAAAGGATATCTTGTGACGACAAATATGAAAAATAAAAAAGGATCACCGAATCCCATTTTGATTGAGAAAAAATGTGGAAATCTTTCTATGGCTGATATTTTGACACAGGTGCTTTATCTTTCGCAGTTACACGTGGGGTCAACACAAAAAATGCGGCTTCCTATTACGACTGGATATGCGGACAAAATTTGTAAGAATAGAGAATTTGTTCCGGAAGGAAAGATGGACGATCGGCTATTCTTTTTGTGAAAAATAAAACATAGATAAAAATGAGACGACAGGGATTCTGGAGTTTTTTTAGGAAAAATGCTATAATAGTCTGCAAAGAGACATCCCATAAGAAACCAAGGAGGATTTTGAAATGAACAGTATTTTTCACAGAATCAGTGTTAGAAAATATGAAGACAAGCCGGTTGAAAAAGAAAAAATTATGCAGATCTTAAAAGCAGGCATGCAGGCTCCAAGCGCGTGCAACCAGCAGCCGTGGGAATTTTATGTGGTAACGGATAAGAAAAAAATTGAGGCGCTTTCTAAAATGACACCGTACACCGGCTGCGCGGCAAAAGCTCCGGTTGTGCTGGTATCGGCATATCGCCTGGAAGGTCTTGTCGCTCCAGCATTTGCGCAGATCGATATGTCGATTGCCCAGGAAAATATCTGGCTGGAAACGGATGCGCTTGGTCTTGGCGGCGTATGGTTCGGCATTGCACCAAATGAAGAAAATATGGAAAAAGTAAGAGTTCTGCTGGGACTGCCGGAAGAAGTTCATGTCTTTGCGCTGTTTGCTCTTGGCTATCCTGCAGAGCACAGAGAGCAGCAGGACCGCTTTAAACCAGAACGGATTCATTTTATCGATGAATAAAACAAAGAAGCCGGCAGACCGCCTGATTTTCCATGTAGATGTCAACAGCGCCTTTTTATCCTGGGAGTCCGCGCGGCGGATGAAAGAGGGGCTGCCGGATCTGCGGGACATTCCCGCCTGCATCGGCGGTGACCCGGCAAAAAGGACGGGTATCGTTGTAGCAAAGTCGATTCCGGCGAAAAAATGCGGTGTCCAGACCGGCGAGCCTGTGGCAATGGCACTGCGGAAATGCCCGAATATGGTTATTGTTCCCAGTGATTTCGATCTTTATGTCAAGTGCTCCCGGGCCTTCAAGAAAATCTGCGCATCCTACACTCCGGTCATGGAGTCTTTCTCGATTGACGAAGTGTTCCTTGATATGACGGGAACCTCTCTTTTGTACCCGGATCCGATCGCGGCAGCACATGAAATTAAAGACCGGATTTCCGACGAGCTGGGATTTACGGTAAATGTCGGCATTTCCACCAATAAACTCCTGGCCAAAATGGCGTCCGATTTCGAAAAACCGAACAAAGTGCATACCCTGTTTCCAGAAGAAATCCCTGCGAAGATGTGGCCTCTTCCGGTACGCGAGCTTTTGTTTCTCGGCAAAGCGTCCGAAAAGAAGCTGACCGAGGCCGGAATCCGCACGATCGGAGATCTGGCACATGCATGGGAAACTGATATTCAGACCCTGATTGGCAATAAAAACGGCCATCAGCTGTACCAGTACGCCCGCGGCATCGACGATTCCCCCGTAAAAGCACAGCCCGATGAGGCGAAAGGCTTCAGCGCAGAGACGACCTTTAACGAGGACATCGTCTCTATCGAACAGGTCGACCCGATTCTTCTCGCCCAGTGTGACATCGTGGCCGCCCGCATGCGTCGGAAAAAGAAAAAATGCACCTCCGTTTCCATAACCTTCCGCACCCTCGATTTCCGAAACCGCTCACACCAGACAAAACTTCCAAATGCGACCGATATCACAGATGAAATCTACCGCTGCGCCAAACAGCTCTTCCGCGAATCCTGGAAAGGAGAGCCCCTCCGCCTGATCGGTGTCTCCGTAACCGGCCTTACCGAAGACGATTTCGAACAGCTCTCCCTCTTCGAAGATCCCGAAAAGAAGGAGAAAAGCCGTAAACTCGATGCCGCCCTCGACGCAATCCGCCAGAAATACGGCAACGACAAAGTCACCCGCGCAAGCATCCTGAACGGAGCACAGGGAATTGCAAGAAAAGCGAAGGCACAGATGAAAAATGATGCGGAAAACTGAAAAATAATCTTCAAAGAAGGCAGCGGAGAAAAACGCTGCCTTCTTTGAAAATAAAGCAAAACAACGATAATATTCGGAAAAATGAAAATACAACAATTGATATATTTCTGAAAATAAGATATAATAATCGGAAAGAAGCACACTGGAAAGGAGGGAACGAATGAAAACATGCAAGGAAATGGCAAAGCTATGGGGCGTTACGGAACGCACTGTAACAACTTTCTGCAAAACAGGTAAAATTCCAGGAGCCGTAAAAGAAGGAAAAAGCTGGCGCATTCCGGATGAGGCAGAAAAACCAGTGGATGGCAGAGTACTGTCAGGAAAGTATGTAAAAAAAGAGGAAAAAGAAGCAAGAAAGCCACTCCCGATCGGAATATCTGATTACGTACGGGCACAGTCGGAATATTATTATGTGGACAAGACAGGAATGATCAAAGAATTTCTGGATCGAAAACCACTGGTATCACTGTTTACGCGGCCGAGACGATTTGGAAAGACGTTGAATATGGATATGCTTCGCGTTTTCTTTGAAATTTCCGATACAGATACCAGCCAGTATTTCCGGGACAAAGAAATCTGGAAATGTGGAGAAGAATACCGAGAGCATCAGGGAAAATATCCGGTTATTTTTCTGACGTTTAAAGATATAAAATTTGCGTCCTGGGAACTGACTTTTGCAAAAATTGCAGAGCTGGTACAGGAAGAGTTCGGCAGACATAAGGAATTGGGGATGAGTGAGAAACTGGAACCATACGAGAAGGAGTATTTTCGGAAAATACTGGCAGGTCAGGCGAATGAAGTAGAGCTCTCCTCGTCTCTGCAGAAACTTTCCAAAATGCTTCATGAACATTATGGAAAAGCACCGATCATTATGATCGATGAATATGATGCACCGATTCAGGAAGGCTATTCGAAAAAGTTTTATGAAGAAATTGTTGGATTTATGTGGAATTTTTTTTCCGGCGCATTCAAAGACAACCGGCATCTGTCGTACGGTTTTTTAACTGGAATTCTGCAGATTGCACAGGAAAGTATATTCCGTGGTCTGAATAATCTGACGGTAAATTCCATTCTGGATGAGACATATGATAAATACTTTGGATTTACCCGTGCAGAGGTCCATAAAATGCTGCGGGATTACGGTGCTCTCGAAAAAGAAGCAGAGCTTAAAACCTGGTATGACGGATATCTTTTTGGCGCAGAAGAAATTTACAATCCCTGGTCCGTGGTCAACTATATTGCACAGGAGTGTATTCCAAAGGCATATTGGGTAAACACCGGAAAGAATGAAATTCTGGAAGAAGTTCTGAAGGCAGCGACAGAGGATGTCATAGAGAAATTGTATGCATTGCTGCAGGGAGAGCGAGTAGTTGCGAGAATTGATCAAAATGTAGTTTACCGGTCTCTGCTGGAAGAACCCTCCAGTATTTACAGTCTGCTTCTGGTTGCTGGATATCTGAAAACACCAAAAAAGGAGTTGCAGACAGACGGATCGTATCTGTGTGAGGTATCCATTCCCAACTGGGAGATTGCGGCAGTTTACAAAGCAGAGATTTTATCCCATCTGCTGCAGATTGGAGCAGTAACCAGAACGACAGCAGACCGGATTGCGGAAAGCCTGTATACGAATGATGTGAAAAAACTGCAGAGTGCGATTGCAGAGTATATGGACAAGTCGATCAGTTTTTACGATGCGGGCGCAGAAGGTTTTTACCATGGACTGGTACTGGGACTGATTGCATTGCTGGATCAACAGTATAAAATCACATCCAACCGGGAATTCGGAGAGGGACGGTACGATATCAGCCTGTTCCCGCGAGAACTCCGGTATCCTGGCATTCTGATGGAACTAAAATGGAAAAAGGGGATTACAGAAGACACACTGAAAAAATTAGCGAAAGAAGCATTAAACCAGATTGAAACACAGCGATACGATACAGAAATGCGGCAGGAAGGGGTTACGGAAGTCATCAAACTTGGAATCGCCTTTTCTGGAAAAAATGTAAAAATTTGGACGGTATAAAAACAGGAGAAGACAAAACAGGGGGAAGCAAAATGAAAAAATTAACAACGGCAAAGATATGGCAGTTCGCAGCAGGCCAGTTTGGATGGGCGCTGCTGTCTGGTATCATATCGAACTGGCTGGTGTACTTTTATCAGCCGGATGAAACCGCAATCAGCCAGGGACAGACGGTATTCATACCGCAGGGGCTGGTGATTTTCGGGGTTTTTACCATCATTGGAGGGATCACAGCCTTCGGAAGAATTTTTGATGCATTCACTGATCCGATGATTGCGTCCTGGTCAGACCGGTGCACTTCAAAAAACGGACGGCGGATCCCGTTCTTAAAAGGCGCGTCCCTGCCGCTGGCACTTTCCACCGTGCTGGTGTTCTGGTCACCGGCGAATGAAAACAGCTGGATCAATGCTGCGTTCTTATTTGTGATGATTCTGGCATACTATCTTTCGATCACGGCATATTGTACCCCATACAATGCCCTGATTCCGGAACTGGGCCATACACAGCAGGAACGCCTGAATATATCCACCATCATTTCTTTCACCTTTATTGCAGGAACCGCTGTGGCCTATCTGGCACCGGCGATCTGGGGTACGCTGATTCCTTCCTTCGGAAGAGTAAATGCAATCAGGATCACTTTCACAGCCATGGCAGCGGCAGCATTCATATGCATGCTTGTGCCGGTATTCTGCATCCGGGAAAAAGATTACGTAGATACCGTTCCCTCGAAGGATTCGGCCTTTCGTTCCCTTACAGCAACCTTTCGGAATGGAGAATTCCGGAAATTTGTAGGATCTGATATCTTTTACTGGATCGCGCTCACCATGTTCCAGACGGGCCTTCCGTTTTTCGTTACCAGCCTGCTGAAACTCCCGGAGACGATGACAACGCTGTACTTTGTGGGAATGACGGCACTGTCGCTCGTCTTTTACATTCCGGTCAACAAACTGACACCGAAACTGGGCAAGAAAAAGATGATTCTGTTTGCCTTTGCTGTTTTCAGCCTTGCATATTTTTACACAGGCTTTATGGGAAACATCCCGTTCATCCCGGAAGCCGTACAGGGCCTGATTCTGACAGTCGCGGCAGCACTTCCCATGGCGATTTTCGGTATTCTGCCGCAGGCGGTTGTCGCAGATATTGCACAGAGCGATGCGGTTACCTCGGGAAGCAGCCGCGAGGGAATGTTCTACGCAGCCAGAACTTTCGCCTTCAAGCTGGGGCAGAGCCTTTCCATGCTGATCTTTACGGCGGTCTCCACCATTGGAAACGGCAGTGGAGCCGGATACCGGATTGCGGCATTCGGTGCAGCTGTATTCTGCGGCGCAGGCGGACTGATACTGATGTTTTACGATGAGAAAAAGATTAACTGCGTGATCAACGGAAAAGCATAGGTCAGTACTCAGCACGGCGGCCTTTTTTATCTCGAAATCAGCTCCTCCGCATGCTTTAATGCATCCGAAATATTCGAACAGAAATTTTCTTCCCCGACAAGCTCCACAAAGCCGGATTTTTTCATCACCTTCATCGGCTGCTCATTCACATGAGAGAAGACGAGAGTGATCCCTTTCGATTCGCAGAGCTTCGTCAGATTCTGGAGTGCATTCATGGCTGTACTGTCGATCGCCGGTACGCTCCGCATCCGGAGAACGAGACATTTTGTGAAATCCTTTACCACGATGTGCTCAATCGCATCCGCCGCGCCAAAGAAGAGCGGTCCTGTGATCTCGTATACACGGATTTCCAGCGGCAGCTTCTGCAGATGTTCATCCACCGCCGGGGAATCATCGTCTACATAGACCCAGCTGTCGGCGTGCGTTTCCTCGCTCATCCGCTTGATGAAAAGCAGGCAGGCCAGAACCATGCCGATCTCGATTGCGACAACGAGGTCAAACACAACGGTCAGCACAAACGTAGTAAAAAGAACGATAATATCACTCTTCGGAGCCGTGCGTACAAGATGCACGAAGGTTCTCCACTGGCACATATTGTAGGCAACAAGGAACAGAATCGCGGCAATCGTCGGCATCGGAATCATGCCCGCAAACGGCATCAGCACAACAAGAACGATGACGAGCGTAATGGAATGCACCATACCCGCAACCGGCGTGCGTCCGCCGTTTTTGATATTTGCCGCCGTTCTGGCAATCGCTCCCGTAGCCGGAATACCGCCGAAAAGCGCAGAAGCAATATTTCCGGCACCCTGTGCAATCAGCTCTGTATCCGAACGATGCTTGCTGTTGATCATGCCGTCCGCAACAACACAGGAGAGAAGCGACTCAATCGCCGCAAGCACCGCGATCGTAAACGCATTTGGAATCGCCGACTGAATCAGTTTCATGTCAAAAACCGGCAGATGAAGCGTCGGAAGCGCATTGCTGATTGTGTACAGATTTCCAATCGTAGAAACGTGCAGCGGCAGAAACTGAACCATCAGAATACCGGCAATAACAGCAATCAGCGATCCTGGGATTCTCTTGAAAATAAGCGGAGACACGATCAGAATAGCAAGGCTGACCCCGCCGACAATCAGAGCATCCGGTGAAATCGTGGAAAAATTCTCCGCAAATGCCTTCAGTTTTTCCATCGTTTCAATCGGCTTTACCCCGTCAGGATACGTAACGCCGCAGAAATCCTTTAACTGTCCGATCACGATTGTCACCGCAATACCGGAAGTAAAACCCGTTGTAATCGTATAAGGAATAAACTTGATCAGACTTCCAAAATGACAGAAGCCCATGATAATAAGGAAGACACCGGCAAGAATGGTCGCCGTCATCAGCCCCTCGAGGCCGTCCCGCGCGACAATACCGGCAACAATCGTAGCAAACGCGGCCGTCGGACCGGCAATCTGGACACAGCTTCCGCCGAGCGCGGAAATCACAAAGCCCGCCACAATCGCGGTGAAAATACCAGCCTCCGGCCCCACGCCGGAAGCAAGAGCCAGTGCAATAGAAAGAGGAAGTGCAATGATCGCAACGATGATACCGGCAGTCACATCTTTGGCAAACTGCGCGCGGTCATAGGACTTCAGAGAAGTGAGTAGCATTGGTTTGAACGAATTCATTTGAAAAGCTCGCTTTCTGTATTAGATTTGTATTACTGTTAGAACAACTTTCCAAGTATAGCATAAGAGACGGGGAGCAGGAAACCCAAAAAGGAATTGTTTGTCTTTCTATACAATCATGTTATGCATGACATTGCACACAGCAGGCAGAAAAATCCGAATGGAAAATTTTTCTGTTACTTTTTTGATTTTTTCAGTGACTTTCCTCTATGATCTATGGTACACTAATCCATGCGCGTTAAAAACGAGAATAGAATATCAAATGGAGGAAATCTCAAAATATGAGCAAAAAGAAAGGCGAAGGCCTGAAATCATTCAACAGGGGATTTAACGTGCCGGATACCTACATTATCATCTTTTTTGTGGTGGTTATCGCGGCCGTCATGACTTTCCTCGTCCCGAAAGGCTATTACGAGACGGAGGATGTCACATACCTGATGAACGGGGTAGAAAAAAACCGTACCGTCATCAAAGACGGAAGTTTCCAGTATCTGACCGATGCTGCCGGAAAACCGGTCACAGAAGGCGTTGCACTGTTCAGCGGCGACGGCGGAACCGGATTTTTCAATTACATGTATAACGGAATTATCAGCAGCTCCGCTATCGAAATCATCGCATTTCTGATGGTAGTCGGCGGTGCTTTTGGCATCATGATCCGCACCGGAGCCGTTGAAGCCGGTCTGATCGGCCTGATCCGTAAAGCAAAAGGAGCTGAAAAACTGCTGATCCCGGTTCTTTTCGTCCTGTTTTCCCTCGGCGGAGCCGTGTTCGGAATGGGAGAAGAGGCCCTTCCGTTCACCATGATCCTCTGCCCGCTGTTCGTCGCTGTCGGATACGACACGGTCATTGCCGTGCTTGTCACGTACGTCGCAACACAGATCGGCTTCGGATCCTCCTGGATGAACCCGTTCTCTGTCGGAATAGCACAGGGAATCGCCGGCGTTGACGTCTTCTCCGGCGCAGGTTTCCGTATGGTGATGTGGGTGGTGTTCACCGCTCTTGGCTGCGGCATGACCATGTTCTATGCAGCAAAAGTAAAAAAGATCCCGGAAATCTCCGTTGCTTACGAAAGCGACCAGTATTTCCGTGATCAGAACGAAAAAACAGGCATCGACGAGGGCCATTCCTTCGGCATCGGCCATATCCTAGTTCTGGTAACACTGGCCGTTACCGTTGTCTGGGTCATCTGGGGCGTTATGGCAAAAGGATATTACATGGCCGAAATCGCAACCCAGTTCTTCATCATGGGAATTGTGGCAGGTGTGATCGGTGTCATTTTCCATCTGAATGACATGAAAGTAAATGATATTGCCGTTTCCTTCAAGGACGGCGCAAAGGACCTGATCGGTGCGGCACTCGTTGTAGCGATGGCACAGGGCATCATGCAGGTGCTTGGCGGTTCCGATCCGACCACCCCGACCGTTATCAACACCATTATGTACGGCATTTCACAGGCCCTGGCCGGTCTTTCCGGTGCAGCCGCAGCCGTGCTGATGTATGTGTTCCAGTCGGTCTTCAATTTCTTCGTCGTATCCGGCTCCGGCCAGGCGGCGATCACCATGCCGATCATGGCACCGCTCGCGGACCTTCTCGGCGTATCCCGCCAGACATCCGTCCTTGCGTTCCAGCTCGGTGATGCCTTCACAAACCTGATCGTCCCGACCTCCGGCTGCCTGATCGGCTCCCTGGCGATTGCAAAAATCGAGTGGTCGAACTGGATCAAATTCATGTGGAAATTCTTAGGGATACTGATGATTGGAGCAGTCATTACGATTCTGATTGCGGTTGCCATTGGATTTTAAGAGGAGTGAGAGAAAATGATATTATTTCAGAATATAGACGTCTATGCGCCGGAATACCTCGGAAGAAAAGACGTTCTTACGGTGTATGATAAAATTGTCAAGATCGCAGATGCCGGCACGATAACGGCAGACGGCCTGCTCTCTGGCGCGGAGACCGTAGACGGAACCGGACTTGTCCTGACACCTGGCTTTGTCGACTGCCATGTTCACGTGCTCGGCGGAGGCGGTGAGGGCGGCTTTGCCAACCGCACCCCGGAGGCAACAATGGAAGGCCTGAACAAATTCGGCGTGACAACCGTTGTCGGCTGCCTTGGAACTGACGGCATTGGCCGTGACATGTGCGCGCTCGTGGCAAAAACAAAAGGTCTCCGGGAGCAGGGCATGTCCGCCTGGTGCTACACCGGCAGCTATCAGGTTCCGGTGCGCACACTGACGGATGGAATTACGAAAGATATCATGATGATCGAAGAAATCATCGGAACCGGCGAAATCGCCATCTCGGACCACCGATCCTCACAGCCGACCTTCGAAGAATTCGCCCGACTGGCAGCAGACACGCGCCTCGGCGGCGTTCTTTCCGGGAAAGCGGGAGTGATCAATGTCCACCTTGGCGACGGTGCAAGATGTATGGAGCTGATCGAACGCGTTATCAGCGAAACCGAAATCCCGGCCAGCCAGTTCCTCCCGACCCATGTCAACCGGAACGAGAAGCTGTTCCAGAAGGCAATTGAATACGCCGTAAAGGGCGGTGCGGTCGATTTCACCGGAAATGAAGAGATCGATTACTGGGAAACTGTCTGTGATGAAGTCCGCGTGTGCAAAGGAATCCGCCGCATGCTGGATGCAGGCGTGAACCCGAAACACATCACCATCTCATCCGACGGTCAGGGCAGTCTGCCGATCTTTAATGAGAAGGGAGAATTCCTGCGGATGGGCATGGGCCAGTCGAGCTGTTTGCTGAAAGAAGTAAAAGAATGCGTGGAGAAAGCGGGAATTCCGCTGGAAACCGCAATTTCGACAATTACGGCAAACCCGGCAGAGATCCTGTCACTGAAAGGAAAAGGAAAAATCCAGGAAGGGTTTGATGCAGATCTTTGCGTACTGGATCAGGGACTGGAGATTCAGGAAGTCGTTGCACGGGGGAAGACGGTGTATCGGAAATAGCATATTGGTAATATTGGGAAAAGGTCACAGCTTTGCGGAGCTGCGGCCTTTTTTGATGGGAATGCCTGCGGAAAGAATGTTTTACAATAGTATTTTGTAAGAAGGTACGATATAATGAACATATATCTTGCGACAGGGAAGGAGAAACTGCAGTGTCGGAAATAAAACTTTTTGAGGTCGGAACGGTTGTGAAAGAGCGCACCTCTTCCACGGTAGTATTGGAGAAACAACTGCAAACAACAATAGAGCAGAACATGGAGACATTTTTCGGCGTTCGTTTTCTGAAAAGTGAATATATGATCACATCCGGAAGAATGGACAGCATCGGAATTGATGAAAATAATAGCCCAGTGATTTTTGAGTATAAGAGAAGCTCGAGCGAGAACGTAATTAATCAGGGATTATTCTATCTGGATTGGCTTCTGGATCACAAAGCGGATTTCAAACTGCTTGTGATTGAAAAATTGGGTATGGAAGTAGCAGACCAGATTGATTGGTCGGTGCCTTGTGTGATTTGTATTGCAAATGATTTTACGAAATACGACGTGCATGCAGTGAATCAGATGCAGAGGAATATCAAGTTGGTGAAATATCGGAAATACGGAGATGATTTGCTACTGTTTGAGCATTTGAATACTCCGGTGGCAAAGCCAGTAACGGAAACATCAACCATTTCAACAACAAGTAGTACATACACACAGAAAACACATTTAGAGAAGCTGGCATCAGCAAGCAGCCATTTCAAAACATTATATACGGCGCTTTGTGACTACATCGAATCGCTGGGAGACGATCTTGTTCCAAACCAATTGAAGCTGTATTTGGCCTATAAGAAAGTGCAGAACATTTTCTGCATTGAAATTTATAACAAACAGATCCTGCTCCGAATGAAACTCGACCCGGACACTGTTGAACTGGAAGAAGGATTCACAAGAGATACCCGCGGGATTGGACATTACGGAACGGGGGAGCTAGAAGTGTCAATCAAGACGGCAGAAGACTTTCAGAAGGCAAAGAAGCTGATTGATCGGGCGTATCAGGAGACGTTATAAAGCATGGTAAAGACTGGAAAATGATGAAAAAATTTGAATTGTAAAGTCAAATACGTTACAATTTAAAGTTAGAACAGAGAGGATGAAACGGTGAAAGAAGAAATAATACAAAACATAAATCAAGGGTTGGAAGCAGCCTATATCAATGGAAATCTTGCTTCAAATCTGGAATATAAACCGAGTTTTATATCAAACAATCCAGAAGAGGGTAAAAAAGTTATTTCTTCTATTGAAGAAGAGCTACTTCGCTGTGAACAATTCCAGATTAGTGTGGCATTTATCACAATGGGAGGAATTACGCCCCTCCTGCAGACGTTAAAAGAACTCGAGCGAAAGAGAATCCCGGGGCAAATTCTTACAACGAACTACTTAGATTTTAGTGAGCCAAGAGCGTTGGCAAAACTGAATGAATTGAATGAAAAGTCTAATCCCCCAGCTATGCTGGGGAGAATAGAGTAGTCGGAAGTGGTGAGGATAACAAAATAAAGCCTCCTGTGATAGAATGAGAATGGTGTCGCAAGCCAAACTCAAAATCAAAGGAGGCGGTCCAAATGGACAATAAAAGTTTATCACATACTCGTTGGAAATGCCAGTATCACATTGTGTTTATTCCTAAAATACCGAAAGAAGGTATTGTATGGGAGAATACGCAGAGATGTCCGAGAGATAATAGCAACTTTATGCCAGTATAAAAATGTAGAGATAATTGCAGGAGCGGTATGTATAGATCATGTACATTTAAGCGTAGCAATTCCACCAAAACTCAGAGTATCAGATTTTATGGGGTATCTGAAAGGAAAAAGCACATTAATGATTTATGACAGGCATCCTGAGTTGCAAAGTAAATGGGATAAAGCGTTTTGGGCTAGAGGATATTATGTTGAAACGATTGGCAATATAACAGATGAAGCAGTTCAAAAGTATATAAAAGAGTAAGCAGAAGAATCGAGACGAGAAGATTCGAGTAGTACCGCTTTATAGCGGGCTAGCAAAAGTGCTTGCGATACCGCCCTTTGGGGCGAGCAGTAACAATAGCCCTTTGGAGGGCTAATAATAAACCACCAGTTGAACAGGTGGTTGCTAACTAGAATGTAGGAAACATTGTTTTTCGGCAGAAATACATTTACGGAGCTTCATTTCCTGCTTATGATGTTTGGCATATATCCCATAGTAGCGAAGCATTTTAAAAATGTTTTTCGGAGATGTGGACAATGAGTTTTTGAATGAAGTTCAAAGCAGGAATGGTTTCAGTAACAGTTTTATTGTCTTCGTGTCTGGTGTAATGAAAGGTTACATTTTTGCCGTCATAAGTATCAATACGCGATGTGGCAATAACAGGTCTGCCGAGGTATCGGCTGATGTATTTAATGGTGATATCAGGAGTGCAAAGATTTGGCTTTGCACGGACATAAAAGCCGTCAGCGTGTTTCGTGTACATTTCATTTTTGACTTTGCGAAAAGTCGGACCAATGCGGGAGGTAAGTCGTTCAAGCAGGACTTTGCGGAAAGCATTACGAAGGAAACTGTAATCAAAGTGTTTGACAGGACGCCAAGGAGTGATGTTACCAGCCCCACCCTCGGAGATGAGATCGTGGATATGAGGATTCCATTTTAAATCACGCCCAAAAGTGTGAAGAATACAGATAAGCCCAGGAGTAAAGTTTTCGGTTTTATTCATTTTGGAAAACATGCGTAAAACAACATCACGAACAGAATGAAATAAACAATCTAAGAGAGTCCTGTCTTCGAGAAAATAAACGCGAAGTTCCGCTGGGATAGTGAAAACACAATGGCGATGAACGCAAGAAACAAGCTTACAGGACATATGAAAAGAACGAAGCTGGTTGTATTTGTTTCCGCAGGAAGGGCAAAAACGGCTTTTACAGCGAAAGGGAACAAATTTAAGATTTCCACAGTGAGGACAGCCATACATGGCACCACCGTAAGAAGGGTCACCACAATGAATCATCTTGTTGACATTTTCAATGACAGCAGGACGAGGATGGAGTTCATAATAATCGGTAAAAGATGGATTGTAATATATTCATAATAGAATTTTACAATAAAGAAGGAGATAAGAAAACCCCTTCCCCTCATGAATGAGGGGTTAGGGGAGTTGAGAGTGTCGCAGACACGTTTTTATTGTGGGAGAAGCCTTGACCGCGGTCTTTGCTGAAGATGCATTGCTGGGCAAAATCAAGGCAAACCCTCTTGGCTGTATGGACAATTTGAGGCAGAACGATTGGTTCGGCGATTTTTGGGGAGACTGCGCTTTTTACCGGCTCCCGTTACAGCTCTTCGTACTTGGGCAGCGACTTTACGGTGCCGCCTTCCATGGCGCTTTCGTGGGCCAGGAGACCAACGCCGGTCCAGTAGGCCGCATCGATATCGGAGGGGAAGGGAGTTCTGTCTTCCAGAATGCTGGTAACGAACTCATGGACCAGATGCGATGGGAACCGCCATGACCGCCGCCCTGCTTGAAGGACAGATGGGGATTGACCTCGTCATAGGCCACTTCGTAGGTAAACCGGCCAATGACGTCCGGAAGCAGATGGGCATAATCGGGGACCTGAACGTATTCCTCATCGATCTTGCCGCCGCGGTTCTCGTTCTCCCAAACCAGATCCCGGCTGAACATCACATGTTTGTCGCCGTTGAGCTGATCCCACTCAAAGGACTTGTTTTCACCATAGATATTAAAGCATTCGCTGTAGCCACGGGCGACATGGTACAGGAAGCGCTCCATTTCAACGGTCGTCTCGCCATCCTCCAAGGCCACCAGAGCAGACTCAAAGGCGAAGGGGCAGCCGTACTGCTTTTCCAGTTCCGGACGGACCTTGCCGGAGCCTCTGCCGAAGACGCTGACCGGACGCTGCCCTGCCAGAGCAAAACAGGGGCCGATGGCATGGGTGGGATGTGCCAGGGGCGGGAAGCCGTCCCAGTAAGAGGGCCAGCCCTCCATATCCTGATAGTGGGCGCAGCGCATATACTGCAGCTTGCCCATTGCGCCGGATTCGTACAGCTCCTTCACATACAGATACTCGCGGGTGTAGACGGAAGTTTTCCATGAACATATAGTGTTTGCCGGAAGCCTTCCGCGCCTTGATAACGTCTTCCAGCTCCTTCATGGACATACCCATGGGGATGGTGCAGGCGCAGTGCTTGCCTGCGTTGAGCACCTGAACCGACATGGGCGCATGCAGCGCGGGCGGAATGACCAGATGGACCGCATCCACATCCGGGTTCTGCAATACCGCTTCAAAGTCGGTGGTGTAGTAGCTTTCGTCCAGCAGGTACATATCTGCCAGCGCCTTCAGCTGGTCCGGATTGGTATCCACCATAATGACATGCTCCACATCCGGATGCTTCAGATAGATGGGCAGGAAGCAGCTGCCGAAACCCATGCCCACGATGGCAACCGTCAACTTTCCATTTTTCATAAAATTACTCCTTTCATGCTGTGAGCGACTTGCTGTTTTCATTTTATTTTTTTTTGCATTCCGTGTATGTTATTCGACGAGTGAAATACTGATACAGGCAACGCTGCGGGGTGGAAGCTTCGCCTTGATAATATCATCCTTGACATGAATCATCAGGGGATTTTCCGTAAACGGGGTACCAGGCAACAGATTTTCGGCCTGAAGTACCTTGTTTTCCAGAATTGTTCCGCATTTATTCAGAGAGTAAGTAGTTTCCTCCTGCCAGTTCAGGTTGAGCATCGTCAGGGTCAGCACATGATGATCATCGATGGTGGCAACGACTTCAAAGTCTTCTACACCATCTACCGTACACAGCTTTCCGCCGGCATGCCGGGAGAGCAGCGCAAAGGCCTGACCGGTT
>ENA-OQDT01001068-OQDT01001068.1-human-gut-metagenome-genome-assembly--contig:-NODE-1068-length-16879-cov-2.264983_pt1 | contig 16879 bp, 16 predicted proteins | sample MGYA00242786_ERZ504617 | MGnify/ENA primary metagenome ERZ504617 (study PRJEB26092, sample SAMD00036337) | human gut metagenome | host: Homo sapiens | study: EMG produced TPA metagenomics assembly of...
TTGCATCTCCGTCTGTGATTGTCAAACTTAAATCTGTTGGATTATGTTTATAGTAAACATATAATACTGTGCCTACGAAAAAGAAAAGAAGTGTCGCGGGAATAGTAATGAATTGCATTTGTCAGTACACTTTTCTGTGCTTGTTTTTCTGTTTCGGTAGTCATATAGCGTTGTACCATTGTCTGGTCTGTACCATAAGTTGTTAAATTGGTAAAGAAAGTCGCAATTAGTACAGTCCATAATGTTGATTGCCTCAAGTCGAAATTTAAACTTCCCAAGTCGAATTTATTGTCAACTGATGCTTCTCGGATAATACCTGAGACCCCATCAGGGATATTGCATGCGGCCATGATAACAACCAGGATGGCACCACCTAATAGAATAACGACTTGTAAAGCATCTGTCCACACTACAGCTTCAATACCTCCCATCATGGTATAGATAAGACTTAATATTCCCATCAGCCCTATGCAGAGAAATATATCGAAGCCTGTAACAACATTTAATGCTATAGCTGGTAAGAATAAGACAATTCCCATACGACCAACCTGAAATAGGATGAAAGCTATACTGCAAAGTACCCGAATTAAAGAACTGAATCGTTGTTCTAAATATTCGTATGCTGTTGTAACATTCAGTTTGCGATAGAATGGAATAAACAAATATAATATGAATGGAACAACCATTAAGATACCTGCATTTACAAGCATGTAGCTCCAATCGGAAGAATAAGCTTTTGCGGGAATGGACATGAATGTGATAGCACTCAGACTCGTTCCGAAAATACTTAGTCCAACAGCCCACCAAGGGAGTCGTCCTCCTCCTTTGAAATAGTCATCTGTATTTTTTTGCTTCTTCGAAAAATAGTAGCCAATCCAAGCAAGAGATACAAAATATAAAATGATAACAATTGTATTGACTATACCCAGTTTTTTTTCGAATGGGATGATTTCCCCTTTTAGGACATGAGGTGTACGAATACCAGGCTTGACTTCACCACTCCCTACATAAAATGTATTGCCTTTTTGGGCAATATTGGTTGTAACGGAAATAGGATAAGGAGCAACTTCTTTCTTAATCAAACTTTGGGTGATAGTATGGTAAAGACGAATTGTATTGTCAAAACCTGGATGATCATCGGATCCTGGAATTAATTGTGGTACACCCCCTAAAAAAAGAATATGGTTTGCACCACAAGATAATGCATTGCCAGCCATGACTGGAAAGCTTTGTTTCAGTTTCTTCCATGAATTTAAACGTGGGTTGAAGGCATAGCCATCTGTAAGTGTATTTATGTATCCGTCAGCTTTATAGTTACGCCCACTAAAAAGATAAAAGCATTTATCAAAACCGTCACTTTGAGTTGTACTCACTGCATATCCTCGAGGTTCTCCTGGCCATGATGGTAATTCTTTCCAACCTTTATTGCGGCTGTTGAGATCTAGAACAAAAAAATAATTGGTAGCTTCGGGCTTTTCCATGCTTTTCTGACCTCCGGCCACATATATTTTATCTCCAAGCAAAGAGGCTGTCGCATTTGCTAAAGGAACAGGTAAGGAAGGCCACTCTGTGTCAATTTTTATTTGTCCGTCAATTAGTTGAATTTGGAAAACATCATTATAGCATTGGATGGAATCGCAACCTCCAATACATAATATACCTGTATGCAATTCTATAGAATTGCCGTATGCCAAGGCTTTTGGCATACTTTCTGGTAATACTAACCATTTGGAGGCTGGCTGGATTGTGTTTATACAATATATTGTATTCTGATAAGTCTTATTTCCTCCATTCCAAGGTGTGGCATAAGGAAAATTTGCGCCTCCTGCAATAATTAGGTGGTTGTCTATAAAACCTGAAAAAGCTCCCGCAACTCCGATATTCGGCTTGCCGTCTAAATCAGGTAGAGTAAGAGAATTATCCCATTTGATTTTTTCCAATCTAGGATTAGTTGAAGGGATACTTTCTTTTAATGCTGCGGCTTGAAATAAATTCAATAAACAAGCCAGAAAAATTGTTCCTATTTTGACTGTATTAGACATATTGTTAACAAGTTATTTCTTCATTTTCTACTGTTTAAAAAATCTTTTATATACTTCAAAGTGTTGTTCTATTGCTTTTCGATACCCAAGCTCATCTCTGTTTTTGAGAAAATTAAGCAGATCTACGTGGGTAACTATCTGCCCTTGCTCTTTCATTTCTATATTGATAGGTTCTAATAAATCCTTGAATTTGTTTTTTACAAAAATCATTACGGGATGAATGATATCTTGGAATTCGGAAATAGTTTTATTTCCTGTGATTTCGTATAATTTAGCATGGAATGTAAATTCGCTGACAGGGGCATATTCATTATTTTCAAAGACAATTCCCATTTTTACAATTTCTTCCAGTTCTGAAATGTCTTCCGGAGTAATATTTCTGAAAATATCGCTACATATCCCTATTTCCAAGCAATTCTGAATCCTAAAATATCGAAAAGAGCCTCTTCGCCTAAAATACGTGGATCGACAACTCGTTTCATTCCTCCAAGAATCGTTGGTTCTGTTAGGATCATCCCCCGACGCGTACGAGTTTCTATCATCCCCATCATCTTTAACCGACTTAAAGCCTCTCGAAGTACACTGCGAGCTACCCCCAGTGCTGCTGCCAATTCCAATTCATTAGGAATAGAATCTCCTGTACGTATATCTTTTTCTTTTAAATAATTGAGAAGTTTATCCTCTACTTGATCAACAAGTGTGATTGTCTGACTATGTACTTTTAATGTATCCATTGCAATAATATTAGACGATAATTATGATTAATCTTATTTGTCAGACAAATAAATGCAAAAGATATATTATATGCAATAATTGGGTTAGTTTTTTGGATAAATTAACTATTCTTCTATTTCATCCAGCCAGATTTCCAAGCAAACCTGAGGGAATAGCTCCATTGTTTCCTGTACGGTAGTCAACGACTTCATCCGGTTAGCAATCTTATCCGCTGTATTGGGGTAGGCAGTTTCGATCAGATCGTTCAGAATGAAAGAGAAGAAAGGGGGATTTCGTTTTAGGTAGCGGTCCATTAACAAATAGCAGGTAGCGGGAGAGGATGACAGTATTAGCTTTTTCAGATCTGCATACTCTTCCGTTTCCATATATTGATAGGGAGTATTTTCTGATCCCATTTCATCGCATTTGTGAAGAAAAGAGTTGAATGTCTCGTTGAAAAGCCTCTTTTCTGTGCGGGAAGCCATTTTTATCCCAGTATTGATACGGGTGCGGAGGTCTGGTGTTACCTTGAAAACATCCGGTTCCGGATAATCTTCATTACTGCATGCTCCCAGCATGGCAAAGATGAAAAGTGCCAACAGTGTAGCTAATAGTTGTATTTTTGTCATAACCTGTTTCCGATTAATATTTCTTGTATAACTATAAGACGTTATATGACACTGGATTGTTGCAAAATGATACGACTTTTTTTGAAAATTTATTCTATGGGCTGTTTAGTTCATCGGAGCAAAGGAGGTTACGTGTGTCGTGTCTTTTAACTGCAACGAATCCTTGCGTGACAAAAGCGTATCCTGCCTGGCAAATTCCGGATGACCAGTTGCGAGTTTCTTCTTTTTTCCTTGATGATGTCGGGAGTAGGTTAGATTGTTGTAATTTCTCCATGTCCCATCTCTTTTGGCATTACGTTTGTGTATATAACTCTTCCTGCTGGTCATTTCTGCGAAGTCGAAAGTGACGAAGCCTGTGTTATGAGAACGATTCATAGGATCGTTTTTCCATGCTTACGAGCATATTTTTATAGACCGGTAAAAATTTACCGGGAGGAGGAGCATATAACCAGGAAAACACCAGGAGGCAGGTCCTTTAATGCTATTTTACGATAGGTTGAATCTGTTTGTATGTATTCGGTGAAATCTTTGAGGATGGGTAACGGGGTTACCGGTGACATTTTCATGTCGGAAGCCGGTTCATCCAAGTTTATAAAAGAACCTGATTGAATCGCTTTCATCGTCTCTGGATTCAGTTCCAGCTTTTCTTTACCGGACAAGACGTTCTGGAGCCAGACTGAATCCATTTTTTGTCCACTGCTGTGCAGATATATAATCGGCACCTTTCAGACAAATCAACATCACTATAAGCAGTTGTTTGTGCATGTTATATTATTGCATCATCTCTTTTACTTTTGCTTTCAATGCATCGCCTCTCAGATCGCGGGCTACGATTGTCCCGTCAGGGCCAAACAAGATGATATGCGGAATTCCGTTGAAGCCGTACAGTTCAGAAGGCGTGTTCTGGGCATTGAGAATCTGTGGCCAAGTAATCTTCAAATCTTCGATGGCTTTCTTTGTATCTTTCGGCTGGTCCCATGTGGCTACACCAAGTACTTGGAATCCTTTATCCTTGTATTGGTTATACACTTCTGCCAGTATCGGGGTCTCTGCACGACAGGGGCCGCACCAGCTTGCCCAGAAGTCAACCAATACATAATTCCCTTTTCCTACATAGTCGGAGAGGGAAACCTTTTTGCCATCTTCGGTTTCCACTGTAAGTCGGTGAAAGGTTGTCCGACGGCCGTCTTTTTGCAGGTTGGTAATCCGTTGGCTCAGTTTCCGGATGATGTTCCTACTTTGGATAAAGGCGCTGGATTGGGCAATGATAGATTCCATTTCTTCCGGGTTCATAAAGTTCGATAGGTTTTGAAGGGCAAAAGCACCAATGTAATTATCTTGGTTTTTATCGATGAAGTCCTTCAGCATAGCCATATAGGCCGGCTTATACTCATTGTCGTAATAGGTCTTTGTCAATTCTTGGACTTTGCTTTTATCTTGTTCCTGCTCCCGGATCTCTTTCATTTTGTTCTGGAAGAGTTCACTGATTCTTTTTTCTTCTTGGATATAGCTGCTGAAAGTCTCATTCAAGGGAGTGCCGGACGCGCTGTTCGGAGTTTCCATGTTCAGTTGGATGGTACCGTTTTCGAGCATGAAGGTGGTATAGTATTTCCTTCCGACTTGGGTTAGGCATAAAACAGCGGTGTCAATCTGACCGGTGAACGTAAACGCTCCGTTTTCAATCACTGCGCTGTCAATGTTTTTGCCCCCTTATCCCGGTCGAAGATATAGACTGTTTTCCCATTAAAGGTAGAATCGGGGATACTTCCCATTACCGTGTAGGAGGGAATCGGCTGTGAACAGGAGGCAAAGCCTGCTCCTGTCATGAGCAATGCGATTAATGTTTTTGTGTTCATAAGATAAATATTAATGTTTTGAGGACAAAATGTAAAACATGTTGGCTTATGATAAGCCCTAATTCATGTAATTTGTCTTATCATCCAAAATATTAATTGTTTTTAGTGCTGTGTTCCCGCGCTTAATGTGGGAACATACCCTCCTTTATTCCGTTTTGATTATCTCTGCCGGATTGGTAGCGGCTGCCCTTTTGACCTGCCGGAATATAGAGAGCTGCACGATCCCACAGGTGATAAGGAAAACCAGCAGAAACAACCATACAGGCAATGTGGTGTGATTGGCGTACGTTTCGAGCCAACGGCTCATTACTAAGTAGCCGACCGGAAGAGCAAAAGCGTTGCCTAATGCTGCTAACATGAAATACTCCCGGAAGAACAGTTGAAGAATGTGATAAAAGGTAGCTCCGTTTACTTTGCGGATGGCAATCTCTTTTCCGCCGCTGTTCGGTGGTGAGGCTCACCAGAGAGTAAATGCCGAATGTGGAGATAAGGATGCAAACCAGCGAAAGGATGCTGAAGATGGTAAAGATCACTTTTTCCGGCCGGTTGAACCGATCTATTAGATCGGACAGCTCCGTAAACATTTTACTCCGGTTGACATTGTCATTCTGAATATGTGATGTTATCTCGTGAAGATGTTCCAGCACTTCTTTTTTATGTCCTTTTGCATAGCGGACATAAATAAGGTAAGGACGCTCGAAGTCTTTTACCATCGGATTTTCGTATGTGGTGAAGAACAGCGGTAATATAGGATATTGCATCGGAGCGTAGAGATAGTCTTTGATGACACCGCAAACTCGGGCTTGGCTTGCTTGCCCTTTTATGTATATAGGCCGTTCAAGCAGATCCGTGTAGCCTAATGTTTGCAGGCAAGTTGCATTTACCATATAGCTATATGGGGTTGCATCTGATGGCCAGCTACCTGCTTTCAGTTGCAGTTTGAAGAACGAAAAGAAGTCCTTGTCGGCAACGATTACCGAGTTGTAACTATTGGGTTCGGCTTCATTCGGATCGAAACAGAAATACGAGTAAAAGGAACCGTACCAATCCCCTTGTTCCGTAAAGACCGGAGCGTTCCCGCAGGTGTATGTGACTTCTTCTACATACGGATGGTTGGCCATTTCCGGTTTCAAAACACTTAAATCCGTCTGAAAGGAGGTGTCATATCCTAAATCTACCTGTATGACCCGTTCATAATCGATCCCTTTATCTTTTGAAAGGATAAAATGCAACTGTCGGAACAATCCGATGGAGGTGATAAAGAACAGTGAACCGATAAATATCTGAACGATGATCAGGCCCTGTTTGAAAAGAGCAGGCTTCTGTATTTTATGCTCCAAAAGATTTCGTATCGGATAATAACAGATAAGAAGGAATACCAACATACAGATTCCAGCGAGTGACAGCGTATTGCCTAAAAGTGAAGTTCGTGAAAGGTGGCGACTGACGTTCTCATAGATACCATACCGGTTCCAGGTCGTATAGCTTTCATAGTAAGGATAGATGCTCTCGATCAGACAGAAAGAAATCAGGAAGGCGATGATCAAAGGAAGTGCCAGTTCGATGAAACTTTTTGTGATCATACTTGTGGTTGAGGCTCCTATACAAAGATAAGTCCGGTTTTTTTGTTGTTTCCGTTGCTGTTGACCGATAAAAAGGACAAGTAGGTTGATCAGAGCGCTAAGGAAAGCCATTGCCCCAGCTAAAGCCAGGATATGAATGTTACGGATGCGGTCTGTCAATTCAGGGTGACACCGAAGATGCACTTCGGAGGCTGTCAGCAGGTTTATTTTCCAGTTTTTTACCTGTTCGCGATTCCATGTGTCTTCGGCATGACTTTTATAGTGCGCCAGTTTGTTCCGTACATTTGCCACATTCGCATTCTTTTGGAGCCGTACGTAGGTCGTCATGCGTTTGACATGATTGGGTTGAGGAGTTCTGATCAACAGAAAGTCGAACAGCAGATCAGTATTATCCGGATAGTTACGGATAATACCGACTACCGAGGGACGAAGATTATTATCCAATACGACTTCCTTGCCGATACAGTTTGTTGTCCCGAACAATTTGTGGGCTGTCCGTTCCGTTAAAATGACAGAACTGCCGTCGGGAATGACCCCTTGGTGAGTCCCTTCGATAAAATCTGTCCGGAAAAGGTCGAAGAAGGACTGTTCGCTTTCCATTCCATGCAGGTTGATTGCTTCGTTGTCCTGTTTCAATGTAAAGCTGAGGTGGTTGAATGAACAAGAGGCTTCGATTTCGGGGAGCAGCTTGAATAATTCTTCCCGGTCGTTAATATGTAACTGGTCTAAATCTGATTGTGTTCCGTTGGCACGCTTGACAAGTCCTTCTGTCGTCAGGCAGTAAAGGCGGTCTGCTTCCGGATGGAAATTATCGAAATGTGTCTCCCACCATAGCCAGTAACCTCCTAAAATGAAGGCAGTAAATCCTACGGCCAGACCAATGATGCTGACAATTGATTGAGTTCGGTATTTCAGTAGTTCCCGAAAAGAAACTTTGACATAGTGTGATAACATAATCTGATTGTTTGTTATAAAATATTGTTCAAAGACATTCTTATTCCGACTTGATCACTTCTGCCGGGTTCTGGTTCGCTGCCTTCTGGATGCGCCAACCGGTACAAAGAGTCAGCAGCAGGACCAGTACACCCCAGATGACCGGATAAAGCCACCAACTGATTGCTGCTTGCAACACATAGTTTTCAATCCATGATTTCATGATCAGGTAACTGGCCGGAAATGCTATAACCGAAGCGATGCATAGCAGGCGGAGATTACCGGCAAAAAACATTCTCATGATATCGGAGGCCTCTGCTCCGTTTACTTTATGGACAGCGATTTCTTTCTTCTTCTGTTCGCAGTCCAGAGTTACTTGAGAGAATACGCCGAACAATGAGATCAAAATACAGACTATAGTCACGAAGTCAAGCATCTTGAGTAGTGCCTTTTCCGATTTCAGAAACTTTTCATACTCTTCTTCCATAAAAGTAACATGTATGTCGACGGCGTTCGGTTGCATCTTCTTTGCTAACTGTTCAACCTGTTGTTTGCACAGTTCGCGGCTTCCCGGCTGATGCCGGAATATGGCAGTCGTTGAATAATCGTTCTGTATATTCTTTTTTCCCGGACTGAACTCGAGCATAACCGGCTTTACCGGAACGGTAGGAGGTGCGATATAAAAGTCTTTGAAAATGCCGTCGATGATAAATCCTTTCTGATCTTTGACGCTAAGTGTTTTGCCAATCGGGTTGGCGATCTTCAATTCCTTTACAGCTGCTTCGTTTAGGAGTATGTGCCGTTCGGTATCTCCTTCCGGCAACTTGCCTTTTAGCAATTGCAGGCACAAATTCAAAATGATAGCGATTGTTGCATGGGATTATTTGGATCGTAAGACCTTCCACAGAGGCCGGCTTGCCTTCCCAATCGGTAAAGGACCTGTAGGAACGTGAATGGCTTGGAAATAGTGGATCGTTTTCATCCGGATATACTTCGGCGATGGAGGAGAGTTTGGCAATTTCTTCTTTCAAACCGTCTGTTTGGGGATATATACGGACATCGCCCCGGTCTTTCCGGTTTAGTCCGATATCGGTGGTGTGCAAGTGATGGATTTGCTTGATCAGTACCGACGAACAGAATATGAATCCGATGCTGATTATCAATTGCAAGGTAAGGCTTGCTTTGGGGAAGAGGTTCTTTCCTTTCCCGTCAGACGAACCTTTAAGGGCCTTTTGTAGCGAACGCTTCCTGAAATAGTAGATAGGGAATAAAGAGAACAGGAAAGCCAGTAAGGTGATGAATCCGAAATAGACGAATGTTTCCAGATAGAGACTGAACGAATCCGTTTTTACATTCGATAATTCTTGAAATACAGGCAGTATGACTTCGATCAAGGCTATTCCGGCTAAAAGAGAGATGGAAAGCGTAAGCAGGTATTCGGAAGCGAACAGGACAAACAGATTACCGTCAGACGAGCCGCACACTTTCCGAAGCCCGATCTCTTTACTGCGTATTCGTATACGGTTTACGAACAGGGTCAGATAGTTGAATAGTGCGCACAGGATTACCAATCCTCCGGCAAGAGCGAATAGCAGGATATGTTCGAACTTGATAGTTGGCTCTTCTTCGGGGTGGTCATACCGCATGGCGGTGATCGACGTCAGAACGAAATGATTCAGCGAGTCTCTGTCTTTCTTTACTTTATGTTCGTAAAGTTTCTTTTTAAAAGCTCTCATATCCGTTTCCGGACGAACCTTTATAAAAGTCTGACAATAGGCTACGTTCCATTCCTCCGTTTGTCGGGACGGCTTCAGTATTCCGAACGGGAAATTCGAGTGCTGGTCCTGACTTTTGACTATGGCACATATTTCCATATCGTCAGACCAAATTTTCAGTTTTTCACCTAATGGGTCCTTTGTGCCGAAGACCTCTTTGGCAAGCTTGTCCGTGATCGCGATCTTGTTACTTTTCGGGATCATAAAATCCCGGCTACCGGAGATCAGTTCTATTTCAAACATATGTTCGGCAGCTGAATCCATGACCATGTCGAAAGATTCGTATTTCTTCTCGTTGTAGAGGAAATCGGTTTTCCAGGCACTCGTGTTGCAACTTTCCTCTATCTCCGGGAATGTCTCTTTCAAATATCGGGCCAGCGGGTAAGGTGTAACGCTTGATAATCCTTGGTCATCGGTTTCCGATTCCACTCGGACGTAATAGATCCGGTCAGCGTCTTTCCTGAACGTATCGTAGGTCAGTTCATACCGTATCCAGAGCGACGATAACGCGAAACTTGTAAATCCGATTGCGAGCCCGACGATACAGATGAATGACTGCAATTTATACTTCAAGAGATTACGAAAAGCTATTTTGATGTAATGGTATAGCATGGTTCAATGATTTAGTTTGTTATTATTCCGACTTGATCACTTCTGCCGGATTGGTTCGGGCAGCCCGTATCGTTTGATAGAGGACGGCTCCGATGATCAGTGTGATGGTGGCACATACGATTACGATATACATCCAGGCAGAGATATGGCTTCGGTAGGCATATTGCTGCAACCAATTTTGCATGAACAACCACGCGAGTGGCAATGCCAGAAGATTGGCTATCAATGCAATTGTCAGATATTCCAGAAAAAACATCTTGACAATCGAACCGGCAGAAGCTCCCATTACTTTCCGTATGGCAATTTCTTTCCTTCGTTGTTCCATGTTGCTGGACGAAATGGAATAAAGCCCGAAGATGGAGATTAGCGTACAGAACAGGGCTAGCAAAGTAAAGAGCTGCAGGCTGGCATCTTCGGAAGTGCTGAGCCGATCAAGTATCTGGTTTATGGTCTGTACATTGCAAGAGGCAGGGTCACCTTGCTTGGAGTGCTTTTTGAATACATTCCGGATTGCTTTGATCGCGGCTTTTTCTTTTCCGGGTTCGGTACGGGCATAATAAAAATAACTGTTCCATTTGCTTTTGTCAATTACGATCACTTGTGGTAGTATCGGATTGCGTAAACTGGCTGCCTGGAAGTTTTGGATGATCCCGACGATCTCCATTTCGGAACGTCCTCTGCTTCCGTCTTGCATGGTCGTATAATTCCAAATACTGATTTTCTTGCCGATCGGGTTATCGATGCCCATGATGCGAGCAGCTTCTTCATTGATGACGGCTTTTGTCCAAGAGGCTCGCCAATTTCCATTGTCTGCCAGGTCGCCGTCATCGACGAAACGTCCTTTCAGTATCGGTATGTTGAAAACTTCTGGAAAGTTGCTGCCTACTTGCAGGACTTGGAAGTTTGGATTGAAATCCAGTGGTTTTCCTTCCCATTCGACTTCGTTTTGTGTATAAGGTTCATGGGTGATAGTAAATATTCCGGCTTGTGTGAATCCTTTTAGGAATGCCAATGAAGAAATCTCGCGACTGATTCCTTCCCGGTCGTTGAATGTCATTTCCATCTGTATCAGTCCTTCTTTCTGGAATCCCAAGTTTTTATGTTTCATGAAAGATATTTTGCCTGAACATGATGAATGTGCTCATCAGGAAGAATATGCAGATACATAATTGGAGTGTCATGCTGATTTTTGCGGAAACCGCTTTTTCCGGGTAGGAGAGATTCCTCCGGATATTAATAGAGAAGAAGTGCGTACAAAATGCAGGAATAACGGTAGACTGACAATCATGAGTGTCAGCCAGCTAATGCCTGCTATGATACAAAGATGGCTGAATAATAACTTTCGCTGTAATGTCGTATCGAAGAGGTGTGAGAAACCGCCAGCGGTTAATTCCAACAGGCAGGAAGCCAATAGAAAACTGATCCCGACAAGCAATGTCAATTCCAGCAACAACTGGATAACCAAGTTCTTTTTATCAGCACCGATCGCATTTCTCAATTTCATTTCTTTGTTCCGTAAATAGATACGATTCAACAGCAGATTGGTGAAATTAAAGAAAACGCAGAGTAACAATAAGAGTCCGGTTATCGTGAATGTCCGGATGTAGGAAAGGTTAAATGTCAATTCACTTCCGAATGTATGACGGACATCTGTCAGGGGAACCAACTTTAACAAAATTGATTTATTATATTCATGTTCGACTATATAAGAATTGATCTTCTTCTCAAAAGCTTTTATATTAATGTTGGGTGCTAATAATAGATAGATTTTAGTGTTTAGCAAGGCCCATTGTTTTTCGTCCGTGATCCGGTTTTCCCGGTCACGGTCGAATTTATCCAGTTCATAAACATCGGCTTGCATTATGGAGTTGTTGGGCGAATCTTCCAGGACGGACATGATCGTAATGCTTTTACGATATCCGTTTTCAAGGGTTTTGCCTAATGCTTCCTCAGGTGTTTTGAAATATTTCACGGCAAAAGAGCGGGTGATGGCTATCTCATCCAGCGTTTTCAGGATATCATCCCTTTTACCGCAAATTACGGGACGTGGAAAGAATTTGAAATACTGTTCGTCAATAAATTCCTCGTCCGGATCCTCTAACCTTGTTTCTCCATATTTGAAAGTCGAGCCGTATTTGGAATAAATCTGCGTTGTCTCTATTACTTCCGGGAAATCTTTTTTCAGTTTGCGTGCCAGAATAAGCGGTAATTCCTCCGATTTCTTTCCCGTTTGTTTATCGATTCCGTATATTCGGTAAATTTGTCCGGATTGTGGGTAGAACCCGTCGTAGTTCGTTTCATATCTGTACCAGTTCCATCCGTATGTAAAACAGATCAGCCCGATTGCCAAGCCGACAATACTGATGGTAGATTGTACTTTATATTTTGCCAAGTTACGAAATGCAATTTTGATATAATGTTGTAGTATCATGATTCGAATATTATTTTAAAATCAACTCTTCCGCATCCCCAAAGGTACTATATCCTGTGACAATCACCTTGTCGCCCGGTTGGAGGCCGCCGGTTATTTCGTATTGCTGCGGGTTTTGGCGGCCGATGCTGACCGGGGTTTTCCGGGCTTTCGTGCCGGATTCATTCAGTTTGTATATCCATTGGCCGCCGGTGGCCTGGAAGAAGTCACCGCGTGGGATGACGAGGGCCTCTTCCGGTTGTCCGAGTTCGATCTGGACACGGAAACTTTTTCCGATGCGTACGTTCTCCGGGCTTGCCTCCGTAAAGACCAGGTCGACATCGAAGTTCCGGTCTTTGACTTCCGGAACGACTTTGGTGATCCGGAGCGGGTACTTTTTGTTTTGCCAGGTGATGGTGGCGGGTAGACCGGTGGTGATCCGGTCGATGTAGTATTCGCTGAGGGAAGTATGGATCTTGAACTGGTCGAGGACTTTGATCTCGGCGATCGCTTCGGTACTTTGTACCTGTTGTCCGGGAGTTACTTTCACAAAGCTGAGCTGTCCGGAGAGAGGAGCACGAACAACCAAGTCCTCCATACGTTCCCGGGCACGTTCGAACTTTTTACGTTCCCGTTCAAGATCGTTTTCATCAACTCACGGCGCAAGATCGTGGCTGCACTATCATGGCGCAAACCTTCCAACTGCAAAGCGGTGCTTCGGGTTTTGTAGTCGAATTCGTCCCGGGCCACTTCGAGCTGTGCTTTGCTTTTGACTCCCATATTGAATTCCTCTTCGTCGAGTGCATAGCTTTTTTTGAGCCGGTTCAGTTCGTAGGTCGTCTGTAAGGTTTCTTGTTGCAGATCGATACTTTTCTGTTCCATCTCGATCTCTTTCTCCTGATAAGAGATCAGTTGCTTTTCCCATTCATCCTGTTGGTCCTCGATGGCGCGGATAAGGTCGGGATTGTTGAGTGTCAGGATCGTGTCTCCCTTGTTCATCATTGTTCCTTCCTCTGCAATGATCCGGTCCACGCTACCGGCTTCGCGGGTGTTGATCTGAATGGTGAGGATGGGTTGCACGACGCCTTCGACATCTACATATTCCAGAAATTTGTCGCTTGTCGCTTCTCCGATGATCAGGTTTTCTGCATCGGTACGGAGCTTCCTGCCACCGGAAGCGGCGATCCCGACATAGATGAGAAGAACAATAAATGCGATTCCCCCGGCGATATGCCAGCGGTAGCGGTAATAAACGGGTTTCTTTGCTATGGGCTTGTCCATGTATATGATTTATAATTTATGAATTGTCAATTGTCCATTGTCAATTGTTTAAAAGGAGTTCATAGTCTTCTGTGATCGGGATCATCTTCTCGAAATCGTAACCGGTCAGGCTGCGGAGACCGTAATAGAGATTCCAATAATTATATAAAGCCGCGATGTAAGCACGACGGGAATTGTCTTTTTCGGCTATGGCGGCATTGAGATCGAGAATCGTCGATTTACCCAACAGGTAGAGCCTGCGTGCCACATCGTTACGGCGCTGGGCCGTTTGGTCTGTTTTATAGGCTATGGCAACTTTTCCGGCCTGTATGTTGAATTGCTTGACAATCTTGGCTACGTTCAGTTCGAAATCCATCCGCTCCTGTTCCAGTTCGGTGTAAACCTTGTCGCGGTTGCTTTTGGCCACTTTCACCCGGCCTTTACCTACGCCCCAGTCCAATATCGGTATGCGTATCCCCAATGTCACCAATTGCTGGTCCATCGGGTCGCGGTAGGATTCTTTCAGCTTTTCATTGCTTTGCGTCAGACCGAACTGTGCATATAAGGCTGCTTTAAAACCCCGGTTGGCTTTTGCTTCGGCAACGTTGCTTTCACTTTGCAGCCGGCGGCGTTCGAAAGCGCTGATATCCGGGTTGTTTTGGAAAGCAAGCTGCATGGCTTCGTTTACGTCGACTGTGAAGTGAGGAATACTGTCGTCGGGAATCACTACCAAGTTTATATTTTCGGAAATGCCCAGATAACTGCGGAGCGACTGGATATAATCGTCGACCTCGATTTGCGCATTGAGGCAGTTTGTTTGTTCGGTCAGTTTGTTGAGTTCCAATTGGAGCATTTCGTTTTCGGTGATCGTTCCGATATTGTAACGTCCTTGTGCATACCGGTAAAGCGTGTCGGCGTATGCAAAATTATAGTTCGCGATTTCCAGCGATGTCTGTGCCGTAGCCAAGTTAAAAAAGCGGTTGGTCGTATAGGCTGCTACCAGTTCGAGTGTTTCGATATAGGTCTTTTTTGCTTCTTCGTATTTGATCGGCTCGATGCGGCGTTCCCATTTAAGGTCATTGAAGCCGAATAAGTCTTGTTCATATCCTACGACAACCGGAGTACTTTTGTAAGACGAGATATTGTCGGTAAACATATCCAGTCTTTCAAGTCCGGTTTTCAATAAAACCTTTCCCCCTGTAAGGGCTATATTTTGTTGGATTTCGAGGCTGGCATCGACTGAGAGTTGGTTCCGATGCACAAACTTGTCGCTACCGTCTTCCAGGGTGACAGACTGGATGGAACGGTTCAAGCTCGGATCGGATGTAAGCGTCAGGCTCGGCAACTGTTTAGCCCGGAACGAACGCCAGTTCCAGTAAGAAGCCCTGAAAGCGTGACGGGCGGCAATCGCTTCAGGAGAATTCCGACGTGCCATTTCGATAGCTTCGCTCAATGTCAGCGTAAGTGTTTTCTGCGCCTGGAGCTGTAAGGGGAGCAGAAATAGTATTGCTATGTATATTATTTGTTTCATGGCAAAATGAAGCAAATAATATGCCATTTTTGTAAAAGGTTGGTACTTATGTAAATAGTGATGTGTAGTGATATGGATAGGTGCTAATCCGCACAATTCACGTGCGGATTAGCACGGTATATTCAGGCTGAAATTGTATTAAGAAACGATAGACATCTCTTTATGGTTTTGCGGGATTCTCTATCACTCTATCACGCTTTGCTTTGTAAGTATTGATAAGCATGATGTACAAGGAGTGATACATGCCGGATTCATGTATCACTCCTGTGTCACACTTGTATCAATTGAAACGGAGAATCGGTATTGTTCTGAAAGTAGCGGGAAGCGTATCTATATGTATTTGTGAGCAAGTTATTTCGTCGACATAAGGTCCTTTTTTGCAGAAAACAAGGAGGAAAAGAGTGGAAAGCAAGCAGAAATGTTCGGAAACATGCCCATCTTCCGGCATTCTACACCCGGATGTTGACGCTCCCTACACCCGGATGTTGACGCCTCGAACATCCGGGTGTAGAGAATCATTACATACTGACATGTTGTAATGAAGATGCTTATTATGCAAGAAAAGGCTATATGTATTCCAAACATTCTTAATATCTTACTATTAGCTTGCCTGTAAGTGTATTGAAAAAACGTGTTATTTCGCACAAATTATGTGCAGTATCGCACATACATTCCGTATATATAATACATATCTTTGTCACGTCAAGGATGATTTTTTACACGAGATAGAATAATACCAGGAATATGAAGAACGGGAAAATATTGATTATAGATGATAACGAAGATGTCCTCTTTGCGTTGAATCTGTTGCTTGAACCTTATGTGGAACAGATAAAAGTGACGACGCAGCCGGAACGGATCGAGCATTTTATGTCGACATTCGTGCCCGATGTTATTTTATTGGATATGAATTTCCGGCGGGATCTGTAATACGGAGCCATTCCAGAACAATGTTCTTACCCTGTCCAATACTACAGATACATCAGTTACTGCAAAAGAAGATACCTTAAGTAACTATGAGCTTGAGATCGAAAATGCCCTGGCTGCTGCAGAGGCGGCAGTGGTAACCAACAACCGCCTGACCGGAACCGTTACTTTGAAGAAGGCAGAAAAAGCCGGTGAGGAGATAGCGCCTCTTAAAGATGTCACATTCGGCCTGTATCAGAAAGCAGAGGAAATAGATACAGATAACGGGGACGAGATCACCCGGGAGCCGGACGGAACTCTTCTTAGAACCGGTAAAACCGGTGAAGACGGAACGCTTACCTTTGACGGACTTACCTGGGGCAGCTACTACATTCGGGGAGCAAAAAGGCCGACGGTTATAAGATTGACAAGCAGCAAACGCTATGAATTTACCATCGGAAATGTATTGGATGAGGAAGCAAATTCCGGTATTGAGGTAGATCTTGGAATTATCGAAAATGAGAAGAATAACTGACCATTACCAAGATTGATGAAAGTGGAGAACTTCTGAATGAAGAGTCCATGAAGGAACTGGAACTGACTCTCACAGATATTACTGAGGCAGAGG
>ENA-OQDT01001069-OQDT01001069.1-human-gut-metagenome-genome-assembly--contig:-NODE-1069-length-16874-cov-4.697797_pt1 | contig 16874 bp, 18 predicted proteins | sample MGYA00242786_ERZ504617 | MGnify/ENA primary metagenome ERZ504617 (study PRJEB26092, sample SAMD00036337) | human gut metagenome | host: Homo sapiens | study: EMG produced TPA metagenomics assembly of...
TATAGGGACGGAAAAAGGAAGGGACCCATACGAAAACAGCAGACGGAAAACAAGGAAAGACGGAAAAGAAGCAAGCCCGAAGAAAAACCGGACAGGTTACGAAACACAAACCACAGAGCTCTCAAAAATGCTGACTCTGCAAACACTTGGGAAAAACTTTAGGAGAAAAAATGCCGAGAAGAAAAAAAATCATTTTCTTACATCTCGACGGTTGTTCGGAAACACCATCAACTTCAAGAACCAATACTTACACCCAGACAAAAGCAAAAAACATCTACTTTATCCATCAAGCTACACATATTCCAATCCACAAATAAAAGACAACCTGTTCTATTTAAAGAAGAAAAGTTTTCAGTAGATTTGCACTATATAAAGATATACAATGAAGAAAATAATTATCGCCATCGATTCATTCAAAGGCTGTCTAACTTCAGCAGAAGCAGGAAAAGCTGCCGAAAAAGGTATCAAAAGCATAAATCCTTTCTGCCACACTTCAGTTATTCCCATCGCTGATGGCGGTGAAGGTTTACTGGACGTACTCATCACAGCCACTAAAGGGAAATATATAACCTTATCGGCACATGGACCGCTAATGAAAATGGCAAAAACACATTACGGTCTGTCCGGCAATGGCAGAACAGCTATTATAGAAATGGCTGCCATCAGCGGACTACCTCTCGTACCTATTGAACAAAGAAATCCTATGCTGACAACAACCTTTGGTACAGGAGAATTGATAAAAGACGCATTAAACAAAGGATGCAGAAATTTTATAATCGGTATTGGCGGAAGCGCGACTAATGACGCAGGATTAGGAATGCTACAGGCACTAGGTTTCCGCTTTCTAGACAAATCAGGGCATACCTTAGGTACAGGAGGCCAAATAATGGAAGCCGTGGCAAACATAGACACATCCGGTATTCATCCCGCATTAAGAGAAACACACTTCATGGTAGCATGTGATGTAGCCAACCCTTTCTACGGCCCTGACGGAGCGGCATATATCTTTGCACAACAAAAAGGAGCCGATTCAAATATGGTGCAAAGACTGGATGAAGGCATGCAATCATTAGCCGAAGTTATAAAGAAAACGACAGGAAAAGATATCACGAACTACCCCGGTGCAGGTGCAGCCGGAGGCATGGGTGGTGGACTACTGGCTTTTTTTTAACGCAGAGCTAAAACCGGGAACAGAATTATTATTGAAAGCCATCGACTTCTCCGAAAAAATAAAAGGAGCAGACCTCATTATTACGGGCGAGGGAAAAGCAGACCAGCAGACAGCTATGGGAAAAGTACCATACGGAATACTAAAGGAAGCACAAAAAGAACATATTCCCGTTATTGTACTGGCAGGCAGTATAGAAAACCTGCCGGAATTAAACAAAGCGGGATTCAAAGGTATATTCTCTATAGCCCCCGGCCCCATCACCCTGGAGAAGGCAATGGAACCGGAGTTTGCTAAAGAAAATATCACCCGGCTGGTTTCCCAACTCTATTCAGTTATAACTAGCTTCGGCTAATTTGCAAGCCTTTGTCGGACAAAGCCATATCAACGAAACGGGCACAACTGTTGGGTGGGTTCTGAGTAAGAATACTTCGAATACGTATAGCAGCCTCAGGATCTTTAGCCACCATATAAAGATAGCCGCCTCCCCCCGCACCTGGCAATTTATATCCCAGGCAATAATCATCAATCCGGCGAATGATAGTCTCAACTGCCTCGGGATTAGTGCCGGGATCCAACGCTTGGTTCAGCTTCCAGCTTTTACCAACCAAACGCCCCATTTCATCGAAATTCCCACGCTGAATGGCTTCGTACAAGTCAAGAGCATGCCCCTTCATACCGCCAAGTATAGACAAATGCTCTGTGGAGTTGAGGAACATGCTACGCACGATTTCAGCTAAAATTCCTTTGGCTGTACGGGTAATTCCCGTGTAATAAAGCAAATGGCACTTCTGATATTCGCCACCTGTAAACAAATAATCGGGCAACCAGCGCACTAACGGACTCTGATCCATACCTGCATGAGTCTGCAATAATTTCACTCCACGAAGCACACCTCCGTATTGATCTTGCCACCCCCCTCCGGTAGTCAGTAACTGTTCCAAAATAAGCGTACGGTTACATATCTCGTTCTTATCCCAGTTCAGTCCGCAAAAATCAGAGATTGCCCCCAGCACAGTTGATGCAAGAATAGAACTTGTACCCAGACCGGAGCCCGCAGGAATCGCAGAAAGCAGAGTGATTTCCATTCCGGAGCCAAACGCCTTCAACTGCTCTTCCAATGAAACATACGATTCGGTGGAAAAGCCCGGCTGGAAACCTGCCAGCACCAATGCCGCTTTAGGTATAGAGAATGGGGATCCCACTTGCATGAAATCCCTTACCTCCCCGTAAGTTGTAACCACTTCCATAGCGCCTAAGTCTATAGAACGAAGAATTATCTTATACTCCCGACAGGGTTTCACGTAAACTTGTAGAGGAGGCTGCCCGTTCAACTCAATAGCAATATTCACCACATTCCCCCCCTTCATTCAAGCAATAAGGTGGAGTATCCGTCCATCCGCCGGCCAGATCAATACGGACCGGACTACGCCCCCAGACAATCTGATCGGAGTACACTGACAAATGCGGTTGCTGCCTCTTGGCTAAAGCCGAAGCAGTAAGTCCGTCGCGCATCAAACGAAAAGCCTCATTCTCATATTCCCGATAAGCCAGCCCCTTAAGCTGCTGCACCCGGGCACGGAACATATTATCACTGATACGTGTCATCAGCGGAGCCGATTCTGATAAAGGCTCAGGCAACGACAGATCATACCGAGCAAATTCTCCAGCAGCATTCTCCAAATTTAGCTGATAAAAGACACTTCGATCATAATTATGCGCCAATGCCGGCCAATTCTTTATCCGGAAAGCTTCACGCTGTTCTGCCAGACGATAAAGATTAGAATAAGCAGATATATCATCGGCAGATAACTTACGACAGCGTTGCCATATTTCTTTTCCTTGCTGTAATGCCGGTTCAGAGACCATCCAGCGCATAACTGCTCCCAATTCCTCTACAGATGAGCAAACCGGAAACAAACGCGCGGCCTGCAAGTCGTGACCGTTTTCTATTTCTTCCACCGAAATGCCGCGTACAGCACACCACTCACCTACAGACATTCCTTGATAATATGTTTCTTCCTTAGCCAAAGCTCCCTTGAAAGTATCATTGAAGCCGTATGGACGCGCTACATAGCCAGATTCTCCAAAAGGAACCACATCAATACACACACCGGACGGAACCTCCAGGTTCCAATTATTAGCGGGAACCCCTGTTATGATGGTCTGGTGATGGATATTCCATCCTGCTCCTACATAACTGTTCTCTATCCATATTTCCGAATTTTGTGAGGTAAGTTGATAACCTACCTCAGCATTTTGAACAAACATGGCCGGATGCGGTTTTACCTTCTTGTGCATAATCTCCCGCTGGTCGTTTACCAGATTTTGTACTGCCAATGTAGAAGAAATAAGTTCACGACTGGTTCCGTAATGATAAAACTCCCCTCCGGGCAACGGCAGAATAGCCACACTCAGCTTGTTAAGTTCATCGTCCATCATACGCGGGTGCTCTCCCAATGTAAGTCCGAAATCAGAATACATGTCATAATAAGAGAGTTTTCCTTCCTTATAAGATCGTTTTACCAACAGACTAACCGCACGGTCACTTAACAGCCAAATTCCGATATCCATCAGAAAAAGATGGGTTTGCATTAATTTCCCCAATTCCTCCACCGAAGGTTTTTGAAGCATGAAATCAAGCTTATCGGGAGTAGCCCGTGAAGAAACAAAAACACCATGGTTTTTTGCCAGATTAGGATCTACCCATAAACCGTAACACACCACATCCGCATCAGGAATAGTCTGAAGCGGTTGGCCCGCACGGATATAAACATCTCCACTTGCAATCAATGTATGAAGAGAAGACGGAGCTTTCTCCATGATTTGTTCATATAAAGGGAGCTGGAGGGAAAGCAGATTTTGTGACAGCCGTTGTCCTCTGGCCCACCGGAATACAGGAATGGGAGTAAGAATTTTGCCGGATGGCGCATATCCGGGCAAACGACGACTCTGCCCGCCTGCATGAAGTAAAATACGTTTTTCTTTTCCCAGCCAAGTAAGAAAATCGCTGTCAGGAGCTACTTTCTGACAACAAGCCTCCAACAGCCATGCAGTCCCCCCGCCTGATCCTAGCTTACTACCTATAGGATCGGAAGTACAAAACCACTCTGTCTGGTCCGCTTTCTCTATATCATGAAAACATTCCACCAGATTAGGGGGAAGTGATAATAATTTTTTTCATAGCACATCTTTGTTTTTATTGCACACAAAGATGCTTATTTTCCCCTAATAAGCCAAAAGATAAGACATGAATTTTAATCAGTAAATTCAAAAACACGCTCATCCAATGACTTCACTTCCTTAAAGCCCGGTTGTGCAACAGGCACACCGAATGGCATCTGCGCTATCAATTTCCAGTCATCAGACAAATTCCAAACTTTACGTACTTCATCATCAATCAGCGGATTATAATGTTGCAAAGACGCCCCCATTCCTGCATCTTCCAGCATGGTCCAGACTGCCAACTGATGCATAGCATCGGTCTGCTCTGCCCAGATAGGGAAATTATCTTTATAAGTGGGGAAACTTTCCTGCAAAGAGCGAACGATAGCCATATCTTCAAAATAGAGAATAGTACCATATCCACAAGCGAAACAGCCATCAATCTTTTCTTCGGTCTTGCCAAATACCTCAGCCGGAACTCGCTTACGCAAGACATTTTTTACAATGTTCCACAACTTTTCATGCGCCTTACCTGTTAATAACACAACACGAGTGGTTTGAGAATTGAAAGCTGAGGGGACAAATTCTACAGCAAAACAAATTAAATCTCTTATTTCTTTATCAGACAATGTCGATTTGTTTTGGATCCGATAAAATGTACGACGGGCTTTCAGAGCCTCCTTAAAACTTTTTGTCATATAAAACAACGTATTTATGGGTTATTATAAATGAAGAACAAACAGGTAACAAAAGAAGTTCACTTTTTTTGCTTTTTTCAATGCAATAACCTATTTTTGTTAGCTAATTATTAACATTAAAAACAACACATTCAATGAAAGATTTTCTAAAATTTACGTTTGCCAGCGTCATCGGCGTCATTCTGGCAGGCGTAGTGTTCACTATACTAGGGATTATCACTCTGGTTGGCATAGTCGCCTCATCGGATACTGAAACGGTGGTGAAAGACAACTCTATCTTCGTACTCGACTTTAAAGGCAGTTTGTCCGAACGTGTACAGGAAAACCCACTCCAACAACTTTTGGGAGAAGAATTTGAAGCATACGGTTTGGATGACATTCTAGCTTCTATCAAGAAGGCAAAAGACAATGACAAAATCAAGGGTATTTATATCCAACCTTCTTATCTGGAAGCATCATACGCTTCCTTAGAGGAAATACGCAATGCATTACTGGATTTCAAAGAAAGCGGCAAATTCATCGTTGCTTATGCAGACCAATATGCACAGGGGATGTATTATCTTTCCAGCGTGGCCGATAAAATAATTATCAATCCGCAAGGAAGTATTGGATGGCACGGAGCAGGCATGCAACCTGTTTTCTTCAAAAATCTGGTTTCCAAACTAGGACTGGAAGTACAGGTATTCAGAGTGGGTACTTACAAATCAGCCGTGGAACCGTTTATTGCTACAGAAATGAGTCCGGCCAACCGCGAACAGATGACCGAATGTCTAGAATCTGTCTGGCATCGTATTCTTGCAGATGTATCCGACTCACGACGCATCCCGACAGATACTCTGAATGCTTATGCTGACCGATATATGGATTTTTGTCAGGCAGAAGAATATATTCAATGCAAACTTGGCAGATACCCTGATGTATAAAGATGAGGTTATTTCCTATCTGAAACAATTAAGCGGTCGTGACGAAAAACGACAAAACTAAACAGTCTTTTCATAGAAGACATGATAAACGTCAAGAAAAATGTGCCCAAAGACAAAAGTGGAAATATAATAGCCGTATATTATGCATACGGCGAGATCCTGGATGCTCCCGGCAGTTCCACAGAAGATTGTATTGATGTACAAAAGATGTGTAAAGACCTGCGCAAATTACGTGATAACGATGACGTAAAAGCTGTTGTATTACGCGTCAACTCACCGGGTGGCAGCGCATACGGTTCAGATCAAATATGGCGTGAAGTAGTAAGACTGAAAGAGAAAAAACCGGTAATCGTTTCTATGGGAGATTATGCTGCATCAGGAGGCTATTACATTTCCTGCGCTGCAAACCGCATTTTCGCTGACCCGACTACGCTGACTGGTTCTATCGGCATATTCGGCATGATGTATTCAGGTGAGAAACTGTTTACTGAAACTTTAGGACTAAATTTTGATGTAGTGAAAACTAATAAAATGGCTGATTTGGGTGCCAGCCTAGGTCCGGTTCTCACCCGCCCGCTAAATGCATCAGAACAAGAATTAATGCAGAACTATGTCAACCGAGGATACAAGCTGTTCGTAAACCGTTGCGCTGAAGGTAGAAAAATGTCTACAGAGGCTATTGAAAAAGTTGCTGAAGGCCGTGTATGGACCGGTGCCATGGCAAAAGACCTTGGTCTGGTAGACGAGCTGGGAGGTATAGACAAAGCATTGAATGCCGCCGCCACCCAAGCCGGTATCGAAAATTACAGTATTATCGGCTATCCTGAAAAAGAAAATATTTTCGCAAGCCTGCTGGGAAATCAGAAAAAACATTATATAAACAGCGAAATTAAAGAATATTTGGGAAGCTATTATAACAGCTTCAAGGCGCTGGAGAACATAAAAGACGCCAACTGTATACAGGCACGTATGCCGTTTGACCCTAATATCCAATAAATTGCACATGGAAGGTAATCTTATCAAGATAAACAAGTGGCTATATCCGGTTTCATGGATTTATGGGACCGGTGTATGGCTGCGTAATAAATTGTTTGACTGGGGAATATACAAAGAACGTAAGTTTGATATCCCGGTCATCTCGGTAGGCAACATCACCGTAGGCGGAACCGGAAAGACCCCCCATACAGAATACCTGATAAGATTATTGCAGAAAGATTACAAAGTAGCCGTACTAAGCCGCGGCTACAAACGCAAATCCAAAGGCTTTGTACTTGCCAGACCGGATACGTCCGTACAGATGATAGGTGACGAACCTTTCCAAATGAAACAGAAGTTTCCGGATATCCATATGGCAGTAGACCGGGACCGTTGTCATGGCATAGAGCAGTTATGCAATAGTCACATCGCCCCTGGAACAGAAGTGATTATTTTGGATGATGCTTTCCAGCACCGATATGTAAAGCCCGGAATAAACATCTTATTAGTAGATTACCACCGACTGATTTGCGAAGACACCTTGCTGCCTGCCGGACGAATGCGCGAACCTGAAAACGGAAAAAGCCGGGCACATATTGTTATTGTCACTAAATGTCCTAAGGACATCACCCCTATGGATTTAAGAGTCTTAAGCAAGCAAATGGAACTTTACCCCTATCAGCAGCTCTACTTCACAACATTAGCATACGGCAAGTTGCATCCGTTGTTTACAGCAGGGAATGCAGTTTCATTAAAAGAGATAGAAAAAGACAAGCATATCCTATTGGTGACAGGCATAGCCTCCCCAGCAAAACTCATTCAAGATTTATCACCATACAATGAGCACATTGAGTCACTGGCTTTCAGTGACCACCATGACTTTACAGCAAGAGATATGGAACTGATAAAGAAGCGTTTCATGAAACTTCCGGAAGGTAAACGCATGATTATCACCACTGAAAAAGACTCTGTACGACTAGCAGCCCATCCACTGATGGACGAAATGCTGAAACCTTATATATATATGCTGCCCATTGAGGTAGCCTTTTTACAAGACCAACAAGAACTGTTTAACTCAAATATAACCGACTATGTTAGAAAAAATTCAAGAAACAGCAACTTTTCTTAGAGAAAAGATGCATACCAGTCCCGAAACTGCTATTATATTAGGTACCGGCTTAGGAAGCCTGGTACACGAAATTACCGATAAATACGAGATCAGTTACAAAGATATCCCTAATTTCCCTGTTTCAACCGTAGAGGGACATAGCGGTAAATTGATTTTCGGCAAATTAGGTAATAAAGACATCATGGCTATGCAAGGACGTTTCCACTTCTATGAAGGATACTCCATGAAAGAAGTTACTTTCCCCGTACGGGTGATGCGTGAATTAGGCATCAAAACATTGTTCGTATCCAATGCAGCTGGAGGTACGAATGCAGACTTTGAAATTGGTGATCTGATGATTATCAGAGATCATATCAACTTTTTTCCCGAACACCCGTTGCACGGCAAGAACATTGAATACGGCCCCCGTTTCCCGGATATGAGTGAAGCCTACTCCAAAGAACTGATAGACAAAGCACTGGAGATCGCTAAAGAAAAAGGTATCAAAGTACAACAAGGAGTATATATCGGTACACAGGGACCCACCTTCGAAACTCCGGCAGAATACAAGATGTTCCACATTCTTGGAGCTGACGCCGTAGGTATGTCTACCGTTCCTGAAGTTATTGTAGCAAACCATTGTGGCATCAAAGTGTTTGGAGTATCGGTTATCACCGACCTAGGCGTGGAGGGAAAAATTGTGGAAGTTTCACACGAAGAGGTTCAGAAAGCGGCAGATGAAGCGCAACCGCGCATGACTACCATTATGCGTGAAATGATTAATCGAATTTAAGAACATGCAGGAAATAAACAGAACAGAAATAGCGACCTTAGGTGAGTTCGGCCTCATTAAACATCTAACGAAGGATATCGAGTTAAAAAATCCGGAAACCCAATATGGTGTGGGAGACGATGCAGCCGTATTGGAATTTAAAGATAAAGAGGTATTGGTAACCACAGACTTACTGATGGAAGGGGTACATTTTGATTTGGTTTATACCCCATTGAAACATTTGGGATATAAATCGGCCATCGTAAACTTCTCGGACATTTATGCTATGAATGGTACTCCAAAACAAATCACAGTTTCTATCGCACTGTCCAAACGCTTTTGTATTGAAGATTTAGAACAGTTCTATGATGGGCTAAAACTGGCTTGTGAACTACACCATGTAGATATTGTGGGTGGAGATACAACTTCATCCGTAACCGGGCTCGCCATCAGTATTACTTGCATAGGTGAAGCGGACAAGGACAAAGTAGTTTATCGCAACGGCGCACAAGATACAGACTTGATTTGTGTCAGCGGTGACTTGGGAGGAGCTTATATGGGACTTCAACTTCTAGAGCGTGAAAAGGCTGTTTTCCAAGGAGCAAAAGAAGCAAATCCGGATTTTTCCGGAAAAGAATATATTTTGGAACGTCAGTTAAAGCCTGAAGCACGTAAGGATATCATTGAGAAACTGGCTAAAGCGGGAATCAGGCCCACCGCTATGATGGATATTTCCGACGGCCTTTCTTCGGAACTGCTACATATATGCTCACAAAGCGATACCGGCTGTCGCGTTTACGAGGAAAGAATTCCCATTGATTACCAAACGGCTGTAATGGCGGAAGAGCTGAATATGAATGTGACAACATGTGCTTTAAATGGTGGTGAGGACTATGAGCTATTATTTACTGTACCTTTAACAGAGCATGAACGAGTTTCGGCTATAGAGGGTATAAAAGTGATTGGTCACATCACCAAACCGGAGCTGGGATGTGCCCTGATTACCCGTGACGGACAAGAGTTTGAGCTGAAAGCGCAAGGTTGGAATCCACTAAAAGAAAAATAATTTTAATTAAACAACACTGATAATAAGCATCTTATGCTTTTATCAGTGTTTTTTTTTAGAAATAGTTTGCAGTTTAAAAAAGTTTCACTACCTTTGCAACCGCAAACAAGAAACAATGGTGCCATAGCTCAGTTGGTAGAGCAAAGGACTGAAAATCCTTGTGTCCCCGGTTCGATTCCTGGTGGCACCACTTTGAAGAAAAGCAAAAAGCAGTAAAATCCTGATTTCCAAACGAAATCGGGATTTTTTGTTTTTCGCAGGGACGCAAAAAACGGCAGAATGTTACCGTTTCCGGTGTTCCAATCGGTGGAGCAAGAAAGGTGGAACGCGAATCTCCACCGAACAAGATTATTTCTCTCTGATTTGCAATATTTTGCGTATCAAGAAAGCGTGTATGGTTTCCTACTTTTGTCCAACGAAAAAACTGTAGGAACATGAAACGAAACTCATTCAATGTGCTTTTCTTCATCAAGAAAGCCAAACTGCTGAAAAACGGGGAAGCCTCCGTGTGTATGCGCATCACCGTGAATGGTGCGCGAGTGGAAAACAACATCCGCATGAGCATTGAGCCTGCCCTGTGGAATCAAGCGAAGGAGTGCGCCAAAGGCAAGAGCCGCAAGGCTTGTGAACTCAATCTCTACATCGAGCAAGCCAAAATCAAGTTGCGCAAGCTGTTCGATGAACTGGAAGAGAGGAACCACTCCATCACAGCCAGAATCTTGCAAGAAAAGTTCTTTGGAGCTAACGAAGAAGTGAAGGAAGTCCGCACACTCATCCAAACCATACAGGAGCATAACGACCAATGCCGTGAACTTGTGGGCAAGGACTATGCGCTGATTACTGTCCGCCGTTATGAAAGCTGCAAACGCTATCTAGCAGAACTTATCAAACTGAAATATGACAAGGAGGATTTGCCCTTGTCGGAAATCAATGGTGAACTAGTACGTGCTTTTGAATTTTATCTCAAGACGGAAAAGGAGTGCCAACAAAATACGGTCATCCGTTATATGAAGTGCCTGAAGAAGATAACCAATCTCGCACTTGCCAACGAATGGATAACCAAAGACCCGTTTATCGGTATCAAGTTCCACGAGAAGGAAGTTATCCGTGAGTTCCTAACTATGGATGAGCTGCTCACAATCTACAACAAGGAGTTTTCTTTGGACAGGATTACGGTTGTGCGTGATGTCTTCACCTTTGCTGCGTTCACTGGGTTGGCGTTCATTGATGTACAGCAGCTATCTGCCGAACATATCGTTCAAGACAACAACGGCAATTATTGGATTCGCAAGCCTCGCCAAAAGACGAAGAATATGTGCAACATCCCTTTGCTCGATATTCCGATGCAGATTTTGGAGAAATACAAAAGCCATCCTACTTGCCAAAAGAAAAATGTATTGCTCCCTGTCCCCTGCAATCAGAAGATGAACAGCTACCTGAAAGAGATAGCCGATTTGTGTGGCATATCAAAGTGCTTGACCACGCACACAGCCCGGCACTCGTATGCGACCTCTGTGTGCCTCGCCAATGGTGTAAGCATTGAGAATGTGGCGAAAATGCTCGGTCATTCCAACATAAAAATGACGCAGCACTATGCCCGTGTGCTGGATTCTTCCATCTTCAAAGATATGATGAATGTGAAAAGTGCCTTATCAAAAAATCTTTGATTATGAACAGAGGAATAATAACAATCAGTGAAACGGGCGTAGTTATAGTGCCGACTGCCCCTATATGGATGACAAAGTTTGAGATAGCCGACATGTTCGGGGTATTCTCGTACGACATCCGCAAGGCGATACGAGCAATCTACAAGAACAAGGAACTGAATGAAGCCGAAACAATGCGATATATCAGGCAACCCGATGGTATCAGTTATGATGTGTATAATTTTGAAATGATTATAGCCATCGCTTTCAAAATATGTAGCAAAGGGACCCTTTTGTTCAGGCGGTTCGTAATAAATGAAATCTGCGCCACCAAGAAAGGGAATCCGGTCACATTGTTTGTTTCCTATGGCAAGGGCAGCAACCTATGGTATAATTGAGGTTCATCCCGTCAGCCACCTGTTCCCGATGCCCGGATGCAAAGGTAGCATGTGGCTTTGAGGGCATTGGCAAGGTCGGGCGGCAGAGCCGTTTCGGGCAGAATCTTCCTCAAACGGGTTTGAGCGTATTCAGCCCGAAAACCTTGCCACTGCCAGCCACACGCATTCGAGGCATCCGGCAACGGAAACAAGCGACTGGCGGGAAATCAGAAGAAATATAGGAACGGCTTACAGACGAAGATAAACATTGATGCTTCATCCGTAAGCCGTTCCTTTTCTTTTTATCGAAGTTCTATTGCTGCCGCAAACATAGGGGCAGACGGTCAACTGCGCTCCTTCAAGAAAATCAAGTTGCCGCCTGTCGATAGGCGGTGCGGTAACTTTCAGTCAACATCCTTTCGATGTCGGATTCACGGTAGAGGATTTTGCCGCCCAACTGGATATAGGCTATCCGTCCCTCATTACGGTAGTCCTGAAGTGTCCGGCGGCTCACCTTCAACCGTGCCGACACCTCCTTGTCGGTAAAGAAACGCTCTCCATCCAATGTCGGGCGGTAGTTGGCTGTCAGATGCTCTACGTTGTCCAGCAGGCGGTCGAGGCTGCCCATGAAGTGGATTATCCACTCGTTGTCTTTGTTAATCAGTTTGTTCATGTTACTCTGGATTTAGTGGAATTATTGTTATTACTCTATTCGGTTATCAGATTGTCCTGCCTTTGAACCTCGCTTCCATTCGCCTGGCCTCCACGATGGAGACGATGCGCTGCACATCTTCGGGACGGTAGTACGTCTTGTGGTTGATTTGGCTGTATGATAGCGTTCCGTTGTCACGCAAGGTCTGCAACGTGCGTGGGCTGATGTTGAGCATCTGGCACACATCCTGATTGTCCATCCACTCGCTCATTCTCTTTTCTCCGTGCCGATGGCAGATGGCATCCATACGGCTGACGAAACGGTCGAACTTGGCGACCAGTTCCTCGAAGGTTTTTCTTTCGATTGCTACGATTTCCATATTGTCTTTCTTTTAGTTATTACTGTTTCTTCTGCTGCAAAGGAATACATAATTTACTGTCCTGCAATGGATTTTCCGAAAGTGGCAGCGTGTTGCGTCAATAGGTAATCTTTGTCCGGGTTGCCGCTTTGTTGATTGTCCGTAAACAAGGCTCCTACCGTAATTTCTGCCATGCCATTTTGGACGGGTGTTATTCCTTTTGCCGCAAAGAAATACATATTCCTTTACCTGACAATGGCTTTTACTATTACTGGCAGCATGTGGCACAGGGTGATAGCGGTTGGCATGGGCTGGAGGCTGTGGTTATTCTCTTATTTCTAAAAAATAGGAAGTTGGCAAGGGCAAAAATAAGGGCTTAATTCAAATTCGCTTGCGATTGAGCCTTTGCCCTCTCAGACATATACATCCGGCAAAACGGTGAAGTCCACACCGCTTTGTCAACCGCCATAAAGCAGAATCACACAAAATTGCCTAAGAGAATCCAAGTGCTTGACTGACTGCACTGGAGCATCTTACTTTGCTCCCGATAATCGGTCGAGGCACTGACCAAGACCACATTCAATAACTTAATCTATTTATTTTTTTACAATGAAGAGAGAACCAAACATTACAGAACAGCAGGCTCGTGAAATCGTGGAAAAAATGGGACGCAGGGAATCCTACACTCCCAAGTCAATGGATGACCTCTACAGGCGTATCGGTCTGGAACCGGATGAGCCGGGGCAGCCCGGCAATACCGTCACGGAGGAAACAGAGACCGCTATGACGGATGAACCGTCTGGTGTGGTGGTCGAGGAGGCGGCAATACCGCAGAAGCGCGTCAGCAGCAAGCAGCGCAGATTGTCGTTGGAGGACTACCGCGCCACCTATCTCCAAGTCCCAAAGATTATCAACCGCAAGCCCGTGTTCGTCAGTGAGACGGTGCGTGACGAACTTGACAGGGTTGTCCGCTACCTAGGAGGAAGGGGCATGAGTGCATCGGGATTGATAGAGAACCTTGTCCGCTTGCATCTCGATGCCTATCGGGATGACATTGAGCAGTGGCGCAAACTCTAATGGGATTACGGAAAGTCAGTTAGGTCGGTGGATATACTTCACCGGCTTAACCGATACCCTAGATGAGTTATTACACTCGGAAACAAATCCGACAGGCGGAGGATTTTTGTGTCTTCAAAGACACAGCAAGATATGTTTTCAGTTACCCGAATAATTCTAAGTAACTGAAAACACCTTCACCGCCGTGGGCAGAATTATCCTCCGCAGTCGGATAATTTCGGGATTCCTTAATCAAAGATTAAACAATGGACAAGCCATAAAATTAAAAGAATAAGAAGAATGAAAAAGAAGAGCAAGTATGGGAGAAATCCCAAATTGAATCCGAAGACGCACTGCGTAATGGTGCGCTTCGACGATGTGGAATGGAACAGGTTCCTGACGATGTACGAGGAATCGAACGTGTATGCGAAAGCCGTCTTTCTGAAGGCGCACTTCTTCGGGCAGAAGTTCAAGGTGCTGAAAGTGGACAAGACGCTGGTGGACTACTACACCAAACTGTCGGACTTCCACGCCCAATTCCGTGCCATCGGTACGAACTACAATCAGGTCGTTAAAGAGTTGCGCATCCACTTTTCGGAGAAGAAGGCGATGGCGTTGCTCTACAAGTTGGAGAAACATACCATCGACCTTGTGAAACTGAGCCGGGAGATCGTGGAGCTTTCAAGGGAGATGTATGCCAAGTGGGAACAACAGAAGGAATAATTCTGTTACATACCCAAGATACACATTACAGATACGTAATTCGGTAAATGAACGCATTTTTACTGACAATTTCATTGTCAATCATGTTGTAATCGTGCATTCGGAACTTTAGGACAAAGATAAGTATCACTTGACAAACTTGAAAACTAAATTCTTATAATTGAAACGACTGTATCATTTATGATGGTGCAGTCGTTTTATATTCAAGAGGATAAATGGTTGCAACTGTTCACTTAGCTATCAATATGAAATTACTATCTTTGTAAAATGATTCAAGAGAAGTTCAAATTTTACAAGCCATGTAAGTTGCTGCAACCTTATATAAGATATTATTGGGTATTCAAGAGCAATCGACCGCTGGATGCCTTTACTTATCCTATCGGTTGCCCTCAAATCATTTTCCATAAGCAAGCACCGTTATATATCCCTGAACTGAATGTTACACAAGACAAACTGACTGTCAGCGGACAAGTTAATTTTTCATCCCATTTGTATGCTGACGGCAATACAGAAATGATAGTGGTTGTATTCCACCCTCACGCTATGAGTATGTTTCTGAACATACCGACTTCACTTTTTTATAATCAAGAAGTGTCCGGTTACAGCCTTGAAAACAAAAGTTTGAATGAACTGGCTACACGAATATTCGACTGTGAGAATAATTCTATTTGCATAAGCTATGTAGAAAAATGGCTGGTGTCACAAATTGCCGATAATTTAGCTGATACCACACACAGAATTAAAAGAATAGATGCCGCCATACAGCGAATATATATCACTCCGCAAATCTCTGTAAACGAATTATCTTCCATTGCCAGCCTAAGTAAAAAACAGTTTGAGCGGTTGTTTCATTCATTTGTAGGCATCAATCCCAAAGAATATACCCGTATCGTCCGCTTCCAAAAGGCTTTGGCGCAGATGCAGCATCAAGCGGGTAAAGAAATCAACCAGGCACAAATAGCATACACCAGCGGTTATGCTGACCAGTCGCACTTTATCCGAGAGTTCAAGAAGTTCTGCGGATATACGCCCATGTCTTTGCTGAAAATATCAAATCCATATTCCGATTTGTTCACCAATCCCGTATAAATGTCCCGTTTGTTCTATCCGGGTTCAAACGCTTCTCCTACTTTTGCCGTCTGATTCATTAAATGAAAATAGCATTAAGTATGAAAGAAGTAAATCCCCAAGAAACTAGCCGGGCATACGCCTTTGAAATGTGGATGAACGCACCCATGCCAATGGTGACGTTCTTTAAGACACTCAACGTGTCACGCCTTGTGAAAATCAGTCGGAAATCGGGCATGAAGTTTAATATGTTGATGTGCTGGTGCATCGGCAAAGCCGCAAGGAGCGTGAAAGAATTTTATCTGCTGCCCGTAAACGACAAACTGATGCAGTACGATACCATTGCAGTAAACACCATTGTCGCCAACAGAAAGGGCGAGGTAAGTTCGTGTGATGTTCCTTTCTGTGATGATTTATCTTTATTTAATCAACACTATCTGCAACTAACCAAACAAGTGGCTGAAAGTTGCGTCAATCACGACTTGACGGAAAGCATGGTTATCGGAACTTCCGCCTTGGCACAATATGAAATAGACGGGGCTGTCGGGATGTATAGCGGCATTTTTAATAATCCGTTTCTTATTTGGGGCAAATACAAACGTCGCCTGATGAAAAACGACGCTTCACCGTTTCGTTTCCAGTTCCACCACACGCAAATGGACAGGGGCGCACGCTTCCCGCTTTTTAGATGGGGTTCAGAAAGAAATCAACCAAATGAAAATATAGTTGAAAACAACTTTGGAAAATAAAAGGTAAAATTGGCGAGATTGGACAATCATATATCTATGAAAACTCTATAATTTTGCAAATTATATTGTTATAGATGAAAAATAGCACCGAAAATATATATAAACAGAAGGTCAATCAAGTAATTGATTACATAAATTCCAATTTGCATCAGCCATTACAGTTGAATGTAATAGCCGATATAGTAAATATGTCTCAACGGCAATTACTTCGGATGATGAGTTCTGCTCTGAAAGAACCATTATATACTTATGTGGCAAGGCAACGTGTAGAACGAGCCGTACTATATATGCAAATTGAAGATATGAGTTTACAGAATTTGGCTGGGTTAGTCGGCTACGACAATCCACAATCATTCTCCAAAGCATTTAA
>ENA-OQDT01001070-OQDT01001070.1-human-gut-metagenome-genome-assembly--contig:-NODE-1070-length-16857-cov-4.122475_pt1 | contig 16857 bp, 23 predicted proteins | sample MGYA00242786_ERZ504617 | MGnify/ENA primary metagenome ERZ504617 (study PRJEB26092, sample SAMD00036337) | human gut metagenome | host: Homo sapiens | study: EMG produced TPA metagenomics assembly of...
AATAGGTTTTTATATTTAAGATGATGTTATATTCACCTTATGGTATCGCTTTTCAAGACTAATATTTCTTTTTCCGGCATATGATATCTCTGGTTAAATTCCTGTTTGATATTTTCCAGCCTTGCCTGGTCTTCTGTTCTCTGCTTTCTGGCATTTTCCTGGATCTGTCTCGTCTCATCGATTCCATTGACGATCGTTCTCCAGGTTGTCTCCAGCGTCTCGATCTTTGATGGAGCTTCCTGATGCAAGCTGTGCTGTCATTTTCGACTGCTGCACGGTATTCTGCGCATTTTTGATCAGCATCTCATTGGTCTTTTTATCCAGTGCAGAGATTGCTTCCGCCTGGATTTTCTGTCTCTTAAGCATGATCGCCTGCGCAAGTGCCTGTTTAAAGACCGGAAGCGTAATGATAAATGCTGAATTGATCTTGCGGACTAGGTTCATATTGCTGAATTCCATCGTCTTGATCATCGGGATTGACTGCATTGCCACATTTTCTGCGGTGCGCAGATCCTGCGTTCTCTGCTCCAGCATCATCAGTGCCTGGTTGAGGCTGGTCAGTTCAAACTGGATGGACTGATCGCCCGTCGCTTCCATATCCGCCTGGCGCTGTGCGATATATGCTTCCAGTTCCTGGCATCCCTGCTCACCGGCAAGAATATATTTTACAAGTTCATGGTAATAATTGACATTTGCTTCAAACATCGTATTGAGTTTGCGGTTGGACTGTTTGATCTCTGATTCATACTGTTTGAGCTGTACATAGATCTTGTCTACCTCATCCCCCATGGTATGGTATTTTGAAAGGATCCTGTCCATCTGTTTTCTGAGATTTCCAAATAATTTGCCGAACAGTCCCGGATTGTCCTTCAATTCCTCCGGATCAAATTTCTCCATGATCTTTGCAAGCGTATTGAGCATTTCACTGGATCCGTCGATCTGCGTCATTTCCATGCTGTTCAGCACCACATCCGATGCCTTGGAGATCTCCTCTGCCACTTCTGCACCAAACGATACGATCGTCTCCAGGTTATTGACTTCGATCGTACTTACGATCGCGTCGACTTCCTGTGAACCGACCAGCTCGGTATTCATCTGCTTACGGTCTTCTACAATGTCGTAAGACTGTACTTTTTCCATTTCTGCTGCCGGTACTTCCCTGACCGGTGCTGCACTTCTTCCTAAGTTAAGTCCCATATTCCTACTCCCTCCTGAACAATCTCTCCCGCCATGTTTTGGGGCGTACACCTGATGGAACCGCACGGAAATCCGGGATGCTCAGATCATACAGGTACTCCCCGATCTGGTGCTCCTCCATCTGTTTTCGGTTGTAAAAGTTTTCTATATTCTGATATCCGGTCGGGATAAAAAATAAAATATCAAATCCCGCCAGATTCAAAAACGCAATTAAAATCGCATCTTCCAGTGAAATAGTCTTTTCACCGGTATTGATGTAGATCAGTTTTGGGTTCTTCCTGGTAAAATCAAATCTCTGCAGCAGACGCAGGATCTCTTTTGGAAGATTCAGTATCGTGGAAATAACCGTGTACTCGGTACCGTTTTCAAAGGTCCCCTTTATCAGTTTCTGGTCGATCAGCAGTTCCAGTTTGTCTAAAATATGCTCCTGTACTTCATCTCTTAAGAATCCATAAGGATACGATGGATGGCTCCTGATACGCTTCTTCTGCAGCCGCCCGTTTTTATAAAACTCCACTGCAAATGGCTTCATCGGATTCTCTGCCAGCGGTTTGATATAAGGAAGATTTCTGATAACAAGCGTATCTTCGGTAAGCAGTCCTTTGATGGAAGCCCAGTATTCGGAAACCTTCCCATCTTTTACACCACAGACCTTTGCAAAAATGACCGGAAGGTTCACCACGGTTTCGGTTGTGCTGAAATTCGGACGGTATTTCACTTCTTCTTTCCACAAAAGCCAGATCTCCTCATACATGGTCTGCAGATTGATGACATCGGCACTGCGGTACTGCTGGCTGCGGTATATCCCGGAATCCTGATACATCAGCGTATCCAGTTCCCGTTCTGCATGATAAGCTGCTGTTCCCATCCGCACTTCTGTATTCTCTTTTGGAAAATGCCCTGCATGGAGGGTCTCTTCATAATTTCTCACATAAAGCAGCGGATCCAAAACAGATGCCGCAGAACTGCGCTCCGGATCCAGGATCAGCACATCAACCGGAAGCCTTGCCAGCATGCAAAGAAACAGTTCTTCGAATTTGCTCTGACAGCCGCCCATATGGATGAAGCAGCTAAGCTGTGAACGGTTCCATCCCTGAAACAGTCCGGACAGATAACGCTGCATCCAGCAGATCAGATAAACAGCTTTGTTTGTAAGTTTATTTTGATTTTCCCCGGGAGACTCTGTCTCTTTTAACATCACATCCAGAAATGCTTTCACCATAAGCCTCTGTAACTCCAGATTGGCCGGATAACGCAGATTGGCGGAAAGATCCATCAGCATCTCCTCCACATTCCGGTAATTTCTTCTTGGGACTTTACAGATCTCCTCCGGCATCGGCGGCATCAGCGGGCCGTCTGTTACGACGATGTTCCGCTTTCCTGCCTTTAATCCCTGATAAAACTGATATAATTCATTTAAATAAGTGAGCTTGTCCCAGACACCATTGATCTGACAGTAGCCATTATAAAAAAATCCTGGATCCGTCCCTCTTTCTGCTGGCGCTTTCTGCAGATCCAGAAGCACTTCGCCATCCATCCAGACATTGGTAGCATTCTGTATCTGAGGCTTCGCTCCGTAAAGACGTTCCCGTTCCATTTTCTTTTTCTGCTGCTCCCTAAGTCCTGCAAGTGAAAACCCTTCCGGAAATGCCTGCATTCCCGGAAGAACAAGCGGAAAGGAATACCTGTCGTCGGCATCGAGCCTGCTGTAGGCACCATCTCCCTGATACTGTAAAAGCACAACGTCACAGCCTGCGTGACACAAAACCGTCAGAAGCATCAGTTCATAACGACTGACCTCACCTTCATAAAGGATCTTCGGAACCTGATTTTCTCCCAGCAGGTTTACCATACGTTCAAACTTATAATAAAGCCAGCACATAAACTTAATGTAAGCATTTTTCAGCATGCCTTCTGTCTTTTTTTCCTTTTTCATAGACAGAAAGAAATCATACATCGATGCTGCAATGCTGCTTCTCTGCTCATCATTCATACGCGGCAGCCATTTTTTCAGACTGATATCCAGAAATGTCTCCGACATCTGAAAAATCCATTCCCCCATGATTTCCCCCGTAATAGGACAGGTTCTGTTCTGTCGGATTGGCAATACGCCCTTCGATCACAACTCCCCGCCTTCTGGCAGACTCATAGTATCTTTCTATGAAATCCGCTGTCTCACGGTTGTAGCCACTGATACGGTAAAAATAAACACACTTTCCATCTCTTGCGGAAAGTTCTTTAAAAAAATCCGGAATCCCGTTTATTCTCTGCTGTCTGAACATAAGTAAATTACGACGTCGCCCTCTCTTGTTATTAAAATGACCTGTAATTCATAATACCATTCTTTGCATCGCTTTTCAAGTCTTTTGCATGCTGTGATGCTCCAGCCTTCCAGGCGGTGCGGCGCTGCCCGTACGGGAATCGGCAATCGAGTAGGAGGCGGTGACTAACCGCCGTCCTCTCACACCACCGTGCGTACCGTTCGGTACACGGCGGTTTCAATAGTTGACGTGCACAGACTGATAGGCTGTGGCTAAATCATAAAAGCCACTGTTTATCAGTCTTTCTTTATTCAGCGCCCAAATCACAGCTTTGTTATTGCTAATATACCAATACTTTCTGCGACTGTTTGCTATTGTTGCCGCATAGTGTTCTGGGATTCCCAGCTTGACTAGATTTTTATATTTCGTTCTAGGTTTCTTCCACTGTTTCCATATGCACATGCGTATTCTGTGATAGAGCCATCCGTTGATGTCATCTATGTTGTTCTTCATACTTGCAATTCCGTAGTAGTTGAGCCATCCTCTTGCATATACTCTTATTTTCTCAAGGCTTGGCTTGATTGACTGACATCGCTTACGGGAAGATAACTCCTTCAGTCTAGACTTAAACTTCTTCCATGACTTCGGATGAACTCGGACATAAATGCCTTTTCCGTTCCTTCCCAATGCAAAGCCAAGGAATTTAAAATTTCGGATTGCAAACACGCTGACAGTACGGCTCTTTTCTCGGTTGACTGTAAGTTTCAGCCTCTCCTCAAGATATTTTGTACTGCTTTCCAAGAGTCTCTCTGATGCTCGCTTGCTCTTTGCAAGAAGCACGATGTCATCTGCATATCTTATGCATGGAACACCTCTTTTCAGGAATTCCTGGTCGAACTCATTGAGGTAGACATTTGCCAGCAATGGTGATAGATTTCCACCTTGTGGTGAGCCTTCCTCTGTGTCAATGACTACTCCGTTTTCCATTACACCGCTTTTCAGATAGCGCTTTATCAACTGTACTACACGTTCATCTTTTACATTCTTTCGGAGAAGATTGATGAGAATTTCGTGATTAAGAGTATCGAAATACTTTGACAAGTCAAGGACTACAGCAAATGTATAGCCTTGTTCTGCATACTCCTTAACCTTAAGTATTGCATCTTTTGCACTTCTGTTCGGGCGATAGCCATAGCTACCCTCTGCAAACAGCGGTTCATAGATTGGCACTAACTGTTGAGTTATTGCCTGTTGAAGTGTACGGTCTACCACTGTTGGTATGCCAAGCTTTCGCACACCACCATCTGCTTTGGGAATCGTGGCTCGTCTTACTGGAGACGGAGTATACTTTCCACGATAAATGCGGTCGGTTATCTCTTGTTGATGTTCCTTTAGATATGGAAGAGCCTCCTCAATGGTCATGCCATCAATTCCTGGCGCTCCCTTGTTTGCCTTAACTCTCTTATACGCTCTGTTAAAGTTGTCTTTATACAGTATCGCTTCCAAAAGTCTCGGCTGTGCACTGTCTCTTTCTTTCCATATCCGATTGAATGACCTAGACGCTTTCACATACCCTTCATGTTCCGCATTATCTCTTTGCGAACAGCCATTGTTTTCAATGTTTTCTGCCATAGACGGTCATTCCTCCTTTCTCGGTCATACTCAAGACTCCTACTGATTCGGTCCTTCACCTCTCGGCTACTATGACCTCTGCTGACTTCTGTGCGTTCAGCATTGCTTTATGCAATGGTTACCTCTTTCAAGGCATACCGCACAGACCTCCCTAGGTACCACACGTTTCTTCCTCTCCATCCATCTGCCTCATTTATCATGCATGATTCCGTGTAGTTATTGGGCTTCGATTTGATATGCAACCTTACCCTCATGCATAACCTCATATAAGGTTTCTGTCCGTCAGACCAGAGATTTGCCCATGAGTTAGTATGTTCCTCACATCCAGCTTCCTTCAGATTCCATCTCACGATGGACACCCTTGCTTTCGGCTATATCCTTCCCACTACCGGGCGGATTCGGGACTTTAACCCGTTAGAAACGTGCGCCGCTAGGCGCACATATGAAAAGAAGCTCGTATCAGCTATTGACCGATACGAGCTTCTCCGTTTATTCTCTGTTTCCGGTAATAAAGTAGTCGCAATACTCTCCGCCATTCGCCAGCGTCTGTTTTCTGTGCAGCACGCCGTGCTGAAGCGTGATCATCACTTCATCAAGTTCGCAGAACAACGGCATGAGTTCGGAAACACTGAGTTTCTCCGTGTAAATGCAAATCGGGCAGCGGGTAATGCGGTAGTAACAGGCACCCTCATACGGCTGCCCGACAAAATCCACCTTGAAGGAGGTCGGGTATTTCGCTTCCTTTTCGGGCGTGTACCATTTGGCGTATTTGACAACGCTCTTTTTGTTCTCCGCCTTGCCCTTGTCGGTATTCAAGTCGGTCTTTGCAAAATACCACTTGATATGATAGAGTGAGCGGCGCATCATTTCCTGCACGACCGTTGGCGGAATTTTCTTTTCGCTTGCCACATAGGGCGCAACGAAGGCAAGGGCGAACAACTCGTTGTATGCCATAGGGTTATCGTCACCGATGTCGTCTGCTTTCTCGACAAGCTCACGATAGACCTTTTTGCTCTTTTTTCATAATGTCGGCGGCATATTCCCTGCCGTACTTCTCTGCCAGAACCTTTTCATCGGGCTTTTGAACATCCAGAAATAAAAGCCGTTGTATTTCATATCACTTTTCCTCCCGTGATTTATTTACAGGCTTAAGAAACGTAGCCTAGCCGCCGAAGTGATAGACCATCGTCGCGTCCATATATAGCCCGGCAGTCTTGCGGTCGGTACATTCCGCCATGCTCCGGCGGTAGCTGTCAAACTGTGCGGAGATCAGCTTTCCATGATGCCGCGCCGATTACTTTCTTCCCACCAGCAATGTTGAGCCGCAAAGCATCAGGCGTCCGGCTTCCTTCGGCGTCATAAAGCTGCCGTCGGTCGTGTCGATCAGCTCTACGCGCTCATAGCCCATATCCCTGAGCTTTTGGACAAACTCCTGCATATCGCCGTATCTGCGAGGCGACATCAGGTCATGGATGGCAAACGTTCCGCCCTTTTTCAGCACGCGCAGCGTTTCCAGCAGAAGCGCCTGCTTGTCCTTCCCCGTGATATTGTGATAGACATAGTTGCTGGTCACTGCGTCGAAGCTCTCGTCGGGGAAATCCAGCTTCACGGCGTTTCCACGCCGGAACGAAACGTTTTTCACGCCCTCCGCAGCGGCGTTTTTTTCGCACAGCGGCAGGCTGAAGGAGGCATATTCCTTGCCCCAGCGGTCAATGCCGACCATTTTCCCCTGGGGATTGCGCTTTGCGCAGGCAATGGTCAGCGCACCGCTGGGTGTACTTTGCACAAACGACAAAGGCAATGCCGAACACCACTCCCAGCGCGACGCGCAGCTTTCCGCTCACACCGATGCCGAATACGCCGAAAACGAGCAGCAGCGCAAGGGACAGCACCGTTCCCGCGATAAGCGAAACCAGCATTCCCTTGGGAATTCAGTTTTTGTAGTCAGGCTTCATATTCAAGACTCCTTTTTAATTGAGTGTGACTTCTCTCATAAACCGCAGCCGCGATGCACCAGATCATGATAGCACTGTTCGTGCTGCTCTGGCTCATCACGGACATCCATGTAGCCACCGGCATCTGCATTGCCTGCGCAATATCCGGTACTGCAGCCAGCAGAAGGTTCCATGTGACCGGATGGAAAGCAAGCATCCACCTTGGATAGCGCGTTTTTCCGGCAAGCAGCATCACAAAATGGATACCAAAAACCAATAGCATCGGAACATACATGGGGAGGATCGCGGGGAGCATATCGTCCTGATAGGCCGTAACCGCCGCAAGCGCGGCCTCCGCTCTGATACGCGGCCCCAGATAGGTGGTAAACCATGCCATGGTGGCCACCCATGTATGGATGGTCAGAGCGATCGCAACGGTGAATATCCCGCACAGAAACTGGATGGTTCTGGTCTTTCTATATTTTTCGTCGATGTCCGCATTCAGTGCTTTTACCACAAAGTAATAGAGAAAGCCCCCAATCGCTCCCAGTCCAACGGTAAGCACGGGCCTCCACAGCCCATAAGAGCCAGACAGATAACAGGCTCTGTTGAAAAGGCCGGTGTCGGTTTTCTGAAGCGGAACGCACCCCAGCAGCCAGTCCCCGGCAGCCATCAATCCACATCCGATCGCGCCAAGAATGCACCAGCGGATGAACTGTTTTGTTTCTTTCGTCTTCATTTTCTTCATTCCTGCGCCCCTATTTTATGATCTTCATGCAAAAGTCGCAGCGGTCGTCCCCGCGCCCCAACGTCATGCTTCTCTCCCAAATCAGCTTCGGATGCAGCCCGGCGTAGCTGATGTCGTCACTGTCGCAAAAGCAGCGGCACAGCTCCGGGCAGCCGTATTCTGCGCAGGTGTCGTGATAGGGACATTTCACCATATCCACACGCCATATACCGTTGCCGACCTGCAACTCCTTTGGGTCAAAGCCCGCCGCCGGGCCGAAGACGCTCCGCGTGGATTTGCCGAAAACGCTGGGAACAAGGCGGTAAAGCCCCGGTATGAGCAGCAGGGTGGCAAGCTGTTTGTGACTCGTTCTCGCCAACCGCTCCACATAGCCGTGAACGATTTGCAGCGCCTCTTCTTTCGGCATGACCCGCTGCAAGGTTTCGTAGGCCGCAATACCCGGTAAGATCTGCCGCTTGAGGTGGTATTGCTTCTCCTTGCTTGCATCTGCATTTTCAGCCAGCAGCGCATTCAACCGTGTATCAAAAAAAGGCCTTCAGCTCCTTGGCGTGCGAGGAAAAGCGCTGTGCCGCAGTCTCCCGAAAATCACGGGAGAGATAGGTTTCCTTCATCGTCCGGCCTCCGTCTCAGGCTTCACGAAGCCCTTCTTTTTATACCCGCAGTCGCAGTATGGGCCGCCGGAGGCGAGAGTGTACTGCCGCACGAAGTCGGTCACGCCGCCCGCTTCGCTCATGGTGTAGTCCAGGCGGCACAGCGCCGGAGTGAGGTCATATAGCCCCAGCTTTTTCATCAGCACACAGATGCCGCATTTGGTGAAGCGTCCCTCGTAGCCGCTGCCATCCGGGTATTCGTAAAACTCCATATTCCATGAATACGGGTTGCGGTCGGCGGCTTTCAAGGCTGCGGTCGCCTTCATGCCGGAAATGTCCTTTTCGGCAAATTTGCTCTTTCCGCTCTTGCGGCAGAACCATTTCATCGGCTTTGTCATCATGGATTTTGCGTAATACTCCGTCAGCCACTCCACATCCGGACGCTCCGGCATGGAGAGAACGAACGCGCCGATCATTGCGCAGTTGACGATGTTCATCTTGAAGCGATCCGCTTTTTCAAACTCCGGCAGGTCTGCGATGATTGCTTTGTATTTCGGCTTTGCATTTTTCGTGATCGCTTTTGCCGTATCGGTATCGTAGCCGAGCACCTCTGTCAGCTGCTTTTGGAATGAGCCTGCAAACAGCGCCCACATTCCCATGGGCATACCTATGTATTTCATTGCACTGTCTCCTTACATTCTCCGCATTTTGCCTTCTCCCGCAGCAAAACCAGCCCCAATACCAAAACCAGCAGGTGTCCGGCGGATTCCGTGCCGTGATCGATCTGATCCAGCGGCCACGGCAGAAGCGTGAAGAGATTTCCCACAATCCCCGTAAAAACGATGGGGTTGCAGAAGGATGCCAATATCCGCTGTGCTGTGTTTTTCAGCGGGAGCATCCTTTTCCAGATCATAACGAGCATCACGACGGAAAGAAGTACATCACACAGGATATATGCTGCCAGCAGCGGCGCGGCGTTGCAGTAAAAACCTTATTGGCGATCTCTGCTGCCGCCTGCATATCGCCGTATTTCTCAAAGGTAAACTTGAAGATCAGCGCCATGTTCGTAAACATAGCATGGACATAGCCCCAGCAGACCGTGCCGGTGAGATAGGCGATATGAAACAGCTTGACCCACTTCTGCTGCTTTGGTTGGGTGAGGTGCCGCTTCAGGAGCTTCCACATCTGGTGAAAACCGATGTAATAGAGTGCCGTTCCGAGAACACCGCAGATAATGCTGACCACCATGCGCCATGTGGCCATATTGAGATAGGCGACTTTGACCATCAGTCCGATGGATTCCGTGCTTTGGGTTTTCCCGGTCGCCGCAAACAAAAAGTCGCCGATCACATAGAGCAAGCACCCGATCATGCCCGCAATAAGCGCTCGTTTTTCTTTACTCGATTTCATTTCCTGCCTCCAAATCCGATCTTCACGATCTGCATTTTCATCATGCCGTCGCCGACCTTTGCGAGAAAACGGAAAAAGCCGCTGACGGATGGGTCGCGGAGATCGTTGTAGCCCAGCATATAGCCCCGACTCGTGACCTGCAAACGGCTGTCCCACAGGGAAAGCTCGCTTTTTGCGTTCGAAACCGCAAAATACGCGCCCACATCCTGGATCTTCGCGCTCTTGAGCCATGTCTTGGCGATCATCTTCACCGCCGTCCGATTTGCAGCGTCAAACACCAGCACGCTGTCCGGAAAAGCGTCTGCCATTTGCTGTACCAGCGTCTTGACCTGCTCGGTCAAAAAATAGTAGAACACGCCGGAGGCAAAGAATACCGCACCGTTTGAAGAGTCAATTTTTCTAAGCCATTCGGTATTGTTCAAATCGCAGGGGATATTTTCTTCACGCTCCCCGGCGGGCAGCAGCTCATTGCGCACGGCGATCACATCCGGGAAGTCCAGATTATAAATCTTGCAACTGCCGTTGTCGCAGCTTCTCCCTGTGCTGTCCAGTCCGCAGCCCAGATTGACCACCGCCGCATTGGGGTGAGATTTCAGATAATCCCGCACCTCAAAAGCAAGGTCATTCTGCCGCATGGCCACCTCCAGTGAACCGAAACGCTGCATCAGGCTGCGGGAGTTTTTCTCTGCCTGCGAAAAATCGTAGTCAATCTCGTTCAATCAGGCGAACCGCTGTTTCGTCCCGGTAAAGATTCTGGGTATCAGTTCGTGAGCAGACCTTCCGCGCATACAACGGAATGATCAGCGTCTCCTGCACGGTGTTTTTCTCGATTTTGATATTTCATATGTAACGCTCACTTTCTGATAAATGGCAGTTCCGGCATACAGTCACACTCGGCGATGTGGGTCAGCATTCCGGCGAACCCCTTCGGATCACGAATCTGATATTGCATGTGATCGTATCCCTCAAACACGGGATAATGGCCGCAGGGGTAGGCTTCCATCACTGCTTGACGGTATTTGAAATGCTCCTCTTTGCTGCCGAACTCAAAATAAGTATGCTCTTGCAGCTTCTCGGGAAGCGGCAGAAAGGGCTTGTCCTCCAGACTGTCCGCCATCTGGCGGCGCAAATTTGTATAGGTCAGATTTTCCCCTGCGGCTATAAAATACGGCTTTATGGAGTCATCGTAACACCACAGTATCTTTTTCAGCGTACCGCCCTTCGACCAATATAGGCTCTTGATGGCAAAATACAGAAACAGCGTCATGATACGGCGCGTGCCCTTTCCGATTTGGGCGAACTGCTCGCCGTCAAAGAAAGCGTACTCCACGGGCAGCTTCGTCTGCGTCAGAAACGCCATGGCAAGGTCTGCACCGATGGAAGAAGCGACCACCATCGCCAGCCGCTCCACGCCCTGTCGATGCAGAAATATCGATCCTGCAAATACCTCGCAATCGGTTCGGTGCTCGCTCCTGTCACACCCATTGCATGAAAGAACAGCACGGCAGGATTCCTCCTGTCGCCATATGTTTGAAACAGCATTTCTATCACCTCATATTTTCATAAAAAGCATCATAATCGCCGCCAGTGCTGCTGAAATGACCACCATACCAATTGTGCCGAACAGCCACTTTTTGCCCTTATCCTTGGCTGTAATGTAGGGTTTCAGGTCTTCCGTTCCCGGAATTTCCCATGCGTTCGTATGTCCTACCCAATAGCCGTCAACCCAAAATCGGTCTATGAGATTCATAACGGACAGTATGACCAGCAGCTGCCAAAAGCCCTGAACGAAGCCCTTTGCGCCGTTGAGCGCATAGACACACACCAGCACATAGGCGATGTAACCGGGAAACGCAGACAGCTTTGAAAAATCAAAGCATTTCGCTTGATTTTCGCGTGTGTTGTAAGTCCCAGCGTTACGCACCGCTCCTGCACCTCCTGGCTGTAAAGATGCACCATGCTCACCGCGCCCTTGCGGATACCCACGGCACAGATGATAATCAGCAGAACCCCCAGCCCCAGACCTTCCAAAACCGTTTGTAAAAGCATTACTTGTTCCTCCTGTATCCTTTTTCGTCCCGGTATTCGGGATGCTCCTTTAAATATGGATCCTTGTTGCCGCAGATGGTATAATCACATCGGCAGCCGTCCACGCAGGTAGTCGTCCGCACCAGTCTTGCATGGAGCAGCTCCATAGACGCAAAGTCCACATTACACAGGGCGGGCATAATATCCGTAAGACCGTGCTTGATAGCAAACTCCGCTGCCGGGCACGCCGTAAATTCATAATAAATAGGCTTGTCGGTTTCATAAGGCGCAACCGCCATCTCGTAATCGTGCCATTTGTCGCAGCCGCTTTTCGAACGAACAAACGCCTTGTACATCAGCTTCCTCCAGAACGGCTTGTTGCAGTCCACAAATTTCAGCCTGCGGAAGATCGGCAGGATCAGATTTTCCTCCATCTCTTCGATTTCACGGAACGAAGTAACTGCTTTGCAGACCACATAATAGCTCATGATGGCGATGCAGTCGTAGGTGCCGCCTACGCCGTTGTGGAAGTTCTTTTTTGCCGCCCAAGTCGGTGCGCCAGTCGGAGAGAAAGACCGCGTACTGCCGCTGTACCTGTTCCCATATCGCCTCCCGCTCTGCTTCCGGGTAGTGCAGGGCGATCTTCGCCCGTATCTCTTTCTTGCAAGGCTTTGAATACAGCACATGGCTTTTGCGGTCGAATAGAAGCTCGTTGTCCTTCATCTGATTGCCTCCCTCCTTGTTCTTTCTTGCGTGCATGAGACCATCTCAGATTTAACCCGCTTTTCGGCAGACAAACCATGCCATGCTTTTCAGGTTTCCCATGTCCACATCCGTATACATTCCATCCAGCCGTGCTTTCAGACTGGAAACCGTCTCATAGGGCGGTGTGAAAAACCCTGCCTTTTCATAAGCATGCCGGACAAACCAATCCGTCCGCTTGTGCTCGCCCATCACATAAAAGCAGCCGCAGAATGTCCCGCCGGGTCTCAAAACCCGGAATACCTCCCGATAGGCGGCCCCTTTGTCCGGGAAAGCGTGAAAGCCGTTCAACGACAAAACGATGTCAAAGGTGTCGTCTGCATAGGGGAGTGCTCCCACATCTCCCTGCCGGAAGGTTACATTTTTCAGGTGCAGGCAGTCAGCCTTTTCCCGTGCCTGCCTCATCATATCGGGCGAATAATCGAGACAGGTAATGTCCGCTTCCGGCATAGTCCGATAAACCGGCATGGTCAGAATCCCTGTTCCCACCGGCACTTCCAGCAGCTTGCCGGAGAAATGCTCCGGAATACCGGACATTGCCTTTTCCAGATGGGCGTCGTTTTTCGCCTTGTTCATTGCCCACACCAAGCGGCACACCGCTTTCCCGCTCAGAGTAGAGCAGGTGATCATGCCGTCATAAAAACTGTTTCCGCCCGTCATTCGGTACGCACCGCGAATAGCTTCTTTTCGTTCCATGGTTCTTCCTCCGTGTTTCAATCATCACACGACCGTTTCCGATCTCATTTTTTCAAAATGTCCACGATTTTCGCGAAGTCCTCCTTTGCCTCCTTGAAGATCGGCAGCATACAGTAGCAATGCACCATCTTCGGGCGGGCGGACACCGTATAGGGGACATTTGCCCGTTTGCAGGCTTCCTCAAAGTCCGGCAAAGCACCGTAGAGCACCTCGTCGGCAGAATAGAAGAAGTGAATATCGCCTACGCCGGTAAAATCTCCCCGGGAGCCGGAGAGCATATAGTCCGGCACATTCTCACAGCCGTGCCGCATGAACTTCTCCACCGTCACCATGAAGGCATAGTCGATGGAAACATCTCTTTCGTTCAATGCCTTCATCCGCGATTTTTCGCCATCGTTCCACGGCACTTCGCCGGGGGATACGGCGACGATGTGCCTCGGCTGCGGCAGCGGTTCGGGCTGCGCGTTGTTGTGCGCCGCAATGCCCAGTGCCAGCGCACCGCCGGAGGAAAAGCCGCAGGTACTGACGTTCCCGCCGCCGTACAGTGTAATCATTTTTCGATAACATTCGTACACCATCGCGTATGTTTCAGTAATGCAGTGTTCCATGCAGAGCGGGTAAAACGGAAACCACACATCACAGCCGGTCTCGCGGCAGAGCTTGCGCATCACAGGCAGGTCGCCCTTATCGGGGCCGATCACCATGCCGCCGCCAAAGAAATAGAGAATCGCGCGCTCGGACGGCTTCGGATGCTCTCGCACGATCAGGCAGGGAAAGCCGTTTACCGCAATCGTTTCATAATATACCTTGCGGTCGGTGGGCGTAAAAACGCCACGATGCCGGTTCTGCTTTTCAATTTCCTTTCGCAGTGCATCCTCCGGCAAGGCGAACGCCTTTTTCGCGCCGGAGAGCTTGTATACGCTGCGTAAGATAGATGCAAAGATACTCATGATTTAGCCCCCCTCATTTCCGTGCCGTGATGCACAGCCAGCTTTTCTTTTTGTGTATCTGCACATCGTGAAAGCCCGCCTGCTCCAGATACGCCTTCAGCTCGGCGTCCTTGTAGATGGTCATGCCGCCGATGATCTCCGTCCACTTCTTGTCCTTGTCCGTATCGCCGTTGCTTCGTTGCAAATGAGTAATTTCCCGCCGGGCTTCAGCACCCGGTAAACCTCCCGGAAGCACTGCGGCAGATCGGGCCAGAAATAGACGGTTTCAAAGGCTGTGACCGCATCGAACCAGTCCTTTGCGAAAATGATACGCTCCACGCTGCCCTGCCACACCACGCAGCGCCCCTCCTGAATTGCAGGCTCGGTTGAGGCTTCGAGCCTTCTCCACACTGACGGGAGAATAGTCAATGCCCTTGACAATACCCTGTGGGTATTTTTTCAGCAGCCTTTTCATGTTCGCCCCGCCGCCGCAGCCGCAGTCCAGCACCTTGGCGTCCGGCGCAACATTCAGAAATTGAAGTCCCCACTGGGCCACAGGACTGTGACCCAGGTTCATCATGGCAACCATGATTTTCCCGCCAAGCCCCACAGGCTTTCTGGTGTTCTCAAAAAATGACATCTTATCACACCTCCGATTTCACACATTCCGCATAGGTCAGCGGGAAGGACGCCTTTAGAACAGCGCTTTTCCGCACCGCCCAGCCGTTTTGCCGTAGGAAACGCAGGTATTTCCTTGCTCGTCCACTTGCTGTGGAGAGGGAAGCCTGCCATCCTCATAAAAAATGCCCTGACCATGCCGGAAAAAGAGTTTCCGGCATGGTGAAGGTCGGCGCAATCAACACGCCGTCATCCTTCAGAACCCGCTTGATTTCTTGCAGGGCTTTCTCCGGCTGCGGCACGATGTGCAGTGCGTTTGACACGATCACCACATCAAAAGATTTCATCCGCATAGGGCAGGCGGAACATATCCTGCACGGAAAAGTGCAGCTTCGCCGAGTGATTGTCCCGCTTGGCTTCCGCAATCATTTCCGCAGAAGCGTCCGTCGCCTCGATGTGTGCCGCCGCGTTTACGATATGTTTTGCGATTAGCCCCGTGCCGGTCGCCAGATCCAACACCGTTTTTGCTTTCACCACCGGCCGGATGCTGCGCACACATCTCCTCATACGCTGCCCGATCCTTTCGCATAAAGCGGTCGTACCGACCGGCATTTTTTGTCCCAGAAGTTCTTGTGTTCCGGCATTGCTATCATTCCTTTCGATATTAGATTCGCCTAACCGATACGCACAGTCGCGTAGTTAGAGAGTGCTAACCGCCGTATTTCGGAAAAGCCGCATCTCTGCGGCCTTCCGCTTATTTAAATAACTCCCTGCAAGCGCCGTACACCAGCGTTTCCAGCACCTGCGGGTACAGTTCTCCAATCTGCTCCTTGTGGGAAACAGTCAAGATCAGTCCCCGTACCGTGGCGGCAGCCAAAGAGATGCCGCGATTCGGCGCAAGGTCATATTTCTCCAAAAGTAGACGAATGTGCGTCTCGTCATCGTGGTAATGGACATTTTTGATGTCCTCCGGCAGTCTCTGCAAAAGCAGCTTCGCATCGTTTTCAATGAAAACCATGTCGCCGGTATCGGACAGCCGCCGGCAGACGGCAAGAACCGCCTTTGCCGCACGCTCCGACGGCGGCAAGCCGTTTGCTTCGCTCAGTGCATGGTCAGCCACTCCGTAAAGATCGGAGTGAACGTTCTCCAAAACCGCGAAGAAAAGCATTTCCTTGGATTCGTAGAATTTATAGAACGAGCCCTTTGAAATGCCGACCGCCTTCGTCAGCTGCTCTACGGAGGTTTTCTTCATCCCCAGCGTGACAGCACAATGTCTCGTTTCCTTCAGCAACGCCTTGCGGAGCTGCTCAGTTTCGTAATCGGTAAAAGCCAAGGTCGCACCCTCCCTGAAATATGACCATTTCGGTTCTTCTGGTCATATTATACCGCGCTTCTTTCTGGTTTGCAAGAGGTGCGGAGAAAAAAACGCTAATCAAAAGGGGGTGCAGTGTTACAGAAAGAGACGCTGGAATTCTGGTAACCGGTAATCGCTGTTGCCGCGGTAAAAGAAACTATATCGTAAATAGGGTAGAGGGAAAATAAATATTTTCGCCCCTCCCATTGAACCGTACGTACGGGTCTCGTATACGGCTCTACAATTTATATTCCAACTTTAACTAAGTAATAGGATAAGGGATTGAGCAGACCAGCTCCATCTTTTATCCTGTTTTCAAGTAAATCCTTGCTGATAATGAAATTCACCACGTTCATTCCGCTTCTTTTGTACCAACCCAGTCTCGAATTTGAAGCTTTAAATATTTCTTTATTGCTAAATCTGTTCTTATGTTTCCAGTTCAGATAGCTTAGATTCCGATAAATGGTTTTGGGTCTCTTCCATTGCTTCATGACAATTACTCTGATTTTATGTCTCAGCCATTCCCCGAGTTCTTTCACAAACTGTTTCATCTTTCCAATTCTGAAATAATTTATCCACCCTCGTACAATCTCGTTTACCCTTTTAATTGTAACTGCAAGTGGTCTCGCTACTGCTTTTCCTCTTTTCAGATATTCGCTCAGCTTCTTTTTCAGTTTCTTTTTCTTTTCATTGGTCGG
>ENA-OQDT01001071-OQDT01001071.1-human-gut-metagenome-genome-assembly--contig:-NODE-1071-length-16856-cov-4.012015_pt1 | contig 16856 bp, 15 predicted proteins | sample MGYA00242786_ERZ504617 | MGnify/ENA primary metagenome ERZ504617 (study PRJEB26092, sample SAMD00036337) | human gut metagenome | host: Homo sapiens | study: EMG produced TPA metagenomics assembly of...
GATGTTGGCTTTGGCAACCATGGAGGCAAACTTCAATAACAAACAAAAAATACAATGGGACAACAAGCTTGAGATGCGTTTGGGATTCCAGACTTCAAAAACGGACGAGAAGCATAAACTCAAGACTAATGATGACTTGTTGCGCTTGACCACTAAAATAGGATACAAGGCTACCAAACATTGGTTTTATACCTTGCAGGTCCAGGCATATACTCAGTTTTATCCGAGTTTCAAGGCAAATAGCGATGAGGTCTCTTCCGATTTCCTTTCTCCGTTCAACTTGGTCGTTTCTTTAGGTATGGATTATAAATTGGAATTGAAACGCTTTAAGGGTTCTGCCAACTTGTCTCCCGTAGCTTATAACTTTCGTTCGGTAGAGCGCAGGTCGTTATTCGGTAATTTTGGATTGGAGTCGGGACGAAGCATGTACAATAATTTCGGTCCGAATATTACGGTGAATTATAGTTGGGAAATATGGAAAAACGTCAAGTGGGATGCCCGTATATATTGGTTCAGCAACTTGGAGCAGACTGATATTGAATGGGAAAACACGTTTACTTTCACGATAAACAGGTTCTTGAACTCCAAACTGTTTCTCTATCCTCGTATAGATGACAGTTCGGAGAATTATCGAAATGAGGATAAAAAGTTTTCTTATCTCATGTTCAAAGAATGGTTCAGCTTGGGGGTCAACTACTCGTTTTAATAGAGCCTTTGCCTATAACGACTTGTTAATACTTTCAATATAGTTCAGGAGTTCCGTACGTCCCGTTTTGTTTTCGGATGAGGTTATGAAATAAGGGGGCAGTTCTTCCCATTGTTCCTTTAAGGTTTTAAGATAAATGTCAATATTGGCTTTGAGTTTAGTCGGCTTGGACTTGTCGGCTTTCGTAAAAACAATACTGAACGGGATTCCGTTTTCTCCAAGCCATTCAATGAATTCCATGTCTATTTTTTGAGGCTCGTGCCGTGAATCAACGAGTACGAATAAATTGGTCATCTTGTTCTCTGCGCAGTATATAAGAAGAGATGATTTGCTGCAACTTTTCTTGTTCTTTTTTGCTTATTTTGGCATAACCGTATCCTGGAAGGTCTACCAGATACCATTCTTTGTTGATTAAAAAATTGATTGATAAGCAATGTCTTACCCGGTGTGGAAGAGGTCTTTGCCAACTTTTTATTATTGGCCAGCATGTTAATCAAACTGGATTTGCCCACATTCGAACGGCCAATGAAAGCGTATTCGGGAGCATGGGTAGAAGGACATTTCCCGACCGAAGAGTTGCTGATGACGAATTCTGCTGATTTGATTTCCATGTCAGTTTGTATTTTTTTTTGGTTGGCAAATATACGCTTTTTATTTGGCTTTTGGTTATCTTTGCACAAATTTATGTATTTTGATTGTAGATGAATCAACAATATCCTTCAGTATTATTAGAAAAGGCCGTAAATGAATTTGCGAAGTTGCCGGGGATAGGTTCGAAGACTGCCATGCGGTTGGTTCTACACCTGTTGAGGCAAGATGTACAGGCAGTTGAGAGTTTCGGACAGTCGTTGATTACGTTGAAGCGTGATGTGAAATATTGTTCTATATGTCATAATATCTCGGATACGGACGTTTGTGAAATCTGTTCGGATATGCAACGCGACCATTCCACGATATGCGTGGTGGAAAATATTCAGGACGTGATGGCTATAGAGAATACACATCAGTACAAGGGTGTTTATCATGTGCTTGGCGGAGTGATATCCCCGATGGACGGGGTGGGACCTTCTGACCTTCAGATGCAAACTCTAGTGGAACGCGTGGAAGACGGGGGGGTACGAGAGGTGATATTGGCTCTTAGTCCGACAATGGAGGGAGATACGACCAATTTTTATATTTACAGAAAATTGGAGAATGTAGCTGCACGTATCAGCGTGATTGCACGTGGGGTTGCGCAAAATGATGAACTGCAATATACGGATGAAGTAACGTTGGGACGTTCTATTGTGAACCGCGTAGTCTTTACGGGACAAATGTAGGAGAACAGAGAGATGGAGAATATTATTATAAAGAAACTCCGGTTGGAGTTTTGTTTTATTTTTATATGGGCGGCCGTACTTATAGGGCTGTTTGAGTGGGACGTTTGGACTGCCGGATGGGCTGTAGGAAATGAACTGGCAGATTACTATATCAATCTGACGGGAATCATCATGGTTATCGTATTGGTGCCTATGGCTCTGAAAATGATGTCGTTTAGAGTGGTGAAATCTTCTTATTCCGTAGGCTCTCCGCAACGGTCCGGTTTGAAATATAAAAGATGGAGTGAAGTTCGTATGGCTATGTTAGCTGTCACGGGATGGACGAACATCGTATTTTATTATTTGACATTGGACTCGACCGGTTCTATTTGTGCGCTTATTGCAGCTTTGGCTTTATGTTTTTGTTGGCCTTCCCGTGAAAAGTTTGAGAATGAAACGGGGTTGGAATTGAATCATGACGGTGTAAAGACAGAAAACCAAAGAAAGGCATGAAACTTTCAATCGTAATCGTCAGCTACAATGTGAAGTATTACTTGGAGCAGTGCTTGTGCTCTGTGGCACGGGCATGCTATGGACTGGATGCTGAAATCTGGGTGGTAGATAATGCTTCTTCCGACGGGTCGGTGGAATATATACGTTCTCGTTTTGCCGGATGTCCATTTTATAGAGAATCAGGAAAATGTAGGTTTTTCCCGTGCGAATAACATGGCTATAAGGCAAGCGACGGGCGATTATATTTTATTGCTTAATCCGGATACAGTGGTAGGAGAAAACACATTGTCCGGATGTTTGCAGTTTATGGATGCTCATCCGGAGGCCGGTGCTACGGGGGTCGCTATGTTGAAGGATGACGGTGGTTTTGCTTGGGAATCTCGTCGGGGGCTACCTACTCCTTTTACGTCTTTTTGCAAAATGACCGGTTTGTGTGCGTTGTTTCCTCATTCGCGGCGTTTGGGACGTTATTACATGAGGTATTTGGATAAGAACAAGACCAATCAGATTGATGTCATCTCAGGTGCTTTTTGCATGGTGCGCCGTTCTGCACTTGATAAAACCGGACTTTTGGATGAGGACTTTTTCATGTATGGAGAAGATATCGACCTTTCTTATCGTTTGTTGCAATGTGGCTATAAGAATTATTATCAACCGTTGAGGATCCTGCACTATAAGGGAGAAAGTACGCATAAAAGCTCTTTCCGTTACGTGCATGTTTTTTATAAGGCTATGCTTATCTTTTTTGATAAACATTATCGTCGTTCGAATCGTTGGTTGACACCTTTTATCCAATTGGCTGTTATTGTCCGGGGAATCTTGGATTTGTGTATGCACCAGAAAGAGCGTTTGTTCGGATGGGCAGGAACAGGACGAGACCGCGAGGCTGACAAATCATATTTGTTTTTGGGACGTCCGGAAGCTGTAGAGTCGCTATGCAGATTGGGGCTTGAAAACAACTTGAAAATAGATTTTGTGGTAGCGGATGAATCGAACAAGCCGGACGGCCATCTTGACCCGTCTCTTTCGGTGAAGGCCTATGATTATGTCATTTATGATACCGGGGCATATAGTTATGAGAAAATGCTATACCTGTTGTCTCTCGGGGCAGGACATACCCGGATACGGATAGCGACTTACTCTATGGATACATCTAAGTTGATAACGATGAATAACGTATATTAAAAAACGAAATACGATGATGTTTGCAGCAGATAATATACGGTTGCGTGCACTTGAACCGGAAGATTTGGAGTGGTTATATAGTATTGAAAATGATGAAGAGTTGTGGCAATGGGGGAGTTCGAATGTTCCCTATTCCCGTTATTCCTTAAAAAACATATATAGCAGAGTCACGCCACGACATTTATGCCGATGGACAATTGCGTTTGGTTATAGAGACAGAGGATGAGCATTTGGTTTTAGGCTGTGTGGATTTGATGGATTTTTCTCCTCGGCATTTACGTGCGGAGATAGGAATCTTGTTATTTCCGGAGTATAGGGGGCGGGGAGTTCAACCAAGGTATTGGGGATGCTTGTTTCTTATGCTCGCGAACATTTGTATATGCACCAACTTTATGCTATAGTTTCCCAAAAGAATATGAAAGCGCAACATTTGTTTGAGAGGTTCGGTTTCAAACGTGTATCTCTGTTAGCGGATTGGCTAAGGGACAAAGAAGAAGATTACGCTCTCTTGGGTTGTAATTCTCAGCTGTGAACTCTTCTGTGAGATGGCAGTAGTCTTCATGTGGAATCTGCTCCACGCTGCGCACCCATTCTCCTCTGGCAGGGATTGCATAAAGTCCCCAGTGAATAAACATGCCGAAACGGGCGTCACGGTACCATTCGGTACGTTTTGTTCTTTCTTCGATTACTTTGTTCATTTTATAATGTCCTTTCCTGTAACATTAGGCAAAATACTTTTCCAGTTCTCTCTTCATATCCTCTGGAATTTCCCGTTCAAAGGAAAGCTCTGGCTTGTTTGCCACCCATGTAGCTGCTGTGCAGAGAGTTTTCGCTCCTTCTTCCAGTGCACGAGGAGAAATATATTCTACCGTATCGTGTCTTGTATGCATGCCAAAGCCGTCACGGTTTAAGGTAAGCGCTGGCACACCTTTCCATGCGAAAGTATTGGAATCGCTGGCCCAGACCTGATTTTTGATGGTAACACCCAGCTGATTTTCTTCCATGAGGTTTTTCAGTTCTGCACAGACAGTCGGATCTGCAGTTACTCCCAGAACGTTTCCTCCCAGGAGCTGCCCTGCCAGGTCTACATTCAGATTAAACACATGGCTGCTCATTTCTCCTTCATGGGATTTCACATAATTCTGGCTTCCAACCAGACCTTTTTCCTCGGAGCCAAACCAGATGAACTCCATCGTTCTGGCTGGTCTGTGCTCTGCGAAATGATGAAAAGCTTCCATCACCATGGCTCCGCCGGACATATTGTCATATGCACCAGGGCCTTCCGGAACAGAATCATAATGAGCCGTTACCGTAACGATTTCTTCTGGAAAATCAGTTCCCAGAATGCGTACTGCCACATTGGCGGAATTGCGGGAAATCTCGCTCTGCTGAATGTTCAGGCAGCACTTGGATGCCTGTTTCTCCACGATTTCCACTGCATCCAGATAATGGATAGATGCGCCTGGAAGATCACCTGCCTTGCGGCGGTACTGGGTTGGAATCCGGTCTTCCCCCTGATCCAGCGGCGTGCCGCATATGGTTACAAAGCCAAGTGCACCTGCTGCTTTTATTTTATTTATCATATCTTCACGAATAGGATCGCAGACCAGCACAACTGCCCCTTTTGCCTTGGAAAGACTGATGTCGTCTCCTTTTCCCACGAAGAGAAATGGTGCTGTGATGCCCTCTTCCAGGGTGCAGGCGCCATTCAGGTAGGCACGCACCGGATAAGCCTTCTTATAAGGCTGGCAGATTACCAGCTCTGCCTTTTTCTGCTGAAAATCCGGACACTGGAAAAATTCCATGCGGGGTGTCTGAATGTAGACAGACTTTCCCGTCTGGGCTGCTGCCTGCTCCGCTTCCTTCAAAATGTATTCAGCTGCTTTGTGCTCCCCCTTAGTGCCGGATTCACGGACGTATGCCGTGTCAGCTACAAACTGATACGCGCGTTGTCCATTTGGGTGAATTTCTGTGTATTTATTCATAATTTACTCCATTTAGAGATGGCTTCCGATTTACTCCTATTTAATGCGCTACATTCAGAGGCCTTGCAATTTTCCTTATTATGCTTTGCTGCGCACCTCTAGAGCACAAAGAAAACCATCTCTATATTTCTTAGAAATTCTACTATATACTTCAAAAACTACTATATCTTCTTTTAAATGCAATTTATACTTCCGGCACTTCTTCCATAATACGGATCAACATATCGCCAGTTCCAACATTATAGCCGCTGGTTGCATAAATCCCTACAGACTCGCCATTAGTTACCAGAATTAGCGGAAGCTTGTCTGGATCAACGTACATTCTTCTTCCCAGAAGTTCAATGTTTTCTTCAAAGGAATCGTAATAGATGGAAACATTCGGGAACATCTTCAGCACTTTTGCCAGAAGAGGATCCTGCTTGGCTTCCGGAGTACGAATCATGAAGGAGATGGAATTTTCAAATTCGTGGAATTTTTCTGCATGTTCCAGCATTTCATTCAAAATATGTTCCGTAGGCTCCCGGCTCTCTTCCAGCCACATGAGAATTTTCTTGCCGCCTTTGGTTAACTCAGCGCAGGTTACTGTGTTTCCGGCAGAATCTTTACCTCAAACTCCGGAAGGGAAATACGCTCCAGCATATCGCCAAGCTGAGCTTCGCGGAGACGCAAGGTTTCTTCTCTCTGTCCGCCTTCTTTTATCGTAAATGTTTTCTCCCATGCAAACTGATTTCCGTTAGGAAGACGGTTGGTGGTGATAATCCGGTAGATTCCTGGAATCAATGCAAGCTCCAGAGTATCCCCCTTCCAGCTTCTGCCTGTAAGATTCAGGGAAACAAATTCATTTCCAACCAGACGTCCCATTGTCCAGTTCTGATAGTAGTTCCATACAGCATCAGCCTCTTTTTTCAGTGTGAGAACTGCGCCACCCTTCTGCTGTTTCAAAACGGACACAAACTGGTCTTTTACCCAATATTCCATTACCTTATTATCTGGATTCAATCTTGCCGGAATTCCCAGTGTACGGGCGATTGCCACAAAAAGTACCTTCTTGGAACGCTCGGTACCAATTCCAGATACCAGACATTCGTATGGAGTTTCCATTACGGTCTCGCGCTCGTTATCCGGGTAGGCAGTGATGTGCACCTGGATATAATTCCAGATTTCTGCCGGATTTGTGCGGAAAGCGGCTTTCTGCTCTTCTGTGAAAAAGGAGAGAATGCCTTTTCGGTATGGACGAAGAAGCTCGTCCTCCACACGGGGATTTAATACGTAATTGATATAGAGGTTATAGCCATTCTCAGCACCAGAAACGCCTGTATATGCCACAGATTTTTCAGTTTTACAATTCTTCTCGCCGCAAGCAGTGCCGTTAACATCCCAAACAAGATCTCGGTACTCCTTAGCATATATCTTTCCATATTCCAAATGCTCTTCCAGCACCCTGCAAACACAGTCTGTATGATCCTTCTCTGAAAGCACATCCACTATTGCCTGACGAAGTTCCTTCTCATCGCCTCCTGCAAGAAAAGCGGTCAGCTCCGGATTTACCCAATTTTCTTTCTTCTCCTTGCGGATCTTGTTTGCTTCATTCAGTCGTCTGGTTCCTTCTGCTTTCTGCTCCTGGGTAGGCATGTCCGGGTTCACCGGGGTGTCAACTGGCGCAATTACATCTACAGCTCTCCAATCCTCAGCTTCCACAGTCTCACCAGTAAGAATCAGGGAAATCTCATCCTGCGCTCTGGTATCCAGATCTGCCTGTGCAAAGCCTTCCATCCCCGGAAGGAATGCCAGAACTCTCACACTTCCCAAACCCGTCACTAAGGAAACTGTTCCCTTCTCGTCTGTCTCTGCCTTTGCAATAGGAAAATACTCTCCCATATTCAACACCAGAAACTGCACTTGAGCGCCCTTTACAGCCGCGCCCTCTTTATCTGTCACTTTTACAGAAACAGTTTTCACCCTGGCATAACGCGTAGTCTGGTTCAACATAACCGCTGCACCTTCTTTGCCGATCACATCCTCCCCTTCTGCCGGGAAAAGATCAAACAGGCGGGAATGCACCATCATTGCTCTGGAAGAAGCATTGGTAAACCACCCCTTATTCAGGATCATAAGCGGCTCACATGCGCCTGTGAAATACCATTTTCCGTCACACCAAAGCTCCACCCATGCGTGGTTGTCATCACAGTGGGACCACCTTGGCACATACACCTGCCGCGCCGGAATTCCCACACTGCGAAGTGCATTTACCAGAAAAACAGACTCCTCACCGCAGCGTCCGTAACCTCTTCGATATACCGTAAGTGCCGGAAGTGTACGGTCATCACCACTATGATAAGTAGCTTCCTCCGCACACCAGTAATTTACCTCAATTGCCGCATCTTTCGCATTTTTTCCTTCAATTCTATCCTTCAACTCATTCCAGAAAAAGCTTCGACAAGGAAGTACCTCTTCCTCATTCACCCTGTGATCCAGAATATAATTCAAAAACATCTCCTCCGGCAGCTCTTTCACCCTGTCCAGCGTATTATAAAGAAACAGCCCATGACTTGCGAAATCCTGAATCTCCTCAAAAGTATAATTCACAAGATCACTATAAGGCGCGGTCACATACAAATACTTCATTGCCAGCCCCAGATCTCTGCCGCATCCATCCAGCTTCTCACAAATCGTCTTTAGTGGCTCCCTGTCCGGTCCAAGCTTCTCTGTTAATTTCAAAAATTCTTCTTCAATCTTCCTCTGACTGTTCTGAAGAAACATCTATTCATCCTCCTACTTTAAATAGAAAAACGCCCTTTCACGAAAAAATTGTTCTTTTTTTGTGAAAGAGCGTCCCAGCCTCAAAGCCTTGCTAAAACTTCCCGGGCCTTTTTCACCTCAGCCTCACTGGTGCGGAAAATCTCATACTCACTCAAAGAAGGCAGTCCCATACTTACACCCTCTTTGCGGTACTTCATCTCACTGTCCAGCAAAACCTTGCCCGTCATATGATAATCTGTGATTCCGGTTTTCTCATAGATTGGAGCGATCACGTCTGCATTCACTCCTGCACCAGCCATAATGTGAATACGACCAGCACTCTTTTCCACCAGCTCTGCAAGCAGCGGCGAACCATCCACACAGTTATTCTTCTGTCCAGATGTGAGAATGGTATTAAAACCAAGAGAAATGGCCTGCTCCAGTGCCTCCATTGGATCCCTGCACACGTCAAAAGCCCTGTGCAAAGTTACAGACATCCCATTCGCTTCTTCCATAAGCTGTGCCAGATGTTCCACATCCAGGGAGCCATCCGGTCTTAGCATACCGATTACAACTCCCTGGGCACCCAGCTCCCGGAATCTTCTCACTTCTGAACGAATAATATCAAATTCATATTCAGTATAACAAAAATCACCAAATCTTGGACGGATCAGTGCATGGATCTTAATATCACTATGCCTGCGGATCTCGCGGAAAAGACTCTCTGATGGAGTTGTTCCTCCAATCACCACATTTCCGCAAAGCTCGATTCTGTCTGCTCCGCCTTTCTCTGCGGCAAGTACGGATTCCACCGAATCTGCACAAACCTCCAAAGTAAATTTGCTCATATCCTCTTTTTCCTTTCACCCAGCCTGATACTATCACATTGCAGCTATCGCAATGCTTTGCATTCTGAAAATTCCACAAATTATTCCCAAGCCCGCCGGTCTTGTCACTTTGTTGCTGCATTCCTGAGCTGCTGTCTCTTAATAGAGCGTTACTCCAAGGGAATCCAGCATATCCTGCACCGACTGATCCGGGAATTCATCTGTGATGATCCCGTCCAGTTCATCAAGCTGTGTAAATTTATAAGATTCATTAAAATAAAATTTCTCCCGCTCCATCACGGCATATTTATGACGGCTGCTTTCAATTGCAGCCTTTTTGGTCAGTCCGTCCTCCACTCCAAGAGTCGTGACGGTGTGATCCATCATATCAATTCCGCAGCTTCCCATAAATGCCCGGTCAAAGCTATACTGCCGGATCACCTGGATTGCTGCGGAACCAAGGAATCCATTTACTGTAGGATACATGATTCCACCGGTTCCAATGGCTGTGATCTTGGGATTTTGCGCAAGCAGCTGTAAAATATCGATCATGTTGCTCACTACGGTAAGCTGCATTTTCGATTTCGCAAGAAGCTTGGCAAGCTCAATATTGGTTGTGGATATATCAAGAAAAATCGCTTCCCGCTCCTTGATCAGCGTCATGGCCTTAGCCGCGATCACCATCTTCCTGTCCACATGATAATTTCTTCTGTCGATAACATCTCTTTCCAGCGGGTAATCCTGGGAAAGAATCGCACCACCGTAAGTTCTTTTTAATTTGCCGGCATTCTCAAGAGTTTTCAGATCTTTACGGATGCAGTCCTCTGTGACCTGGAACATTTCGCTCAGCTCCCTGGTCCGGACTTTTCCCTGTTCCCGAAGGACTTTCTCGATGGCTATCTGCCGTTCCTCAATGAACATCCTTCTTCCTCCTGTTTTCTGCTGCCTTATTTATCAAAAGCCCATCTCCCGCTCTTTCAAGCGGTTAACATAACTTATATAGCACTATACATTTCATATTACAGCCAGTCTTTTAGCTTTCCATATCTTCTGAATAGATACACAATCTGCCCGTCAAATATTACTCTGCGCACTGACTGCAGGCAACAAAATGTCCCGGTTTTACCTCAACAAGCTTCGGCTGGCTCTTATGGCAGCTATCCTTGCAAACAGGACAACGGCTGCAGAACTTACACTCCTCGCCAAGATCAATGGGGTTCGGAAGTGTACCCTCCAGCATGATTCTCTGACGGTTCTTCTCAATATCCGGATCCGGGATCGGGATTGCAGAAAGAAGAGCCTTGGTATAAGGATGCATTGGGTTCTCAAAAAGCTCCTCACTGTCAGCAAGCTCAACAAGAGATCCCAGGTACATAACACCAATACGGTCACTGATATGCTTCACCATGGAAAGGTCGTGTGCAATAAACAGGTAAGTCAGCCCACGCTCTCTCTGAAGCTGCTCCAGAAGGTTGATAACCTGTGCCTGGATGGAAACGTCCAAAGCAGAAATGGGCTCATCGCATACAATAAAATCCGGATTTACTGCAAGTGCACGTGCAATACCAACACGCTGGCGCTGTCCACCGGAAAACTCATGAGGGAAACGATCTGCGTGCTCTGCCTGAAGACCAACGGTTTCCAGAAGCTCAATGACCTTGGCATCACGTTCTTTTTTATTGGCAGCAAGACCATGAGCATCAATTCCCTCTGCTACAATATCCAGAATTTTCCTTCGCGGGTTCAGGGATGCATATGGATCCTGGAAAATCATCTGCATTCTTCTGCAAAGTTCATGTCTCTGCTTTGTATCCAGATTCTTGTCAATTTTCGTTCCATCGAAAGTTACCGTACCATCTGTAGGATCATACAGATGGATAACAGTTCTTCCGAAGGTAGATTTACCACATCCAGACTCTCCAACCAGACCAAGAGTCTCTCCTTTATAAATCTGAAGGGAAATGTCATCAACTGCTTTCAGGATCTTTTTATTTCCAACATTAAAGTATTTCTTCAGGTTCTTGACATCAAGAAGTACCTGCTTTTCATCATTTTTCATCAGAGTTTACCTCCTGTGCCATCTCGTCAAGCATCCAGCATGCTGACTTGTGATTCTTGCCGCAATCGGTATAATCCGGCATGTATTTCTGGCAAACGATCATTGTCTCCTTACATCTTGCCGCAAAAGGACATCCAACCGGAGGCTCCATAAGATCCGGAGGAGTTCCCGGAATTGCCTGAAGCTCACCGCCTTTTTTCGTGTGCTTTTGGAATAGAACGAAGAAGGCCTTTTGTATATTCGTGACATGGGTTGTGGAAAATATCTTCCACATCTCCTGTCTCAACTAATTTTCCGCCATACATAACAGCAACACGGTCTGCAATATTTGCCACAACACCAAGGTTATGGGTAATGATGATAATGGATGTTTTGATCTTTTTCTGAAGATCGCGCATCAGATCCAGAATCTGTGCCTGGATCGTTACATCAAGGGCTGTGGTCGGCTCATCTGCGATCAGCACCTTGGGATCACAGGCCAGTGCAATGGCGATGACAACTCGCTGTCTCATACCACCGGACAGCTGGTGTGGATACTGGTCGTAACGTGCCTCCGGATTGGAGATTCCAACCAGGGAAAGAAGCTCAATGGCTCTTGTCTTACGGTCGGCTTTACTCATCTCCTTGCGGTGCTCTTTCAGCATTTCCTCTATCTGTTTTCCAACCTTCATGGTCGGGTTCAGGGAAGTCATGGGATCCTGGAAGATCATGGCAATCTCGCTTCCGCGCACCTGCTGCATCTGACGCTCTGAATATTTAGTCAGATCATTACCCTGGAACATTACGCTTCCTTCTACTACTTTTCCGTTCTTTGGGAGGATTCCCATAACACCTTTCATGGTAATGGATTTTCCGGAACCGGACTCTCCTACTACCGCAAGTGTCTCCTGCTCATTCAGGTAAAAATCCACGCCGCGCACAGCCTGGACAACGCCCTTGTGCGTCTTGATGTGGACTGTAAGATTCTTAACTTCTAATATTTTTCCCATAGCTGTACCTACTTTCTCATCTGCGGATCAAGGGCATCACGAAGTCCGTCGCCCAGAATACTGAAGCATACCATAATCAGTACGATAACAATTGCCGGGAAAATCAGTACATGTGGATACATTCGCAGTACCTGATAACCACCGTTGATCAATACACCAAGGGAAGCCTGCGGCTCTGCCAGACCAATACCAATGAAGCTTAAGAATGCCTCGGTAAAGATAGCGCTTGGGATTGTGAACATCACGTTGATTACGATAACGCTGACTGTGTTCGGGATCAGATCCTTCATAATAATGTTGAATTTGCTGGTTCCAAGAACCTGAGAAGCAAGTACGAATTCCTGATTCTTCAGTTTCAGGATCTCGGCACGAACCAGTCTGGCCATGTTTACCCATCCGGTAATGGAAAGTGCAGCGATAATAGTTCCTACACCAGCCGGGAATGCCATCAGGAAAAGGATTACAATGATAAGGCTTGGGATTCCAACCAGTACCTCAATGATACGCTGCATAACAGCGTCTACCTTTCCCCCGAAAAGAGCGGAAACAGCACCGTAAAGAACACCTACAACCAGATCCAGGATTGCAGCTACCAGTGCGATCATAAGGGAAATTCTGGTTCCCATCCAGGTACGTACCCAAAGGTCACGTCCAAACTGGTCAGCACCAAAAATGTGTGCTGCACTTGGAAGTCCATATACATTGTTATAATCAGTGTCTCTAAATGAATATTTACTGAAAATCGGTGCAAAAATGGCAAGCAGGATAATTCCGATCAAAATAAATAATGCTACAACTGCTGCCTTGTTTTTTTTCAGACGGATCCATGCGTCAGCCAGCATAGTGGAAGCAGGAGCTGCGATGTGCTCTTTTTCAGAGGCTTCTACTTTCGCTTTCTGATACATGCTGCGGTCAATTTTTGATTTGTCCACGATCAGCTCTCCTTTCCTTTGGCAAGACGAATTCTCGGATCAATAAGAGAATAAGCCAGGTCAACAAGCAGTACAATCAGCATATAGAATGCGGCATAGAAAATAGTAATACCCATGATCACCGGATAGTCATTGGCCTTGATACAGTCTACGAAAAGGCTTCCGATACCAGGAATACTGAAGATGTTCTCTACAGCAAGAGATCCTGTCATAAGGTTTACTACGATTGGTCCTAAAATGGTTACAACCGGAAGGATGGAGTTGCGGACTGCATGACGCATAAGAACCTTCATCTGGCTCAGCCCCTTGGCTCTTGCAGTTACGATGTAATCCTGATCCAGTACATCCAGCATTTCGGTACGCATAAAACGGGCAACCATAGCTGTTGCACTGAACGAAAGCGCAATGGACGGCAATACGGAACAATTCCAGCCAGTCCAGAATCCAACCGGGAGAACGCCCCATTTCAGACCTATGTAATACTGAAGAAGGGCTGCGGCGACAAAGTTCGGCACCGAGACTCCAAGCACTGCCAATATCATAGTAAAGTAATCAATTCCGCTATTGTGCTTCCAGGCAGCCAGGATTCCTAAAATTAATCCGATTGCAAGTCCGATCAGTACTGCCTGGATACCAATCAGCGCAGATGGTCCGAGACGACCTGTGATAACCTTGGAAACGTCCTGGTTTACATAAGTAAAGGAAGTACACAGGTCTCCTTTCAGCATGTTCTTAATATATTTCACATACTGCATTGGAAGAGAATCATTTAATCCATACATTTCCAGCACACGTTCCTGCTGCTGAGGTGTCATAATACTAAAACGCTCAGCATCAAAAGGTGTACCTGGAAGATTTTTCATCATGAAAAAGGTACAGGTTACAATTACCCACAAGGTAACCAGAATGTACCCTAATCGCTTTAATACATATTTCAGCATGACATCACCTTTTCTGTTACTGTGCACGTAGTGAACAGTACTCCTTTTCTTTCTGTGAAAAACAGACCGTATACCGGCTGTGTAAGCCACTGCTGTATACGGTCCGTTACCTATTCCTTAAGGAATATTACTTGAATTTGAAGCAAACCTCTGAGATCTGTTTCGCTACCAGTTTATATCCAACAATCACCTGAATAAGAGATTATTCGAAGGAAGCGTACTTGAACTCAAGCGGAACACCGATCGGATGGCTGATCAGGTTCTTGACATTGGATTTTGTCAGAACAGCGGAACCTCTGTGGTATACAGGAGCAACAACTGCATCTTCCTCAACCAGCTTCTTCTCAGCTTTCAGCATGTCGTCAAGACGAACAGCGTCATCTGTCTGAGTCTTAGCGTCAGAGATCAGTGCATTGTAATCATCATCGTTGTAGTTTCCACGGTATGGAGTTCCGTTTGTCCACAGATCAAGGTATGTCATAGCGTCATCATAGTCAGCACCCCATGCTGTTACAGCAAACTGATAGTTGTTGGCATCCATCAGCTCTCCACGTCCCTGTACAGTCTTGGTATCAATTACTACGTTCAGACCAAGTGTTGTAACAAGCTCACTCTGGATAAATGTTGCAACGGATTTGGATACAGAGTCATCAGCTACAAGAAGAGTAACCTCTGAAGGTGCGCTTCCAAGCTCCTCAACTGCTTTGTCGTAGTACTCTTTTGCCTGCTCCGGATCATATGGGGAAACATCTCCGTTCAGCTCACGGAATGTCTTCTCTCCATCACCGCTCATGCCGTCTGCTACAAGGCCAAATCCAGGTGCAGAACCATCTGCAAGGATGTTGTCTGTAAGAGCGCTTCTGTTCATAGCAAGAGAAATAGCTTTTCTCATGTTTACATTGCTCATTACGTCGTCTGTAAGGTTGAACTGTACATAGCTTGTACGGAAGTCGATCTCCTGGCTGAATTCCGGATCATCCTTGTATGCTACTACGTTAGCAGAATCAAGCTTAACCTGGGAAAGCTCACCAGCCTGGTATGCACTTAAAGCTGCAGCTGCATCTTTGATTACACGAACCTGTGCATCTTCGATTGCTACGTTGTCTTTATCCCAGTAGTGTCGTTCTTCTCAAAGGTAACGCCTACAGCCGGGTCATAGGATGTGATTACGTATGGTCCGCAGTAGAGCATGCTGTCTGGAGACAGAGCGAAGTTTGTGCCCTGCTCTTCACAGAATGCTTCGTTAACCGGGAAGAACATATCCATTGTAGTAAGGTTCAGGAAGTATGGTGTCGGGCTCTTCAGCTGTACTTCCAGTGTCTGGTCATCAACCGCCTTAACGCCTACTTCGGAAGCGTCAACAGTTCCCTCGTTGTACTCCTGGCCGTTTACGATGTAGTCTGTCATAATGAAGCTGTAGCCGTTAGTTGCGTCAGTGCTCATCTGTTTCAGCCATGCATAAACGAAGTCAGCTGTTGTTACAGGCTCACCATTGCTCCACTGGATTCCGTCTCTTAAGTGGAAGGTGTATGTAAGCTTGTCATCTGTTACCTCGTGAGTAATGAAGCAGCCGTGCGGCTGGTTGTTCTCGTCCATACGGAACAGACCTTCTTCTGCCTGGTTCAGTACCATAAATGCATTCTCCTCGGATGCAGCCCACGGTACCAGAGTCTTAACCTCGAAATCAGTAGCAACGCTGAGAGTCTCTCCTTCTGCGAATACTGCTGACGCACCTGTTACGGTCATGGTGAGTGCCATGCCAAGTGCTACTGCTGCTTTCATCATTTTCATATTTTTTCTCCTTTCTTATCCGTCCTTTTTGCAGGTACGGTAGTAAGCCTTTGCCGTTCAGAGTCTGTATGGAGCTTTATAGTAAAAAAACATTTTCTATTCCTGCAACATAGTCACGATGTAGTTTCATGCGCCTTTGCATAAATAAAAAATGTTCTCTTTGCTCAACTCTTTTTGGTAATTTTAGTATAGCAAAGTGTTGTAGTATTGTCAATTGTTTTTTATTATTCTTTATTACTTTTTATTGTTTGGAATTGATTTTGTATGAATTACGTATTCTTTTCACACAAAACGGACATGTCGCCTACCGGCGACATTATCATGCCTGCCAAGAGGGAATGGCTGCATCCGATTTTTTATGCTACCAGATTTTCCAGTTTCTCGTACACTGCTTTTGCAAATACCTGATGCCCGGCAGCGTTCATATGCTCCTGGTCAGCGGCACAGCAGCTTACATAGGAGGCGGCGCGCATGAATTCTACGTGTTTTTCATCAGCAATGCGCTGGTATACTTTTTCCAGGTCCCTGGATACCAGCACGGAATCCCGGGAAAATTCCTGGTCATATCCTTCCTGCCATACTTTTTCTCCCAGATAGATGGGGGAAATGAGAAGTACCTTCGCTTCCGGAGCGTAGGCTGCGATCTGATCCAGAAGGCGGGCGATGCCTTTGCCGATCACTTCTGCGGAAGCGCCGAAAACCGTTTTGCAGTCGTTGGTGCCAAGCATCAAAACAATTACATCTACGCCGTCGATGGGTTCCAATAAAGTGGGAAGAAGTGCAGTTCCTCTGCGACCGTCACGCAGCGGGTCTTCGAATATGGTGGTTCTGCCGCACAGGCCTTCTTCAATGATCTGGACGGATTCGCCGGATTTATGTTCTGCATTACCA
>ENA-OQDT01001072-OQDT01001072.1-human-gut-metagenome-genome-assembly--contig:-NODE-1072-length-16848-cov-3.374200_pt1 | contig 16848 bp, 16 predicted proteins | sample MGYA00242786_ERZ504617 | MGnify/ENA primary metagenome ERZ504617 (study PRJEB26092, sample SAMD00036337) | human gut metagenome | host: Homo sapiens | study: EMG produced TPA metagenomics assembly of...
TCGAAGGTCTGGAAAAGGATTCTGTAGTGCTGTTAGAGCAGCTTAGAACTTTAGATAAAAGACGGTTGGAAAATTATGTATGTACGTTGAACCGGGTAGAAATGGAGAAAATCAATAAAGCAATCCGAAGAAGTACCGGGATACCGAAGATAATTGAAAAACCGTTAATCGTGAGCCTGTGTAGAGTATGTGCAGGCAATTTTTATGATGTGCCGGGACATTATATCCGGCGAGTGAATCCAGAACAGCGATATAAGGATACATGTATGTTTTGCAATGTCCGGAATGGGTACGACTATTATATAGGAAGAAAGAACAAGTAGCATGTAAAAGTCAAGTGTGCGATTTGAAAATTCGCACATTGGACGGTGCAGACGAAAATAGATATCTTAGTGGTGTACCGTTTTTAGATGTTACACAGCTAAAAACTACCGGTAGTAAAGCGCAAAGATTAGGACGAGGAGGATAACGTCATGGCAATGATAGAGAATGAAATGGAAAAGAAAGTATATAAAGTAGAAGATGTTCAGAATTTGCTTGGGCTGGGACGCTCCAAGGCGTATGAATTTATAGAAAATGTTTATTATGATAGAAAACCATTCCGGGTGTTGAAGATTGGCAGATCTTATCGTATCCCATGCAATTCTTTTGATAGGTGGCTGAATGGAGACGAGGAGAGAGAAAGAGTGAGAGCAGAATGAAACAGAAAGAAACGCAGCAGGAGACAATGTCAAAGGAAAAGAGAGTTGTCTTTTTTTGAAGGAAAATCATGGTATCACAGAACCAAAGAGCTGCAGGACGATTTGACGACAAAATATGGGAAAAAAGGTGGATTTGAAACGCCGGAAGAAGCAGAGAGAAGTTACTGGGAATATGAAAAGAGATACCAGAAGAAGCAGAGAGATCTCCAGATTGCAAAAATGCAAAAGACAGATGTGATGCTTGGCGATTATCTGGAATACTGGTTTGAAAATATTTTCAGTCCGAGAATTGAGACAACCACGAGAATGGTCGGAGCATATACCTTATATAATCTGATTCTTCCGAGTATGGAAGCGGATATCAAATTAAAATACATTTCAGTAGAGTATTTAGATGCTCTACTGGAACGTGTCGCGAAAATCTGTCCTTCAGCGGGAAATAAAGGGCGGGAGCTTTTGAGCATCGCCATGAAAGATGCAGCAGGAGATAAGTTCATAAGCTATAATCCAATGCCTGAGACAAAGCCATATCCGAGAGCAAAACCAAAGGTAAGGGTATTAGGCAAAGAAAAATTGAAGGCTTTTCTTGAAGCTGCGAGCAAGAATCCTTGGTATCTGGAAATTTTACTGGGACTGTTTTGTGGATTACGAAAAGGAGAAATTCTTGGATTGAAGTTTCAGGACTTTGATTTTGAAAAGCAGACGGTCAGAATCAGCAGACAGATTGTCGGAAATCTTAAAGTGAAAGAACAGGAATTTACGATTACGGAATATGCTGTTATCGAACGGAATCCAAAGACGGAGAACAGTTACCGGATATTAAGAGTTCCGAAAGTGGTGATGCGGGAAGTGAAACACAGACAACAGTTAATTGATAAGCGTAAAGCAGATATGGGGGTAGCGTACAAGGATTATGATTATGTATCTTGTCAGGAAAACGGCGAACCCCGATCATTAACGGCAATGAATCAGGCACTTACGAAAATCTGTAACAGAAATGGATTGCCAAATATCACCGTACATGGACTCAGACATATGTTTGCGACCATTTTAATTGAGCTTGGAGTTCCATTGTTTAAAATATCTGGTCTGTTAGGTCATAGTTCCGTTCATACGACTTACGAATATTATTGTGAGATTATGGACGAGCAGGATAAGATTATTGCGTTTGTAAATAATACATTTGTACCACAACGAACTGGAACGGAGGGATAGCCATGCATAAGACCTTTGACTTTAAGAAATATGTAGAATATAAGGTCTATTCGGTGACAACAATCAAAAAGGGATATGGATTTCGTGTGTTGCTGACGTTTGTAGACGATAGTATAAAGACACAGCAACATGCGGGATTCACAACCAAAAGAGAAGCTAATGCATTTCGTGATGAAGTAATCGGACAGCTACATACCGGAACCTATATTGTGTATGGAAAAATCCGGGTAGAGGAGTTTATGATCTTCTGGTTGGAAGATATTATGCGTCCCCGAATAACAGACGACACTTATACAACTTACAAAAGTGCCATTAAGAATTACATTGTTCCACAGATTGGAAAGATGTATATGTCTACACTAAATCAGGGGTATATCAGAAAATTATATAATGCAGTTGCAGAGAAGTATGAATCAGTTGCGAAAAATGTCAGGACGATCATGAAAACATCATTGGAGTATGCATTTAACAAAAATGTACTGGCAACAAATCCAGCGAAGGGAATCAATTTACCGAAGAAAATGAAAAAAGACAGAGTATCGCGTCCTGAAAATTGACGAGAAGAAAACATTGACACTTCCGCAGGTGCTTCGGTTGATTGAGGCGAGCAAGGAGACATCGATTCATATGCAAATTCTGTTTGCGGTATTGATGGGACTCAGAAGAAGTGAAATAAATGGTCTGAAATACAGTGATGTCGATTACATTCACAGGACGTTGAGAGTAGAGCGTCAGTTGGGAAAGAAGCCAAACAGTAAAGCAGAAGACTGTACACCTAAGATGCTGACAAAGCAGGAAATTAAAACAAAAACATCTGCTGGTGTGCGTGAACTTCCAATACCGGATTATGTATTTGAAGCAATTCTGGAAGAACGGAAAACTTATGAGAAGAACCGCAGACGCAGACCAAAAGAGTTCCGGGACTGGAATTATATTTGTTGTTCTACATATGGGAATCCAAGGAGTAAAGGTTTTCATCAGAAATACTATAAAGACTTGTTGAAATCCTTGGATTTGCCTGATATTCATTTTCACCAGTTGAGAAATACCTATGCAACTATTTTGCTGAAGAATAGCTTTAATTCAAAAGGTGTTTCGCATTTATTGGGACATGCCAAGGAAATCATATCAGTAGATGTCTATGGAGATACGCAGGAAATCATAGAAGACTGTCTAGATGTATTGGAACCATTTATTGAAGAAGTTATTCCAAAAGAGCGGAAAGATCAATATTATGATTATTCAGAAGTGATTGAAATAGACTTAATCCTGGAGGAATATTTCAACGCAGCATGATAAAAAATAGAATAGTAGTGATAGAAAAAGTACAAATAAGAATCGAACATTTGTACTTTTTTCTTGCGTTAATCTATATACTTTCAAAAATTTATTTGATATAATAGGGACTGTTACAAGAACAAACAGTAAAAATATGACAGAACCGGAGCCTGGTATCATCAGGTATTTCCGAGTGCTGTTTTATCCACAAAATCAGTTTTGTGACTTTTATTCGTAACGAGGTGAAAAGGACATCTATTCACCATAAAATAAGCTTTTCGTTACGAATCTGGATACGAATTTTTGGCTGATAATGATCATAGTAAAAGTCACAAATGGAGGGATTTACCATGAATGAGTTCAAATTGAAAGCCCCATACGAGCCGACCGGAGACCAGCCACAGGCGATTGCAGAGCTTGTGAAAGGGTTCAAGGAAGGCAATCAATGCCAGACTTTACTAGGGGTTACGGGTTCTGGAAAGACTTTTACGATGGCAAATGTGATTCAGCAATTACAGAAGCCGACACTTGTCATCGCTCATAATAAGACGTTAGCAGCTCAGTTATACGGAGAGTTCAAGGAGATGTTCCCTGAGAACGCAGTGGAGTATTTTGTCTCCTACTACGACTACTACCAGCCGGAGGCTTATGTCCCATCCTCAGACACCTACATTGCGAAGGATTCTTCTGTCAATGAAGAGATTGATAAGCTGAGATTATCTGCGACAGCAGCATTGATCGAGCGGAGGGACGTAATTGTAGTTGCCAGCGTTTCCTGCATCTATGGTCTTGGTGAACCGGAAAATTTTGAGCAGATGATGGTATCGCTCCGACCGGGGATGGAGAAGGACAGAGATGAAGTCTTGCGTCAGCTGATAGATATTCAATATGACAGAAATGATATGGATTTCAAGCGGGGAACATTCCGGGTACGAGGCGATACTGTAGAAGTTGTACCGGCAGACCGGGGCGATACGGCTATCCGGGTGGAATTTTTCGGAGATGAGATTGACCGGATTTCAGAGATAGACATGCTTACCGGAGAGATTAAAAATACATTGAATCATATTGCGATATTCCCGGCTTCCCATTACGTTGTACCAAAGGAGCGTATGGAGAAAGCAATTAAAAATATCGAGATTGAACTGGAAGAACAGGTGAAATATTTCAAATCGGAAGGCAAGCTTCTGGAAGCGCAGAGGATTGCAGAACGTACGAATTTTGATATAGAAATGATGCGTGAGACAGGATTCTGCTCGGGAATTGAGAACTATTCAAGACATTTAGCGGGACTTGCACCGGGACAGCCGCCGAACACATTGATGGATTATTTCCCAGATGATTTTATCATAATGATCGATGAATCGCACAAGACGGTTCCGCAGATTGGCGGTATGTATCACGGCGATCAGTCGAGAAAGCGTACACTGGTAGAGTATGGATTCCGTCTGCCATCGGCACTGGACAACCGTCCGCTTAGTTTTGAGGAATTTGAAAATAAGATCGATCAGGTCATGTTCGTGTCTGCAACACCGGGGAAATATGAAGAAGAACATGAACTTTTAAGAGCCGAGCAGGTGATCCGGCCGACCGGACTTCTGGATCCGGAAGTAGAAGTGCGGCCAGTAGAAGGACAGATCGATGACCTGATCGGAGAAGTGAATAAAGAGATTGCCAATAAACACAAAATACTGATAACAACGCTGACCAAGCGTATGGCAGAAGATCTTACCGACTATATGCGTGAGCTGGGAATCCGCGTGCGCTATCTGCATTCGGATATTGACACGCTGGAACGTACAGAGATCGTGAGAGATATGCGCCTGGACGTATTCGATGTTCTGGTCGGCATTAATCTTCTGCGGGAAGGACTGGACATTCCGGAGATCACATTGGTTGCGATCCTGGACGCGGATAAAGAAGGATTTTTGCGTTCCGAGACGTCTCTGATCCAGACGATCGGCCGTGCGGCCCGTAATGCAGAAGGGCATGTTATCATGTACGCAGATACGATCACAGATTCCATGCGTGCAGCACTGGATGAGACGCAGAGAAGACGTGAAGTGCAGATGGCATATAATGAAGAACATGGTATTACACCGAAGACGATCCAGAAAGCAGTCAGAGATCTGATCTCAGTATCCCGGAAAAGTGGCGGCTTCTGAATTACAGATGGAAAAAGATCCGGAATCCATGAGTGAGAAAGAATTAGAGAAGCTGATCAAAGAGCTGGAGAAGCAGATGAAGAAAGCTGCGGCAGATCTGAATTTTGAGGCGGCAGCAGAACTCAGGGATAAGTTAATAGAGCTTAAGAAGACATTACAGGAAATAAAGATATAGAAAAAGGAGATCATAGACTTACATGCCACAGGAAAAAGATTCAAGACAATATATCAAGATCAGAGGAGCAAATGAACACAATCTGAAGAATGTAGACGTAGACATACCAAGAGACAAACTGGTGGTACTGACCGGTCTTAGCGGATCAGGAAAATCATCACTGGCATTTGATACAATTTATGCGGAAGGACAGAGAAGATATATGGAATCATTGTCTTCTTATGCCAGACAGTTCCTGGGACAGATGGAAAAACCGGATGTAGAAAGTATAGAAGGATTGTCTCCGGCTATTTCCATTGATCAGAAATCTACGAACCGCAATCCAAGGTCTACCGTAGGAACGGTAACGGAAATCTATGATTATTTCCGGTTATTATATGCAAGAGCAGGAATTCCGCATTGTCCGAAATGTGGGCGTGAGATTAAGAAACAGACGGTTGATCAGATGGTAGAACAGGTGATGGCATTTCCGGAAAGAACCAAGATACAGTTGCTGGCACCGGTTGTAAGAGGCAGAAAGGGAACACATGTAAAATTACTGGAGCGCGCCAGGAAGAGCGGATATGTCCGTGTCAGGATCGATGGTAATATGTACGAACTGTCGGAAGAGATCAAGCTGGATAAGAACATCAAGCACAATATAGAGATTGTTGTAGACCGTCTGGTAGTAAAAGAGGGTATTGAACAGCGTCTGACCGATTCCATTGAAAATGTACTGAATCTTGCGGAAGGACTGATGACCGTGGATGTGATCGGCGGGGAACCGGTCCAGTTCAGCGAAAGCTTCTCATGTCCGGACTGCGGAATCAGTATTGAAGAGATCGAACCGAGAAGCTTTTCGTTCAACAATCCGTTCGGCGCATGTCCGGAGTGCTTTGGACTGGGATACAAGATGGAATTTGACGAAGACCTGATGATTCCGGATAAACGTCTCAGTATCAGTGAAGGTGCGATCACTGTTATGGGATGGCAGTCCTGCACGGATAAGAAGAGCTTCACGTATGCGATCCTGGATGCGTTGAGCAAAGAATATGGCTTTTCATTAGATACACCGTTTGAGGACTATCCGAAGGAAGTCCATGATGTCCTGATCCATGGGACAAACGGCAAAGAAGTGAAAGTATATTATAAGGGGCAGCGCGGAGAAGGAGTCTATGATGTGGCATTCGAAGGTCTGATCTGCAATGTAGAGCGCCGTTACCGGGAGACTTCGTCGGAAACGATGAAAGCAGAATACGAAGAGTTTATGAATATCACACCGTGTTCTGCGTGCAAAGGCCAGCGCCTGAAGCCGGGAGCACTTGCTGTGACGGTAGGAGATAAAAATATTTCCGAACTGACAGGAATGTCAATTGAAAAACTGCAGACCTTTTTAAAAGAACTGAAACTTTCGAACCAGCAATTGCTGATCGGCGGACAGATTTTAAAGGAGATCAATTCCAGAATCCAGTTTCTGATGGATGTCGGACTTAATTATCTGACACTTGGAAGATCGACCGGAACACTTTCGGGAGGAGAGGCACAGAGAATCCGTCTGGCAACACAGATCGGTTCCGGACTCGTAGGTGTGGCATATATTCTGGATGAACCAAGTATCGGACTGCATCAGAGAGACAATGATAAATTGCTTGGAACTTTAAAACATCTGCGGGATCTCGGGAACTCAGTAATCGTGGTCGAGCATGATGAGGATACTATGAGAGAAGCGGACTTTATCGTGGATATCGGACCGGGAGCGGGAGAACATGGCGGTGAAGTAGTTGCAACCGGAAATGCGGAAGAGATCATGCAGAATGAAAATTCTGTAACCGGAGCCTATCTGAGCGGGCGTATCCGGATCCCGGTTCCGGAAGTAAGAAGAAAGCCAACCGGATGGCTGAAAGTACTCGGAGCACAGGAAAATAACTTGAAGAACATAGATGTGAAGTTTCCGCTTGGCGTGATGACCTGTGTTACCGGTGTGTCCGGTTCGGGAAAAAGCTCACTTGTGAATCAGATCCTCTATAAACGTCTGGCAAGAGACCTGAACCGTGCAAGGACCATTCCGGGCAGACACAAAGGTATCGAGGGACTGGAACAGCTGGACAAGGTGATCAATATCGATCAGTCTCCGATCGGGCGGACTCCGAGATCCAATCCGGCAACCTATACCGGAGTATTTGACCTGATCAGGGATCTGTTTGCAGCAACACCGGATGCAAAAGCAAGAGGCTATAAAAAAGGAAGATTCAGTTTTAACGTCAAAGGAGGACGATGTGAGGCCTGCAGCGGAGATGGAATCATCAAGATCGAGATGCATTTCCTGCCGGATGTCTATGTTCCGTGTGAAGTCTGCAAGGGAAGACGTTACAACAGAGAGACACTGGAAGTGAAATACAAAGGAAAGAATATCTATGATGTTCTGGACATGACCGTAGAAGAAGCAATGCATTTCTTTGAAAATGTACCAAGTATCCACAGAAAGATGGAGACCTTGTATGATGTCGGGCTTTCTTATATTCGTCTGGGACAGCCGTCTACGACTCTGTCCGGCGGAGAAGCCCAGCGTATCAAGCTGGCAACAGAGCTGAGTAAGAGAAGTACGGGAAAGACAATCTATATTCTGGACGAGCCGACGACGGGACTGCATTTTGCCGATGTGCATAAGTTGACAGAGATTCTCCACAGATTGACAGAAGATGGGAATACAGTCATTGTGATCGAGCACAATCTGGATGTGATAAAGACCGCAGATTACATCATCGATATCGGTCCGGAAGGCGGTGACAAAGGCGGAACCGTGATCGCAGAGGGAACACCGGAAGAAGTTGCGGAAAGTCCGGTATCCTATACAGGAAAGTATATAAAACCAATGCTGGAACGGTAGAAATATGACATTTTGTTCAATGCATCGTCCGGATTCGTCATATTGTAATATTTATGTAAAAAGGTTCATAAAGATTTAAGCAAAATGGGTCTTTTTATTTTAAATGATTTTGATTATAATGGGAACATGCTCAAAAATAGCATGTGATATAATCATATCTCACCAAAGATAGGAATATAGACAGCTTGATGAAGGGAGAATTGGGAATGTCAGTAGATCTTGGAATTGATTTGGGAACCGCCAGCGTACTGGTGTATGTAAAAGGAAAGGGTGTTATTTTAAAAGAGCCTTCTGTTGTAGCGTATGACAGAGATACGAATGCAATCAAGGCGATCGGAGAAGAAGCAAGACTGATGCTTGGAAGAACTCCGGGAAATATTGTGGCAGTCAGACCTTTGAGACAGGGCGTGATATCAGACTATACAGTAACAGAAAAAATGATCAAATATTTCGTGCAGAAAACACTTGGAAAGCGTACATTCAAGAAGCCGAGAATCAGTATCTGTGTACCAAGCGGGGTTACAGAAGTGGAACGTAAGGCAGTGGAGGAAGCAACTTATGCAGCAGGAGCAAGAGAGGTACATCTGATCGAAGAACCGGTTGCGGCAGCAATCGGTGCGGGAATCGATATCTCAAAGCCGTGTGGCAATATGATCGTTGACATCGGCGGAGGTACATCCGATATTGCTGTCATCTCACTTGGCGGAACGGTTGTAAATACATCCTTAAAGATTGCCGGAGATGATTTCGACGAGGCGATCGTCCGCTATATGCGAAAGAAACATAATCTTCTGATCGGTGAAAGAACAGCGGAAGATATTAAAATCAAGATCGGTACAACCTATCCAATGATCGAAGATGAGACGCTGGAAGTCAGAGGAAGAAACCTGGTAACAGGACTTCCGAAGACGGTAACGGTAACTTCGACAGAGACAGAAGAAGCACTCCGGGAGACAACGGGACAGATCGTAGAAGCTGTTATCAGCGTGCTGGAGAGAACACCACCGGAGCTTTCCGCAGATATCCTTGACAGAGGGATTATGCTGACCGGAGGCGGATCTATGTTACGTGGTATGGAAGAACTGATCGAGGAAAAGACAGGCATCAACACGATGACGGCGGATGATCCGATGAAGGTTGTTGCCATCGGAACCGGAGAATACGTAGAGTTCATGGGTGACAGAAAAGGAATCTAGATTCAGATAGGAATCCGGATGAGTGAAATCGAATGGAAGAAATAAAAGGATACGTAGAACATATTGTTTACCGCAATGAAGACAACGGGTACACGGTATTCCATCTGAATAATTCAGATGGAGAAGTGACCTGTGTCGGAAGTTTTCATTATATTGAAGAAGGTGAACTGTTAAGACTGAAAGGAGGCTATACAACGCATAAGATGTATGGCCTTCAGTTCGCTGTGGAGGAATCGGAGATATGTGAGCCGGAAGATCTGGTATCCATCGAACGGTATCTGGGTTCCGGTGCGATCAAAGGAGTCGGAGCTTCTCTAGCGGGAAAGATAGTGAAAAAATTCAAAGAAGATACCTTCCGGATCATCGAAGAGGAGCCGGAACGACTGGCAGAGATCAAAGGAATCAGTGAACGGAAAGCAAGAGAGATCGCTTCACAGGTAGAAGAGAAGAAGGATATGCGGCAGGCAATGATCTATCTGCAGAAATTCGGCATTTCTACAACACTGGCAGCAAAGATCTATCAGCATTACGGACGTAATGTCTACCGCACGATAGAGGAGAATCCGTATCATCTGGCAGACCATGTGCCGGGAGTGGGATTTAAGACTGCCGATGAGATTGCAATGAAGATTGGCATACACACAGATTCTGATTTCCGGATCCGCAGCGGAATCTTTTATACCTTACAACAGAGTGTGAATGAAGGACACGTCTATCTGTATCAGGACGTGTTGCTGAAAGAGACGGGAGACCTGCTTGGAGTACAGATACAAGATATGGAAAAGTATCTTATGGATCTTATGATGGAAAAGAAGATTGTCATGAAGCAGTCAGAGCAGGGGGTGAGAGTGTATACTTCCCATTATTATTATATGGAGTTGAATACTGCGAAGATGCTGCATGATCTGAATCTTGATTTTGAAGCAGCTGATGTGACACTTCTTCACAGGATCAATCAGATTGAAAAGAATACAGAACTGTATCTGGATGAGATGCAGAAAGATGCAGTAATGGAAGCAGTCAGGCATGGTCTGATGATACTGACCGGAGGACCGGGTACCGGTAAGACAACGACCATCAATGCGATGATTCATTTCTTCGAAAGTGAAGGACTGGACATCTATCTGGCAGCACCGACAGGAAGAGCAGCAAAGCGTATGACCGAAGCAACCGGATGTGAAGCACAGACGATTCACCGGCTGTTGGAAGTGTCCGGCAATCCGGATGATGAGACGATTGGCGGTTTCCAGCGCAATGCAGAGAATCCGCTGGAAGCAGATGTGATCATCATAGACGAGATGTCAATGGTAGATCTGCCGCTGATGTATGCACTTTTGAATGCGATCGTGCCGGGAACCCGTGTGATCCTGGTGGGAGATGTGAACCAGCTTCCGAGTGTAGGACCGGGAAGCGTACTGAAAGACATTATTTCATCCGGATGTTTTCCGGTGGTAAAGCTTACGAAGATATTCCGGCAGGCAGGCGAGAGTGATATTATCGTCAATGCCCACAAGATCAATCGGGGTGAACCGGTTGTACTGGATAACAAAAGCATGGATTTCTTCTTCCTGAAACGTGATGATACGAATATGATCATCAGTAATATCATCACACTGATCCAGAAGAAACTTCCCAAATTCGTATCTGCATCAGAAGCAGACATTCAGGTTCTGACGCCGATGCGAAAGGGCCTGCTCGGAGTGGAACGGATCAATAAGATCCTGCAGGAATATCTGAATCCGCCGCAGCCTGGCAAACAGGAAAAAGAATATGGAGATCATCTGTTCCGTGAGGGGGATAAGGTGATGCAGATCAAGAATAATTACCAGCTTGAGTGGGAGATCACCACCCGGTATGGAATGACGATTGATAAAGGGATCGGTGTATTTAACGGGGATATGGGGATCATCAAAAAATCAATACATATGAAGAGACCGTGACGGTCGAATATGATGAAAAGAAGCAGGTAAAATATCCATACAATCTGTTGGATGAATTGGAACTGGCTTATGCGATCACAATCCATAAAGCGCAGGGAAGCGAATATCCTGCAGTCATTATCCCTTTGTTACAGGGACCAAGACAGCTTTATTATAGAAATCTGCTCTATACAGCTGTCACAAGAGCGAGAAAATGTGTGACGGTGATCGGAAGTGAAAGCGTATTCCAGGAGATGATACAAAACACAAACCAGCAGAACCGCAATACGAGTCTCGCAGAGCGAATCCGTGAATTTAATGAATAAAAGTATCATACAAGATATCAAAGAAAATATAATTGTTCTGTTCTGGCCGGAAACCTGTCCATTCATGTCAGAAAGTCTGTAAAGAGGGCATCTGTATAGAATGCAGGGAAAGGCTGGAATTCTTAAGAATCAGAGAACCAAGGTGTATGCAATGCGGCAAGCAGATCCGTAGTATGGAAAAGGAATACTGTTATGACTGTATGCATACACATCATTATTATGAGCAGGGATTAAGCTTATGGAATCATAAAGCTCCTGTGAATCAATCTAATCTATCAGTTCAAATACCACAATCAGAGAAGATACGGGGAACTGTACAGTCAGGAACTCGTGAAAAATTTTCAGAAAGAAATCCGGCGATGGAACCCGGATGTGATCATACCGGTCCCGCTGCACCGGGCGAGACGTAGAAAACGGGGTTATAATCAGGCACAGATTCTTGCAGAAAACCTGGGAAGGATGCTATGCATTCCGGTGGACAGTAAAAGCCTGGCAAGAAGAAAGAAGACCAGTCCGCAGAAGAAACTTGGACATAATGAGAGAAAAAAGAACCTGAAAAATGCATTTGCGGTAACACCGGCATTTCGCCCTGTCCGGAAGGTGCTGCTGGTGGATGACATATATACGACCGGCAATACACTGGATGCGGCGGCAAAAGCATTAAAGGAAAAAGGCGTGGAGAAGGTTTATTTTTTAACTATAAGTATTGGACAAGGGTACTGATATTTGTTATACTTAAAATGATGTTTTTAATGGAATTAATATCATGTTGAGGTGGATATATGTTAGATGAGAGAAAAGTAAAATTAATGACAAAGCTTGCTCTCTATGAAGAGACTTATGGAAAAGAAGATTTTAAGATCAGTTCCTATTATAGAAAAGATTATGCAAGCCTGCACGTTATATATGCATTTCTGAGCGTATCAGTCGGTTATGTGTGTCTGGTGGCGCTGCTTTTACTGGCCGGTGTGGAGGATATAATGAGTAATATGTCGAATGGTCTGATTCTGTTCCTTTTTCTGATCATTCTGGCAGGCTATGTGGGTGTGGTGATCGTATATTGCGGAATTGCCAGTCACATTTATAATGAGAAACACAAAAAGGCAAGGAAAAGAGTGAAAAAGTATAATCATAATCTGATTCAACTGCTGAAAATGTATGAAAAGGAGAAAAGATAGATGGACAATATATATGTAATACGTGAAAGAATAGAAGCGGTTTATGGGAAGCATTCAAAGTCGTTTGATAAAGCCTTTCAGTTCATACTGGCAATGATAACATTTACAATGATCAATCAGAATACAGGATTTATGAAATCACTTTCCTCACCGGTGATCTCTCTGGGGCTGGCTGTGGTTGCTACTTTCCTTCCACCTGCGGTTATGGTGGTGCTTGCAACGATACTGCTGCTTGCACATACACTGGCAGCGTCCATAGGCATATTCGCAGTGTCTGCACTGATCTTCCTGATTATGTATATATTTTATATCAGACTGGCACCGAAAATGGCATTTGTTGTGCTTCTGACACCGATTGCATTTGCACTTAAGATACCGTTTGTGGTACCGGTTGCATGTGCATTGATCTATACACCGGTAAGTCTTGTACCGATGGGATGTGGAACTGTTGTATATTATATGATGGAATATCTTAAGAAAATAAGTGCGGCATCTAAGACGTCCGGAAGTAAGGCGATGCTTGCCGAGATCAGCACATACGTACAGAAAGTGTTCCAGAATAAAGAAATGTGGCTCTACATAGTTGCATTTATCATTGGATTTTTATCATTTATACCATCCGCAGACAGGAACTGGATCATGCCTGGAAGATTGGGATTATTGCGGGAGCAATTGCCAATGTGGTCGTAACGGCAATGGGAAGTATTGCACTGGGCGTAAACACCTCCTATGGTCCGCTGATCATAGGAAATATTGTGGCAGCCGTTGCAGGACTTGTGCTGGAATTATTCCTGTTCTCGGTAGATTATGCAAGAAGTGAACGTCTGCAGTTTGAAGACGATGAATATTATTACTATGTAAAAGCAATACCGAAGGTTGCCATGACAACGCCGGAGAAGACTGTGAAGAAGATCAATGAACGTCAGGAGACGGAGATCATCGATGCAGAAGCGGTAAAACGTTTGTCGCAGGATACGGCGGAAGAAGAGACAAAAGCCATCGATCTGGAAGTACATGCGGGACATGGACAGAAAAGAGAAGCAGAACGGAAGCCGTCATATGGTGATGCAGACTACAGAAGTCCGGCACAGATCCGGGCAAGTCAGGCAAGAAAGCATTCGCCGAAGAGAGGACCGGCACCGAAGAAACATGACATGAAAGATGTAGATAAGATGCTTCTGACACAGAGCCTGGAAAATGAATTTCATGCAGGCAACCGCAGAAAAAGATAGAAAGACAGAAAAAATCATTAAAAATCATGCAGGGAGGTGAGAGGAATGGAACAGACAATAGCAGATTTTATTGATAAATATGGAATTGGACTTTATATTCCGAGAGTGCATATTACAGATATCATAGAAGTTCTGATCCTCACTTTTCTGATCTATCAGATCATCATATGGATAAAGAATACGAAAGCGTGGATGCTGCTCAGAGGAATTATTGTACTTGCGGGCTTTATTCTTCTCGCAGCTATATTCAAGATGCATACGATCCTGTTCATCGCGAGAAATTCACTGACGGTCATGGCTACAGCGGCAATTGTAGTATTTCAGCCGGAACTGCGGAGGGCACTGGAAAAGCTTGGAGAGAAGCAATTCCTGACATCAGTTGTTCCTTTTGAACAGAACCGGGAGATACGTTTCAGTGAAGAAACAAGAGAGGATATTATCCGTGCATGCTTTGCCATGGGAAAAGTCAAGACAGGGGCTCTGATCGTTGTAGAACAGGCAATACGGCTTACGGAATATGAAAGCACCGGAATCCAGATGGATTGCCTGGTATCGAGTCAGGTGCTGATCAATATCTTCGAACATAATACACCGCTTCATGATGGTGCGATCATCGTAAGAGGTGACAGGATCGTCTCGGCGACCTGCTATCTTCCTCTCTCGGATAATATGGGGATCAGCAAGGATCTGGGCACCAGACACCGTGCGGCGGTAGGAATGAGCGAAGTCAGTGATGCGCTGGTCATTACGGTATCAGAAGAGACAGGAGCTGTGTCAGTCGCACAGGGAGGAGAGCTTACAAGAAGTATCAATGAAGCAGAACTTCGTGTGAAACTGGAAGAGGTACAGCATAAGAGCAGTGAAACCAACAGAATAAAGGCAATGTGGAAAGGATGGCGGAAGCATGCGAAAAAGAATAACTAACAATCTTGCGCTGAAAATACTGGCTTTCCTGATTGCGGCATTCTTATGGCTGGTTGTAGTGAATATCGATGATCCGGTGGATGACAAGACATTTTCCAATATCCCGGTGCAGGTAACGCATGAAGAAGTGATTACAGACAATAATAATACGTATCAGATCGTGGATAACACACAGGAGATTAATGTAACAGTTACAGCACAGCGGTCGGTACTGGATAAGATTAGGGCAGAGGATATTGTTGCGACAGCGAACATGAAAGAACTGACGCTTCGTACACAGGTGCCGATTGAAGTAACGGTCAAAGGATATACAGGAAAATATGAAAAGGCAACGGCAAATCCAAGAAATCTGCAGATCCAGATCGATGAGGAAGCGAAGAATAATTTCCCGATCACACCGACAACAACGGGAACGGTAAGAAACGGATATGAAGTGGGAAGCCTGAAAGCACTTCCGGAAAAAGTAACACTTCGCGGACCGAAGAGAATCATTAACAATATTGCAAAAGTAACAGCAGAAGCAAATGTATCCGGATTATCCGAAGATGAGACGGTAGAAGCAAAACTGGTACTGTATGATGCAAATAATAACGTGATCGACCAGACACTTCTTGCAAACAACCTTGGAAAAGAAGGAGTCAGTGTTGAAGTAGAACTGCTTCAGGTAAAAAGTGTGCCACTCAAAGTGGATACATCAGAGGTGTCGGCGGCGGAAGGGTATAAACTTGGCAAGATCACGGTAGAACCACAGGAAGTGGAAGTGACAGGTGATAAGAGTACGCTTGCCGGGATCTCGGAGATCGATATTCCACCGAGTGCCCTGAAATTGGAAGAACTGACACAGAGAACGGAGCAGACCATTGATATCTCATCTTATCTTCCGAGCGGGGTGTCCCTTGCGGAAGAGAATGCGAATAAGGTGGTAATATCCATCCAGGTACAACAGCCGGGAACAAAGAGCTTTGAGATATCGACAGGATCGATCATCCTGGAGAATATAGCGGACGGACTGAGCATTAATTACGGATCTACCGTTGATCTGGAGATAGAGGTGAAGGGACCGAATGATGTGCTGAATCTGTTCTCACCTGCGAAGAAAGTCAGCATTGATCTTAAGAATTATACAGAGCCTGGTACATATACCGTTCCGGTGTCTGTGGAACTGCCGGATGGCTGCACACTTGTGAATGAAGTGAATGTGGATATCACACTTGAAAATTCAAAGCAGAGCAGTAAAACACAGGGGGAAATCCAGAACAGCAGTCAGACAAAGACAGATGAAAACAATCAGAACGGCCAGAGCGAATAACAGACAGAAATGGGGAGAATACATTATGATCAGACAGAAAGTTACAATAACAAATCCGACGGGACTGCATCTCAGACCTGCAGGGATGTTCTGTAACATAGCAAGCAGATACAAATGCAAAGTAGAATTCATGTATAACGATGACACTGCAGCAAATGCGAAAAGTGTATTGAGTGTCCTTGGAGCATGCGTGAAATCGGGAGATGAAATCGAGCTTATCTGCGACGGGGAAGATGAAGAAGAGGCCATGAAAGCAATGATGGATGCGGTCGAAAGCGGGCTTGGAGAGTAAGAAAAAGTAATAAGGAAATATGACAGGCGGCTTGTGTGTGACATGAGCCGTTTGTTGTGTTTTGTTCTGTAA